>Ga0208771_1000883_pt1 | contig 16850 bp, 11 predicted proteins | sample AntAceMetag02UKX_FD_184775 | JGI IMG/M metagenome (GOLD analysis project Ga0208771, IMG submission 184775) | Saline lake microbial communities from Ace Lake, Antarctica - Antarctic Ace Lake Metagenome 02UKX (SPAdes) (version 2) | ecosystem: Environmental > Aquatic > Non-marine Saline and...
GGCAAATCGGTGAATTATATTATTATTTGACTTTTTATAATTAATTATATAGAATTATTAAAATTTAGAAATAGGTTTAAATATATGATAGGAAAGTAGGTTATCTTTCTAAATTAATAGTAAATAGGTAATCGAAAGACCCCTAACAAATAATTAAGTTGAAGAAATTCAAAGTAAACTTAATCGTAAAGCAAACGTTACCTGCTATTGAGCGGAATGACAATCAGTTCATTCAAACAGGGTGGCACCGCGAGAAATTCTCGTCCCTGATAATACAATAAATGTATTATCAGGGATTTTTATTTTAATGAAAAATTAATAGTTATATAATAAAATCAGTTTGAAACGAATGGAAGGAGAAAACAGTTGCTTATCAAAATTCCCAAAGGAACACAGGATATTTTACCTGAAGATATTAATAAATGGTATTATATTGAAAATATCATAAGAAAAATCTTGAATAAATACGGTTACAAAGAAATTAGAACACCTATTTTTGAGCATACTGAACTTTTTGTTAGAGGCATAGGGGAAAGTACCGATATTGTTAACAAGGAAATGTTCACCTTTCCTGACAGAAAAGGAAGAAGCCTGACTTTGAGACCGGAAGGAACCGCATCAGTAGTAAGGGCTTATTTGGAAAAAAGGATGGACAGGATATCAAAAGTCGTCAAGTTATTTTATTTTGGTCCTATGTTTAGATGTGAAAAACCCCAGGCAGGTAGATATCGTCAATTCAATCAATTCGGTATAGAGCTGGTCGGTTCACAATCTCCAGTTGCGGATGTAGAAATAATTGCTGCTGCTTTGGAAATATATGAAACACTGGGTTTAAAAGACTTAAAAGTTTTAATAAACAGTGTTGGCTGTAAAAAATGCAGATCAGATTATATAAACAAACTAAAAGCATTTTTAGCTAAAAAGGAAGACTTACTATGTTACGAATGTAAAAATAGAATAAGGAAAAATCCTTTAAGGGTATTGGATTGCAAAAATGAAAGCTGCCAGGCAGTCTTAAAAAATGCCCCAAATATTATAAATAATCTTTGTCAAGAATGTAACCTACATTTTAAAAGTGTTAAGTCTTTGCTTGATGATTTAAAAATAGAATATACCGTAGATGATAAATTGGTTAGAGGATTGGATTATTATACGAAAACTGCATTTGAAATTGTTTCTGGTGAACTCGGTGCTCAAAATGCGATTGCCGGTGGTGGAAGGTATGACGATTTAGTGGAAGAATTGGGTGGGAAGGAAACACCGGCTGTTGGATTTGCAGCTGGAATTGAAAGAATGATTATCACCATGGAAAAACAAAAGGTAAGTTGGCCAAAGAAAAAGGATTTGGATGTATTTGTAGTAAATACGAATGAAAAGGATAATTCTTTGGCATTTATATTATTGCAAAAAATAAGAAAATCCGGATTATTTGCTGATTTGGATTATTCGAGTAAAAGTTTAAAATCTCAAATGAGAGCAGCTAATAAATATGGTGCAAAGTATACTCTTATAATCGGAGAGGAAGAACTATCAAGAAATATGGTAACCTTGAGAAATATGGAGACCAAAGAACAAAAAGAAATTAAAATAGATAATCTAATCGACGAATTATCCACATAACTTTTAATAAATTACCATTAAATCTAAGTAATCATATATTATAATCAGCGTACTCTGTGCATATATTTATCTGTGTATTCATTTTTAAGGAGGCAGTAATGGAAAAAGTAAGAATTGCAAATATTGAAAATTATGTTGAAAAAGAAGTAGAAATTGACGGGTGGCTCTACAATAAGCGTTCGAGTGGGAGTATTAAATTTTTAATTATCCGGGACGGCTCAGGGTTTATGCAGGCTACTCTAATTAAAGACGAAGTAGAAGAAAGTGTATTTAAAGAGGTTGATAGCCTTGAATACGAATCTGCCATTAAAGTATTCGGCTTGGCAAGAAAAGAGCCACGGGCTCAATCAGGTTATGAGATATTAATAAAAAAAATCGATATTATCAGTAAAGCAGCAGAAAATTATCCTATTTCACTAAAAGAACATGGCGTGGGTTTCTTAATGGATTATCGTCATTTATGGTTAAGGTCACCGAGACAGAATGCAATATTAAGAATTCGTGCGGAAATTATCAAATCCATTAGGAATTTTTTAGATAATAATGATTTTATATTAATTGATACACCAATTTTAACTCCGGCAGCGTGTGAGGGGACCACTACTTTATTTGAAACCGAATATTTTGGAGATAAAGCTTATCTCACGCAAAGTGGCCAATTATATAATGAAGCAACTGCTTCAGCTTTTGGAAGAGTTTATTGTTTTGGACCTACTTTTCGAGCCGAAAAATCCAAAACAAGAAGACATCTTATGGAATTTTGGATGGTTGAACCGGAAGCAGCCTTCGTTGATTTTGATGAATGCAATGAAATTGAGGAAAATCTGATTACTCATATCATAAGTCAGGTTTTAAAAAATAGAAGAAAAGAATTAAATATTTTAAAAAGAGACATTTCGAAGTTAGAGCTTGTAAAAACGCCTTTCCCTAGAATATCTTACGATGAAGCTATCGAAATACTAAAAAGCAAAGGTGTTAAAGTTGAGTGGGGAGATGACTTCGGCGGAGAAGATGAAACCATAATATCGAGCAGGTATGATAGCCCGGTAATAGTTCACAGATACCCTACAAAATCCAAGGCATTTTATATGAAACCTGATCCAAAAAGAGAAGATGTGGTATTGGGAGCAGATATGCTGGCACCGGAAGGATATGGAGAAATTATCGGAGGTGGTCAGAGAATTGATGATTATCGATTATTGGAAAAAAGGATTGAGGAACATAAATTACCGAGGGAAAGCTATGAATGGTATATTGATATTAGAAAATTTGGTTCAGTTCCACACTCAGGATTCGGCTTGGGAATTGAAAGAACGGTTTCCTGGATTTGTGATTTAAATCATGTTCGTGAAACAATACCTTTCCCGAGGATGTTGAATAAAATCTATCCATAAAATAGTTAATCAGTATATAGTATCTAGTATATAGTATATAGTATATAGTGAAGATTTGGGTAAGAATTGAGGGTTGGCATATAGAAAAACAGTATATAGTACAGAGTATATAGCATCGAGTGAAGAAAAGACAAAGAAATTACAAGTCGCGAAAAGAGGCAGACCTTATATTTACCCACAATATCCGTAATAAAAGAAGAAGAAAAAAACTTAAATTCTTAAATCTGTCATTGCGAACACTATGACTTTGTCAAGCGCTTTTAAGAATTTGTAATAGAAAAAGATGGATTCCCTCCTGCGAGGGAATGACATATGGGGAAGCGGGAAGGTATCTTAATCTTTTTCTTAATCAATCATGTATCCCGTAAACTATATAAGAGATACTATATGTGTTAAAAGGAATAAAAAAAACGAGAAATAGAAAATTGGCATGAAACATAAAGGAGAATAGAGAAAATGAAAAAATCAAAAGAATGTATTGAACCAATGGGAGCTTGGAAGAAAACGCATTCCTGTGGTGAATTGCGAAAAGAGAATATTGGCATGGAAGTTATCTTGATGGGATGGAGTCAAAGCAGAAGAGATCACGGTGGTTTAATATTCATTGATTTAAGAGATAGGGAAGGAATTTCTCAAATTGTTTTTAATCCCGAAGAATCAGTTGAAATACATAAAAAAGCACATGATATCAAAAATGAATACGTTATTGCGATAAAGGGAAAAGTTATTTCACGTTTACCGGGAGCAAAAAATCCTAATTTACCTACAGGAGAAATTGAAATAAAAGCAAGTGAAATTAAAATATTGAATACTTCTCAAAATCTTCCAATAAATATTGGAGAAAAAGTAGAAGCTGGAGATAATATAAGATTGAAATATCGCTATCTTGATTTAAGAAGAGCCAAAATGCAGAAAAATTTACATCTGCGCCATAATATTTGCATGGAAATAAGAAAATATCTTGACAGTAAAGGATTTTTAGATATAGAGACTCCTTTTTTAACTAAAAGCACACCTGAAGGTGCAAGAGATTATATTGTCCCAAGTAGAGTAAATCCCGGAGAGTTTTATGCTTTGCCTCAATCTCCGCAATTATTCAAACAATTATTAATGATTGCAGGTTTTGAGAAATATTTTCAAATCGTTCGATGCTTTCGAGATGAAGATTTAAGAGCCGATCGTGCACCTGAATTTACTCAACTGGATATGGAAATGTCTTTTATAGATAGAGAAGATATTTTCGATTTAATTGAAAAAATGTTTTTTCACCTGTTTCAAAAAATATTTGATATTGAATTAAAAACACCTTTCTTGAAACTGGATTATAAAGAAGCTATGTCAAAATATGGGAGCGATAAACCGGATTTAAGATTCGGGATGAAGCTTATTGATTTAACTGAAATATTTAATAAAAGCTCCTTTAAAGTATTTCAAAATATTATAAAAAGTAAAGGGAAAATTTGTGCCATCAAATTAGAAGGATGCAGTGAATTTTCGAGAAAGAGATTGGACGATCTAACAAAATTTGTTTCTACATTCGGTGCCAAAGGTTTGTCCTTCGTAAAATATAAAGCAGGTGAAGAATTTCAGTCTTCTATCACTAAATTTCTGAGCATTGAAGAAATAAAAGGTATTAGAAATAGAACAAATGCCGGGGAAGGGGATATCGTTCTAATAGTAGCTGATCGTGAGGAAGTAGTTTATAAATCTTTGGGAAATCTTAGATTAAAGATGGCAAAAGAATTGGGATTAATCGATGAAACCAATAAAATATATAACTTTCTTTGGGTGACTAATTTCCCATTATTAGAGTTTAATGAAGATGAAAAAAAGTATGAATCCGTTCATCATCCATTTACTGCTCCCATGGATGAAGATGTTTCGTTGTTAGAAAGTGAACCGCAAAATGTTTGTTCGAAAGCATATGACCTGGTTTTGAATGGTAATGAAATCGGTGGCGGGAGCATTAGAATACATAATACAGAATTGCAAAAAAACATTTTTAGATTATTGGGTATAGATGATAAAAAAGCCATAGAAAAATTTGGTTTTTTACTGGAAGCATTAAAATATGGCGCACCCCCACATGGCGGCATTGCTTTTGGTATGGATAGATTGACTATGATTTTAGCAGGGGTTAATTCCATAAGGGAAGTTATAGCATTTCCTAAAACGCAAAAAGCAATTTGCCTTCTAACTAATGCGCCGTCAGCTGTTGATAAAAATCAATTAAGAGATCTTCATATTAAGCTGGATTTGTAATATAATATTGACCGATTGACCAATTAAACGATTAACAGATTGACCGATTGAGAAAATAATAAGATTAATTAACAAACTGAACCTATAAATTCCCGTTTACTTATATGTCATTCCCTCGCAGGAGGGAATCCATCTTTTTCTTTAGCAAAAGCCTGACAAATGAACTAAAAAAACTTTTAGTAATTATACCTGAATCTTTACTAACGACTATTCACTATTCACTAGCGACTAGTTATGCCCGATACTGATTTTTGATACTGATTTCTGATATTGAAAAATATTTTATTATATGTTATGCTTAAAGCGAAAAAACAAATAATTACCCTGCTGTGTTCGTGTTGTCTGATTAAGTTTTGAGCCAACACTTATTAAAGAGGGATCGAGCTCTAGATGCGTAATGTATGCCTGAGATAATTCCTACCTGAAAAGGATAGGAAAAATATCAAGCGTTTGGCTGTATGGTTAAGCGTGGAAACATGAAACATTTAGGTAGATACCCACCTGTTTGAGGACAGGTATCAAAACCAAAAGCTCACGACATGGTGGGGTTTTATATTTTGACAATTAATAAAAATAAATATATTATATACCATGATGAAAATTATTAATATTAAAGAAAAAATAAGAAAAAATATCTACTTGAAAAGAAATGCATTGTCTAAAGATGAAAAAGATTTAAATAGTAAAAATATATTTAAAAAATTAAAAAAAACCGATGAATTCATTCATTCAAAAAATATCATGTTTTATGTGGCAACAAGGAACGAAGTTCAGACTGAAAACATGATCAAGAAATCATTATCTATGGGTAAAAATATATTTATTCCCATAATGATTAATGATTGCAATAATCTGATTTCATCATTATTAATTGATTTCGATAACGAATTGGAAAAGAACAATCAGGGAATATTAGAGCCCAAAGAAGAATTTAAAAGAATATTTCCTCCGGAAAAATTAGATTTAATAATTTTACCGGGAGTTGCTTTCGATTGCAAGGGAAATAGAATTGGGAGAGGGAAAGGGTATTACGATCGTTTTCTTAAAAAGGTGAAACCTTCTGCTGCTAAAATAGCACTTGCATACGAGATTCAGATTGTAGAAAAAATTCCCACAGATATTAATGATATTTTGATTCATAAAATCATCACCGAAAATAGGGTTATTACGCCCGTTTAGTGGTATCTATTATTTGCTTATAAATTCATAACATTTACATAATAGGATGATATAAATGTTTTCATTAATATAAAATAAGTTAAAATATAAATATATTAAGTCAATATATTTAGGCTTGATATTTAATATATTAAATAAAAAATAAAATATCTTTTATAACGAATAATTATAAAAAAGATATGAAAAAAAGGGAAGGGTAATGTAATGGAGTTAAAAGAAATAGAACAAAATGAAAAAAATCAAAAAGAAGAGATGCATGATATGCTGAATGAATCTCTTGAAAAATTTAAAAAAGTAAAAAGAGGAGATGTCATTAAGGGAAAAGTTGTAAAGGAAAATGAAGACGGCTATTTGGTCGATATAAAATATAAAATGGAAGGTTTTTTGCCTAAAAGTGAATCCTCATTATTTTCGAAGGAAGCAGGTTCAGTAACTCACGCAATGGAAATAGGTGATGAGATTTACGTTTTTGTTGCGAGCGTTGATGAAAAAAATGGAAATATTACCTTGTCCAAAGAGAGGGCAAAATATCTTAAGCTTTGGGAAAAACTTTCTGATATTCATAAGAAAAATGGAAAAATAAACGCAGAAGTCATTGAGAAAAATGAGAATGGATTAATTGTAAATGTAGGTATTAGGGCTTTTGTTCCCAAATCGCAAATTGAACAAAAATTTATAAAAGATGAAGACCTGGATAAATATATAGGGAAAAAATTAGATTTTGTTATATTAAAATTAGAAAAGAAAAATAATAAAGTAATTCTTTCGCATCGTCTAATTGTAGAAAAAGAAAGAAATATAATGAAAAAAGATACCCTGGCGAAATTGGAAATCGGACAAGAAGTTGAAGGTGTAATTACCAATATTGCCAAATTCGGAGCATTTATTGATATTGGTGGAATCGAAGGATTATTGCATATTTCCGAGATTACCTGGAGAGATATTAAAGATGCAACAATGTTATTAAAGAAGGGCGACATAGTAAAGGTAAAGATTATTGACTATAATAAAGAAAATTCTAAAATTTCTTTAAGTATGAAACAACTAACAGAAAACCCATGGAAAAATGTAATAGAAAAATATGCAGTTGGGGATATAGTGGAAGGAAAAGTGACAAAATTAAAAGATTTCGGTGCATTTGTTGAAATCGAAGAAGGACTTAATGGATTGTTACATGTTTCTGAAATGGCCTGGTCTTTTATTAAAAATCCTTCAGAAGTGATTAAAGAAGGAGAAATGCTGAAATTAAAAATATTAGAAATTAATTCAGAAAAAAAGAAACTATCCCTGGGTCTGAAACAGATGTTACCAAATCCATGGGATACCATTGAAGAAAAATATCAACTTGATTCAATGGTTGAAGGAACAATTACCCGGGTCACCCCTTATGGGGCAAATGTTGAATTAGAGTCCGGAGTTATGGGTGTCATACAAGTTTCGGAAATTGACTGGGGATATGTAGAAAAACCTTCAGATGTATTGAAAAAATATATGGTCTTACCTTTAAAAGTAACCAAGGTTGACAAAGAAGCCCGGTTAATCTATTTAAGTAGAAAAAATACTTTACCAAATCCCTGGGATGGCATAGAAAAAATTTATAAATTAAATGACATAGTAAAAGGAAAAGCTACAAGGATTAAAAATTTCGGAGCATTTATTCAATTAGATAAAGGAATGGAGGGTTTCATCCCGATATCAGAAATTGACTGGGAAAGAATCAAACACCCCAGCGAAATATTAAAAAAAGATAATGAATACGAATTAAAAATTATAAATATTGATAAAGAAAAATTACAAATTACCTTAAGCAGAAAAAGATTACAAGATGATCCATGGTTGAAAATTAAAAAGAAATATCCGGTTGGAGCACTGGTAGAAGGCAAAATAGTAAATTTAACCGATTTTGGCGCGTTTATAAACCTGGAAAAAAATGTCGATGGATTGGTACCATTGTCCGAAATATCACACAAAAGAATAGACAGTCCAAAGGATGTACTAACAGTGGGAAATGATGTATTAACACTGGTAACCAAAGCTGACAATCGCCGGAAGAAAATTAGCTTAAGCATTAGAAAAGCTGAAAAAGAAGAGCAAAAGAGGTTTATGAAAGAATATAATAAGAAACAAAATGTAGATAAATTATTATTTAAAGATTTATTTGGTGACTTATTTAACGAAAAATAATACAATAATAAATAAATATTGCTGAAGGTGGTAAAAAAATGATGAAAATATCCAAAAAACCATTTACCAATCAAAGAATCGGAGATATCTTAATAAAAAAAGGATTAATCAGTAATCAACAGCTTGAGAATGCTATTAAAACACAGAGCACAGGTGATAGAAGAAAATTAGGAAAAATATTAGTTGAACAAGGAGAGCTAAGCAAGGAAGAATTAAATAAAGTTTTAGAATATATTTATGAAACTGAATTTATTGATTTATCTAACTACATCATAGATCCTGATATTATAAATATAATTCCGGAAAAAATTGCCCTGCAATATAAATTAATTCCCATTAGTAGGAATAATGGTGAATTAACAATTGCTATGGTAAATCCACTTGATGTTTATGCTATTGATTTCGTAAGAAGTCATACCAAGATAAAGAAAATTAAAACGGTTATGGCTTCGGAGGAAGATATTAGCACAGCAATCAGTTCTTACTACGAATTAGGGGAATATGAAGATATTATCGAAAATTATTCTTCCGGAGTGACCTTTAATGAAGAAGAAGGAGAAGAGGAAGATTTAAGAAAAATAGAATCACGGAGTAAAGAAGCACCAATTATTCAACTGGTGAATATGCTCATTGTACAAGGGGTAAAGGACAGGGCAAGTGATATTCACGTTGAACCGAATGAATCAGGATTAATTATTCGATTTAGAATAGACGGAATATTGCATGATGTTAAAGCTCTACCCAATAAAATTAAATCAGCCATTATTTCCAGAATAAAGATATTATCAAAAATGGATATTGCCGAAAGAAGATTGCCTCAGGATGGTCGATTTCAAATAAAATTCGGAAGCAGAGAAGTTGACTTGAGGGTTTCATCTCTTCCTACGGTTTTCGGAGAAAAAATTGTTTTAAGATTATTAGATAAAAGCAAAGGACTGATAAAATTAGATAACATTGGTTTTTTACCGAAACAGCTGGCAGATTTCAGATCCATCATTAATCGTTCTTATGGAATTATTTTAATCACCGGACCAACCGGCAGTGGTAAAAGTACAACATTATATGCAGTTTTAAATGAAATAGATTCAACAAACAAAAATGTAATTACAGTAGAAGATCCTGTTGAATATAAATTAAAGCGAGTTAATCAGGTTCAAATAAAATCAAAAATTAATTTAACTTTTGCCAATACCCTTCGTTCAATTTTACGTCAAGATCCGGATATCATCATGGTAGGAGAAATAAGAGATTCTGAAACGGCACAAATTGCAGTGCAAGCTGCTCTAACCGGACATTTGGTCTTTAGTACACTTCATACCAATGATGCTGCCAGTACACTCACCAGGTTGATTGACATGCATGTAGAGCCATTTTTAATATCCTCATCAATCATTGGAGTTATTGCTCAAAGACTGGTCCGGGTTATCTGTAAAAACTGTAAAGAAGAATACACACCCTCTGAAGAAATAATTGACATGCTCAGCAAGGAAAAAGAAATTGATAGAAATATAAAACTATATAGAGGAAAAGGGTGTCCTTTGTGTAAAAATACCGGATATCTTGGTAGAACATCAATTTTCGAAATCATTTTATTAGATGAGGAGATTAGGTCATTAATAGTCTCCAAGGCATCCAGCAGTGTTATAAAAGAAACTGCCTTGAAGAAAGGTATGAAAACACTTAGAGACAGTGGATTGGAAAAAGCAATTGAAGGCATTACAACTATTGAAGAAGTATTGAGAGTAGCAGGATAGGGTACGGTGTTCAGTATCTAGTATAGACCCCTTACTCCCGTAGGACAAGCGTCCCGCCTGTCTATTGATATTTGATAAAACAGTTATATATTCCAAGATAAGATTTGGACTTGAATTGTAAGGAAATTAATCCTTTTATGGCCATACTTTGTGTCTGCCCAAAATAGAAGAAAAAAAGCAACTATAAATTCTTAAATCTGTCATTGCGAGGCGAAGCCGTGGCAATCCCTGTTAACCGGAAGCAATATTATGTATACATAATGACTAATAAAATAAATACCGTTTTATACACTGGAATTACCAGTGATTTAAAGAAAAGAATTTGGGAACACAAAACAAAAGCATTTGAAGGTTTTACAAAAAAGTACAATATAAATAAACTTATTTGCGAGATTGCCGCGTCGTTTCACTCCTCGCAATGACAGAAAAACTTTTAATTGATCGCAATGACAGAAAAACTTTTAATTGATCGCAATGACAGAAAAACTTTTAATTGATCGCAATGACAGAAAAACTTTTAATTGATAGTAATAGTTTGTTATTTTACATTTTTATTTTTTTAAAAGGAGTAATGGCACACGTGAACTACATGACCAGTAATGAAATCAGAGACAAATATTTAAAATTTTTTGAAAATAAAAAACATACCATCAAGCCAAGCGCATCATTGGTCCCTGCTGACCCATCAATCTTATTGACTATCGCTGGCATGGTTCCCTTTAAACCCATATTTTTAGGACAGGTTAAATCTTCATTGAAAAGAGCCACAACTTCTCAAAAATGCATACGAACCAATGATATAGAAAATGTTGGAGTAACAGCACGTCACCACACTTTTTTTGAAATGTTGGGGAATTTTTCTTTTGGTGACTATTTTAAAAAAGATGCTATTAAATGGGCTTGGGAATTTTTTACCGAAGTAATTGGGTTTTCTGAAGAAAAATTATGGGTTTCAGTATATAAAGATGACGACGAGTCTTTCGGAATATGGCACGATTTGATTGGTCTTCCAGAGAAGAAAATAATTAGACTGGGTGAAGAGGATAATTTTTGGAAAGTAGGCCCCACCGGTCCCTGTGGCCCCTGCTCTGAAATATATATAGATTTAGGTGAAAATAAATCTTCCGGAGGCGGAGGAGTAGGTATAGACGATAGATACCTTGAACTGTGGAATTTGGTATTTATGCAATATAATCGAAACGAAGATGGTTTATTGACTCCTTTACCGAAACAAAATATTGATACCGGTCTGGGGTTGGAAAGAATTACTTCTGTTTTACAAAACGCCGAGTCTGATTTTGAAACAGATTTGTTTCTTCCTATTATAAAATTTGTTGCTAAAAACGCAGACATTCAATATAAAACAGATAAAAAGAAAGATTTAGCCTTAAAAGTTATTGCTGACCATATAAGAGCTCTGGTATTTATGAATTCAGACGGCATTTTACCTTCCAATGAAGGAAGGGGATATGTTTTTCGGATGTTACTGAGAAGGGCTTCAAGGTTTGGGAAAACCATTAATTTTAATCAACCTTTCCTGCATGAAATTGTCCCGGTTGTGGTTAATTTGATGAAAGATGCTTATCCGGAAATAGTAAAAAAAGAAAAAAGTATTTCCGAAATAATTCTGACAGAAGAAAAAAGATTTCAAGAGACATTAAATAGCGGAACACAGATATTAGCATCCATTATAAAAGATATGAAAACTAATAACCAAAGTAAATTAGAAGGCAAAGACGCCTTTAAACTCTATGACACTTACGGATTTCCTTTTGAGATAACCAAAGATATCTTAAAAGAAGATGGTATTGAGGTCGATATAAAAGATTTTGAATCGGAAATGAAAATTCAAAAAGAAAGATCCCGTGAATCCTGGAATAAAAACAATGTAAATGAAAAAACAGATGAAAAAAAGATGCTACTTTATCAGGACATTTTAAAGAAAGATGGAGAAACGGAATTTATCGGGTATACTTCAAATGATGCAAAGTGCTGTGTTGTAAATATTATAAAAGACGGAAAATTAGCAGATAAGGCAGAAGCCGGAGAAAAATGTGAAATTGTATTAGATAAAACACCATTTTACCCGGAAAAAGGTGGTCAAACAGGAGATAAAGGGGTTATTATTTCTACGCAAAATAATAAAGATCTATCTATAGAAGTAATTGATACAAAAACCCCGATTGATGGCTTAACCGTGCATTTTGTAAAAATAGTAAGTGGTTGCATTAAAAAGAATGACGAAATAATTGCAAAAGTAGATATTTCAAGAAGAATGGCTATCGCCAGAAATCACACTGCTACTCATCTTTTACAACAGTCCCTTAGAATCGTATTGGGCAATCATGTAAAGCAAGCCGGGTCAGCAGTGAATGATGATCATTTGCGTTTTGATTTTAATCATTTTAAACCATTAACCAGTGAAGAATTGGAAAAAATTGAGGAGACTGTTAACCAAAAAATATTAGATAATCTGGATATTGATGTAAAGGTTTTAGATTTTGATAATGCAAAAGAAGCAGGTGCTATTGCAATTTTTGGTGAAAAATACGGTGATAAGGTTAGAGTAGTGAGTATGGGAGATTTTAGCAAGGAATTATGTGGCGGTACCCATCTGAAATCCACTTCAAATATTAGCCTTTTCAAGATTTTAAGCGAACAGGGAATAGGAAGCGGTATTAGAAGAATAGAGGCAATTACGGGTGAAATTGCCTACAAACATATATGTGAACAGGAAAAGATTATTAGTAAAATATCTACAAAATTGCAAACCATTCCCGATAAATTATTATCGAAAATTGATCAAATCATTGATAGTGAAAACCTAAGTAAAAAAGAAATCAAAAATATTTATAAAAAATTGTCTTATTATGAAATAGAAAATTTGATTAAGAAGAAAAAAAAAGTTAATGGTATCAATATTATTTCAACAAAAATTGATGTTTCTAATAACAACGAATTAAGAAATTGGGGTGACTTAATTAAAAGTAAAACCAAATCCTGTTTGATTATATTGGGAGCAAAATTTAGTGACAAGAAAGCCGTTTTATTGGTTATGTTAACAGATGATTTGGTGAAAAAAGGGTTTAGTGCCAATACTATTATTAAAAAAATTGCCCCGATTATCGGCGGGAATGGCGGCGGGAAGAAGACAATGGCGCAGGCAGGCGGAGAAAAAGTTGAAAATCTAGATAAAGCTTTAGAAATAATCTACGAAATAATTTAAACAGTATATAGATTGCCGCGTCGTTTCACTCCTCGCAATGACAGGAAACGCTTTTAAGAATTTATAATAGAAAAAGATGGATTCCCTCCTGCGAGGGAATGACATATGGGGAAGCGGGAAGGTATAGTTTCAGTTAGTTAATTAATCTTATTATTTTCTCAATCGGTCAATTGGACAATCGGTTAATCGGACAATTGTTTTATCTTAATCTTAATCGGTCAATCGGTCAATCGGTAAATTGGAGGATTGAATTATTCGTATATTAGGCATAGATTTTGGAGAAAAAAGAATAGGTATTTCAATAAGTGATGAATTAGGAATTACAGCCCAGGGTTTACCTACGATTATTTCAAAAACCGAAAAAGAGGATATAGTAAATATAAAAAAAGTTGTTGATAATTATAATGTTGGAAAAATTGTTTTTGGTTTGCCAATGAACATGAATGGTTCCATAGGGCCTCAAGCAAAAAAAGCAATTGAATTTGCAGAAAAACTCAAAGATTACTGCAAAATTCCTATTGAGATGGAAGATGAACGTTTAACGACATCATCTGCAGAAAAAGTATTGATTAAAGGAAACAGAAGCAGAAAAAAAAGAAAAAAAGTTATCGATAAAATGTCTGCAGTCATTATACTTCAAACGTTTTTGGATAGAATAAAGTTTAATAAAGAGATATAAAAATGAATTTTGTAAATAAAATGCTTTTCGTATTTTCTTTAATATTTTTGGCCTTCATTCTATTTTTAACTGCTATACATTTCCCCGCAGAAGAAAACTCACCTATTACAAAAATCATTCAAATTCCAGATGGAACCAATGCTACAAATATAAGAGATTTATTAGTAGATAACAGAATCATAAAAGATAATTATCTTGTATTCACTATATACATTAAGCTATACAAATTGGAAAATAAATTAAAATACGGAGAATATATTTTTAGCCCCTCAATGAATCTAATTCAAACCATAGACAAATTAGTAAAAGGTGAGGTACTACAGTATAAAATTACCATTCCTGAAGGTTTTAATTCTCAAAAAATTGCCGAATTATTAAATAAAAAAGAGATTGTAGAAGAAAAAGCTTTTCTTGATTTGGTAAATAATCCGGAAAAATCATGGGAGGGATATTTATTTCCCGATACCTATGAAGTGTCGAAACACTATGGTTCAAAAAAAATGCTTGATGTATTTTTAAATAATTTTAATCGAGTGATTGAACAAAATAAAATCCGTAAATTGGCCGAAGAAAAGGGTTTTTCGCTGGACAAAATCATCACCTTGGCTTCAATCATAGAGAAAGAAGCAAAAACCTACGAAGAAAAAAGGCTGGTCTCATCTGTTTTTCATAATCGATTAAATTTAGATATGAAATTACAGTCTTGCGCTACCATTTATTATATTATAGGAAATACAACTAAAAAGTTAGAAGAATCTGACTTAAAGATAAATTCTCCTTATAATACATATTTAAATAAAGGACTTACTCCGGGACCAATCTGCAATCCCGGACTTGATTCTATAAAAGCAGCTCTTGAACCATCCGATGGAGACTATTTATATTTTGTATTAGGTGAAGATGGAAAACATATTTTTTCCAAAACCTACAGTGAGCACTTAAGAAATAAGAATACTAAATGATCTAAATTTAAAAACAAAATAATTCGATTAATACAATTCATCGATAAAATCAATTATTAATTATTTAAAATATTGGACTGGATTCACACTTTTAAGGGAATGATAGAAGGATATATTTCCGAAAGGAATTGACCATGAAACCTTTAGTTATAGGTATTGCCGGCGGGACCGGCTCCGGAAAAACAACTGTAGCACGTAGAATTTACGAAAGCTTAAAAGGTATAAATGTAGTATTAATCCAGCAGGATGCATATTATAAAGATTTAGGAAAATTAAAGCTGGAAGAAAGGAAAAAAATCAACTTTGATCATCCCTCAGCTATGGATATTGAACTTTTAGTTGAACACTTGAATAAATTAATTAATAGAGAGGTAATTGAAAAACCTTTATATTCATTTATTTATTACACTCGAAAAAAGAATATAGAAAAAGTGTATCCTCAGGATATCATAATATTAGAGGGAATCCTGATTTTAGAGGAAGAGAAAATTAGAAATTTATTAGATATAAAAATATTTGTAGATACCGATGACGATGAAAGATTTATAAGAAGATTAATTAGAGATACCAAGGAAAGAGGGAGGTCTATGGACTCGGTGATTGAACAATATTTAAATATTGTGAAGCCAATGTTTTTGCAATTTGTTGAACCCTCAAAACGTTATGCAGATATTGTCATTCCACAAGGTGGATTAAATGATGTGGCTATTGACATAATAGTAAGTAAAATAAAATCCCGAACATAAAATATAGTATCGAGTATATAGTATCGAGTATATAGTAAAGATTCAGGTAGGAATTATGGGTTAGCATATAGCGTACAGCAACCCCACTTATTCCGTAGGACAGGCGTCCCGCCTGTCTAGAGGATGGTATCTATATTACTTTTCTTGGAGTGAGAGTAACATCTACTACTTCTTCCCTTGGTGGGATAGGAGAATATCTACTATTTCCTCCCCCATAGTGAGTGAGGAGAATATCTACTATTTCCTCCCCCTTGAGGGGGGAGGATTAAGGTGGGGGTGAGAATGAAAAATAAAAATATTAAATTTTCCAAATATCTTAGAAGAAACTCCACTGATGCAGAAAAATATTTATGGAAATATTTAAGAGGAAGACAAATTGAAGGATTTAAATTTCGTCGCCAACATCCCATTGGGAAATATACGGTAGATTTTATAAATCTTGAAAGAAAATTAATAATAGAAGCTGATGGAGGACAACATTTAGAAAATGAAAAAGATAAATTTAGAGATAAATGGTTAGAAGAACAAGGATATCAAGTTTTAAGATTTTGGGATAATGAAATTTTTACTAATATTGAAGGTCTATTAGAGTTTCTAAGGGAAAAACTTTTAACCCCCTCACCCTAACCCTCTCCCTCAGAGGGGAGAGGGGACAATAGAAAATTAATTAAACTATCTCATATTCTTAGTGTAAGGAGAATATCTACCATCTCATACTCTTAGTGTAAGGAGAATATCTACCATCTCATACTCTTAGTGTAAGGAGAATATCTACCATCTCATACTCTTAGTGTAAGGAGAATATCTACCATCTCATACTCTTAGTGTAAGGAGAATATCTACC
>Ga0208771_1000884_pt1 | contig 16830 bp, 15 predicted proteins | sample AntAceMetag02UKX_FD_184775 | JGI IMG/M metagenome (GOLD analysis project Ga0208771, IMG submission 184775) | Saline lake microbial communities from Ace Lake, Antarctica - Antarctic Ace Lake Metagenome 02UKX (SPAdes) (version 2) | ecosystem: Environmental > Aquatic > Non-marine Saline and...
TTGGGGGGGGGGGGGTGCATGGAGGATTTAATTGACCGGGGTGCCAAATCGTGATATGAATCTACTTTTTTGGTCAGAGAATCACTTTTACTGGGAGAGGTGCGGGAGAGGAATGTATATGTTCAAGGTGGGAGACATGGCTGTCTATCCGGCACATGGGGTTGGAGTAATCGAGGCGATAGAGACCAGAGAGGTTATGGGAAGCGAACAACCCTTTTACGTTATGAAAATCTTGGGGAGCAACGCAACGATCATGATACCTCAGAGCGGCGCCCGCTTTGTTGGTCTCAGGGATATAATCTCGGAGGATGAAATTCCCATAGTCTATGAGATATTGAAAGAAAAAAGTACGTTTGTAGATAAACAGACGTGGAACAAGAGATACAAGGAATACTGGGAAAAGATAAAAACGGGATCGGTTTATGAAATAGCGGAGGTATTGCGCGACCTTTTTACCTTGAAGATTGATAAGGACCTGTCATTCGGCGAGAGAAAGATGATGGATACCGCAAAGAGTCTGTTGATACGAGAGATATCAATAGCCGGTGACTGCGAGGAAACCGAGGTAGAAAAAAATCTGAACGCGATATTCGCAGCGTAGTGCTGGGCTCCGTTCCTTGAAATAATGACCAATTTTTAGGAGGTGGTATTTGGTTATACGGCTTTTGCTTATCGTGGCCTGTTCTTCAAGTGGTTATCTTATTGCTTTAAAATATTATACATTCCCCCTTTCATTAATAGGTTTGGTATCAGGGCTTCTTCTTTCAATCTTTGTAATCCAAACAGAACAGGCTATACGAAAACTTTCACTACGGGTTATATTCGGCGGTGTTATCGGGACGGTTATCGGGCTTTTAATAGCCTTTCTTTTCACCTACGGCTTGCAGTTTATGCCCGGGTTGGAAAAACACGAGATAATACCGTGGGGGTATATCTATGTCATCGTTACCTTTATCCTGGGATATCTCGGTCTGGTCTTGGGTTCAAAGAAGAGCGAGGATTTCTCCTTTTCCCGATCCACTTTTTCAGGAGATGAAAAAGCCCCAGATTACCGGATACTGGACACCAGCGTCATTATTGACGGTAGGATGGCTGATATCTGTGATACCGGATTCATCGAGGGCATCCTAGTGGTACCCCGTTTCGTGTTGGATGAATTGCAGCTGATTGCCGATTCATCCGACCACATGAAACGTTCACGGGGGAGAAGGGGACTGGATATACTCAACCGGATGCAGAAGAGCGATGGCATAAAGATTGAGATTGTCGATATCGATTTCCCGAAGATAAAGGGTGTTGATTCAAAACTGGTTGCCCTTGCCAAAGAAAAAGAGGGCAAGATCGTAACCAATGACTATAATCTTAACAAAGTCGCAGAGCTGCAGGGTATAAAAATCCTGAATATCAATGACCTCGCAAACGCCTTAAAACCTCTTGTTCTTCCCGGCGAGGTTATGACCGTAAAGGTTATCAAGGACGGAAAAGAGGCGGGACAGGGCTTGGCGTACCTTGATGACGGCACCATGGTGGTTGTGGATAACGGAACCAAGTATATCGGAAAGAGTGTCGAGGTGGTTGTAACCAGCGTTCTCCAGACATCGGCAGGGCGGATGATCTTTTCCGGTATGAGAGGTGATGAGCGAAACAGCGGCTCCGCCTAGAGAAGAGCGGCAGGGCCGCACCCCGAATACACCTCAGAACTTATCAAAAACTCGAGAGCACGGAAGTAGTGATGGTGCAGTCAGTCGCAATTATCGTCGCCGGTGGTTCCGGAAAACGAATGCTGCATGACCGTCCGAAGCAGTATGTCCCCCTTGCCGGTATTCCCATACTGGCCCGCACCCTTATTACCTTTGAGAAGACCCTGTCTGTTAGCCGCATTGTCCTTGTGGTTCCTCAACACGATATCAATTATGTGAAGGATGAGATTGTCGGCAGATACCGAATTTATAAAGCAAACCAGATTCAGGCCGGCGGGGAGGCACGGCAGGACTCTGTTAGAAAAGGTCTGGGGATCATTGACGACTCAGACGATATCGTCGTTATCCATGATGGTGTCAGACCCTTCATCACGCAGGAACTGATAGATCTCTCCATCCGGGAGGCCGCACAGAACGGAGCGGTGGTCCCGGTTGTCCCTTCCATCGATACAGTCAAAATAATTGATAAAGACGGTAATATACACGATACTCTTGACAGGGCGGATCTGCGGCTTGCCCAGACGCCTCAGACATTTAGGAGGGAGATCATCCTGGAGGCATTTGAGAGTGCGTACCGGGAGGGCTTCTATGGCACGGACGATGCGTCCCTTGTGGAACGACTAGGCATGCCGGTACGGACGATCCCGGGCCTGCCGTATAATATCAAGATTACCACACCGGAAGATCTCGTTCTCGGTGAGTTTCTGCTGAAGAGGAGCGAGTCAGCCATATGAGAATCGGATTCGGATATGACAGTCACCGGTTGGTCGAGGAGAGAAGCCTGATCCTGGGGGGTGTGAAGATACCTGCTGAAAAGGGGCTTCTTGGCCATTCCGATGCGGATGTCCTGCTTCATGCCCTCTGTGATGCCATTCTCGGGGCCATCGGAGGGGGTGATATTGGGGGGCATTTCCCCGACAGCGATCCCGCCTACAAAGACATCTCGAGCAGAGAACTGCTGCTCAGGGTCAACGAACTGGCAACCCACAAAGGGTACCTCGTGAATAATGTCGATTCGACACTGATCCTGGAGAAGCCGAGACTCAAGGAGTATATCCCCGCGATGGTCGCGAATATAGCCGATTTTCTTGCCGTGGAGCCGGACCGGGTAAACGTAAAGGCCTCAACCAATGAAGGCATGGGCTTTATCGGGCGGGGCGAAGGGGTTGCCGCCTTTGCGGTAGTCACTCTAAAGAGCAGTCGAGACCTGTAGGATCCGCAAAAAATCTCCCCTTACGTGCGTAAACAGCGTGCCGCAACGAAAAGAGGGGAGTTCTGTCTTGACCGTGTCACATCAGTATTATATATATTGCCCCTCTCAAACTGACTTGCATATAGAACGGAGGACTGCATGAAGCAGATACAAGATATCGATATCAAAGGGAAGAAAGTGTTGTGCCGGTTTGATCTTAATGTTCCGTTGGACGATGATCTGCATATTACCGACGACAGAAGGATAAAGGCCGCGCTCCCCACAATCAACTACGCACTGGATGAGGATGCGAAGGTAATAATAATATCTCACTTAGGGAGGCCGGGAGGCCAGAGGGTAGGAGGTCTCAGTCTTGCACCCGTGGCCAAGAGGCTGTCGCGTCTTCTGGGAAAAGACGTTGTCCTGGCAAAGGACTGTATCGGCGATGATGTAGAGAAACTGATTGATGGTATGGAACCTCGCTGCATTCTCATGCTGGAAAACCTTCGATTTCACAAAGAGGAAGCGGAAAATGACGATGCCTTTGCCAAAAAACTGGCGGGGTATGCCGATGTGTACGTGGACGATGCCTTTGGAAATGCCCACAGGACACATGCCTCCAATGTGGGGATCACTAAATTCGCGAAGGTGTGCTGCGCCGGCTTTCTGATGAAGAGGGAACTGAATTATTTCGGCTCCACCCTGGAAGCCCCCCTCCGTCCCTTCGTGGCCATCATCGGCGGGTCGAAGGTGTCGGGCAAGCTGGAGGCCCTTGCCAACCTTATCATGAAGGTTGACAAGATGATCATCGGCGGAGGGATGGCCTTTACCTTCCTGAAGGCGATGGGGTACGAGGTGGGCACCTCCCTCGTTGAGGACAACCTCATCAATATGGCGCGACGGGGTATCAAGATAGCAAAGGAACATGGCGTGAAATTATATTTCCCCGTCGATTGCGTGATCGCCGAAAAGGCCGATCCGAAGGCGGTGACAAAGATCGTGCCTATCCAGGAAATAGACCCGAACTGGATGGGCTTGGATATCGGTCCCGCCACGATCGCTCTCTTTCGCGAGGTGCTCAGCGACGCGAAGACGATTATGTGGAACGGTCCCATGGGTGTCTTTGAGATCGACGCGTTCAGCATGGGGACCTTCTCCCTGGTCCACGCCGTCGCGCAGTCCCACGCCCTGACAATCGTCGGGGGTGGTGACACGGATGTCGCGGTCCACAGGACGGGAGAAAGTGACTATATCACCTATATATCCACCGGAGGGGGAGCGTCCCTCGGACTCTTGGAAGGGAAGAAACTCCCGGCGGTCGAAGCGCTCAATAGGGCCGAAAAGAGAATGAAGTAACCGCGGGGTCGAATGCATGAGAAACGTCATGGTCGTCTGCGAATATGACGGGACCGCCTACCATGGGTGGCAGAGTCAGCCCAATGGTATCACCATCCAGGAGGTGCTTGAGGAAAAGATAGGGACCATCACGCAGGAAAAGATTAGCCTGATGGCCTCGGGAAGAACGGACGCAGGCGTTCACGCCCTGAATCAGGTGGCAAACTTCAGGACGAAGTCGGCCATCGGATGTGAAAATCTTCTAAAGGGGATCAACAGCCTCCTCCCCGAAGATATCGTTGTCAAGGTCCTGCGGGATGCAGATGAGAAATTTCACGCGCGCTACAGCGCGAAGAGCAAGGTATACGTTTACAGGATATTCAATGACCCGGTAAGGAGTGCCCTTTACCGAAACTGTTCCTGGCACCTGCGCGCCCCCCTTGATCTGGGTGCGATGGGCGAAGCAGCCAAATCCCTGGAGGGAACCCGCGATTTTTCATCCTTTTGCGCCGCAGGGGGCGATACCGAAGACTACGTACGGACGGTCGCCGCCACCTCCGTTGAGATGACCGGCGGTATGATCTCCTTTGTGATAGAGGCGAACGGTTTTCTGCGGTATATGGTGAGAAACATTGTCGGCCTGCTTGTCGATGTGGGGAGGGGGATCATCACACCCACCGGATTCAAAGAGATCATGGGTGCCATGGACAGGACCAGGGCCGGTATCACGGCCCCCCCGCAGGGGCTTTTCCTCAAGGAGGTCAGGTACTGATGAAGATACTGGTGCTGGGATACAAGGGTATGCTCGGGACCGATCTTGTGGCCGATCTTGAGGGGACACACGATGTAACGGGGAAAGATATCGAAGACTTCGATATAGCATCCGTCTCGGAGTGCAGGGGTGTGATTGGGGGATCGCACGCGGATGTGGTTATCAACGCGGCCGCCTATACGAATGTCGACGGATGTGAAACGGACGAGGCCGGTTCCTTCTCCGTCAATGCGGACGGCGTGAAGAACGTGGCCCTGGCCTGCAGGGAGTCCGGCATCAAACTGGTTCACTTCAGCACCGATTATGTCTTCGATGGCACAAAAAATGATCCTTACGTGGAGGATGACGTCCGTAGCCCCATCAACGTCTATGGGAGATCCAAACTGAAGGGTGAGGAATACCTCACTGAGATCTCAGACAATTATCTGCTCGTAAGAACGTCCTGGCTCTACGGGAGGCATGGAAGGAACTTTGTCGAGGCAATCGTGGAGCGGGCGGAGAAGACGGGAAAGCTGGAGGTGGTCGACGATCAGAGAGGCTCTCCCACCTATACCGTCGATCTGGCGGCGGCGGTGAGGGTCCTTATCGAGGGGGGTCACCGGGGCGTTTTTCACCTGACGAACAGGGGGGTATGCACCTGGTATCAGTTTGCCCTCAAGATCCTCGAATATAAGGGAATGGAAAACGTCAGTATTGCTCCCATACAATCGGCACAGCTCGGCAGCCCTGCCCCTCGTCCGGAATACTCGGTGCTCAGCTGCAGGAAATTTGCGGACGCCACCCACCGGACGATGCGATTCTGGCAGATAGCGCTCGAGGAGTACATGTTCCGTATGAGCTAAGGGGGGTGTGACACATGGCCGCCGTGGACAGACACAATCTCCGGAGGGTACATCCCGTTCCGAACACGGGTTTTGCCCGGGCCTACCTTATCGAAGGCGAAGAAGGCCTTATGGCCGTTGATGTGGGGAGCCTTGGGTGTGCACAGGACATAGCCGATCACATAACCCGTGTATTGGGACGGACCCTGGATGATTTGAGGTACATAACGGCCACACACTTTCACATAGACCACATCGGCGGAATCGGTCACCTGCTTGGGATGTGCCCGACCCGGGCGCGGGTTCTTTTCCACACGATGGTGAATGATTACCTCACGGGAAAAGAAAAGATATCACTGATAAAGAACTGGTTTGTGGGTCTGCCCCCCGCGACGGTTGTAAGCGCCCGCTATCTGAGAAGATTATCGCATCTGGGCGTTGAGAGTCTGACGGGGATCCCCCTACCGGGGCTGAGAGGCATCGTAAAACTCCCCTTCGACACCAACCGGATTGATTATTTCGGAGACAAGAGGGAGAACGTCTCATCTCTCGGCGCGTTCGGTTTTGGCGAGTGGGACGTACTGCGGACCCCCGGACACACGGAGGATTCCGTCTGCTTTTTCAACAAAACAACGAAGGAACTGTTATCGGGGGATTTGATCATCAATATATCCGCAGACGGCAGGGGAGAGGTGAACCGGTTTCACTGGAGTCGCGACCGTATCGAGGAATCGTACGAATATCTGCGCAGAACCATCAACCCCACCGTTATCTGTCCCGGTCATGGCGAGGTGATAGCCGGGGGCGCCGATATCCTCTCACAGGTCAAGACCTTTGCCAGAGATGTGACAACCCGAAACCCTTGAGAAAGAGGAGGTCGCCTTGCAGGGGAAAATAGTCGTCATGCCCGAAGAGCTGTCCAACAGGATAGCGGCAGGTGAGGTGGTCGAGAGGCCGTCTTCCATCGTCAAGGAGCTTGTCGAAAACTCCCTTGATGCCGGCGCGACCGATATCCTCGTTGAACTTGAGGGGGGTGGAAAGCAATCAATAAAAGTTGTGGACAATGGCCGGGGAATCGACCGGAATGACGTGGCGCTCGCGTTTGAGCGGCACGCCACAAGCAAGATATACACCTTTGAAGATATCCACCGGGTAACCTCCTTCGGATTCCGTGGGGAGGCCATGGCAAGTATCGCCTCCATAGCCAGGATTGAAATGTTGACAAGAAGCCCGGATGCCTCGTCAGGCACACGGGCGGTAATACGGGGGGGGAGGGTCGAAGAGCTTATCGATGCCGGCTGTCCCGTCGGTACGTCGGTACGGGTCACCGATATCTTCTATTCCACGCCTGCCCGGAAGAAGTTTATGAAGGGGGATTCGACCGAGCAGTCCCATTGCATGGATGCCATCGTGCGATTGGCTTTCTCAAACACCGGGGTGAAGATACGGGTCGTCGCGAACGGCAGGGCCATCCTCAATGTGCCGAAAACGAAGAATATATCCGACAGAATCGCCCTTGTCTTCGGTGAAGACTTCGGGAAGAACACCCTTCAGGTTGAGGGACAAAGGGGCGATGCGACCCTCCGCGGGGTCATCTCTACGCCCGACCATACACGATCGAACGCGAAGGGGCAGTTCTATTTCGTCAATAACCGGTTTATACGCGACAAGACCCTGAATCATTCGGTCATAACCGCCTACCGGCGAGTGATAGAACCCCGGAGATTTCCATACGTAGTCCTGTTTATAGACATGCCCACCGGCGATGTTGATATCAACGTCCATCCATCCAAGATGGAGGTGCGTTTCAGGGCTCCGTCGGACATATACGGCCTCATCAGAGAGACCCTCTCACGCGCACTGGCCGGCATGCCTGTTGCCATTCCCGATTTCCAGAGACCCTCACCAGGGGGCGCGGACACATACCGGGAGCGGGTCGGAGAGACACTGCGGCGGTATACCCTCCAGTCGGGCGCTGAAAAGCGTACCTTTGACATGGGTGTCCCGCAGGTAGGGAGGAGAACACCGCCGGGCTCCTTGAGCGGGGAAGAAGGGATCCAAGGGCGACCGGATCTTTTCGGTGAGCAGGACGCTGCCGTGCCGGGGGAGGGGGTATCCTTTTCCTCCCTGACCTATCTGGGACAGGTTGCGAGGACCTACCTGGTCTTTTCATCCGACAGCGCCCTCATTCTCATGGATCAACACGCGGCCCACGAAAGGGTGCTCTTCGAGAAACTGAGGATTTCAAAGGGAGGGGAGGTGGTCGCTCAGGGCCTTCTGATTCCTGAGGTTGTGACCCTTCAGCCCGGCCGCTTCGATCTTTTGATGAATGTCATTGATGTGCTGGGGGATCTGGGACTCGGCGTAGAAGGGTACGGCGAAAACACGGTCGTTGTAAAACAGGCCCCCGCCTTTCTCACCGGGTGCAATATCGAGGCGCTTATCTCCGACGTCATAGAAGAGATCGGTGATACGGGGAGGGCTGAAAATCTCGATGAAACACGGGACAAGGTTCTTGCGCTCATGGCGTGCAAGGGTGCCGTTAAGGCCAATGACACGCTCGGGCCCTCAGAGGTCGCGGCGCTGTGCAAAGACCTCGATGCAATACCCTTTGCGGCAACCTGTCCGCATGGAAGGCCGCTCTATACCGTGATCGGGCTCAGGGACCTGGAGAGGATGTTTAAGCGACGATGACGGATGAACAGGGGAGTAAGGAGTAAGGAGTAGGGAGTAGGGAGTAGGGAGTAAGGAGTAAGGAGTAAGGAGTAAGGAGTAAGGAGTAAGGAGTAAGGAGTAAGGAGTAAGGAGTAAGGAGTAAGGAGTAGAAGCTAATCTGATTAGATTAACAGGATTGGCTGGATTTTGACAAAAAATAAATGGTTGGTATTGTTTATCCTGTTATCCTTTCAAACATTCAGCTTTTATGCCTGTATGATCACTTGAAAGCTAAAATGCAAAACCCAAGACCCTCGCTTATTGTTATCACCGGTCCCACCGGGGTGGGGAAGACCGACCTGGCGATCAGACTTGCTGAAAAGTTCGACGGAGAGATCATCAGCGCCGACTCGATGCAGGTCTATCGGTATCTGGATATCGGCACCGCGAAACCCTCTGCCGAAGAGCAGGCGTGCGTCCCCCATCACCTGATCGATGTCGTCGATCCCGACGAAGAATTCAATGCCGCGATGTTTGTCGAGCAGGCCGATGTGGCGATTCATTCCCTCCACGAGAGGGGAAAGAGGGCGTTCATCGTGGGGGGGACGGGGTTGTATCTGGACGCCCTGCTCGGCGGGCTGCTGGAGGCACCCGGTGCCGACGAGAAGCTCCGTGATTCCTATAGAGAAGAAGCCGCACGATACGGAAAGGGATACTTGTATGGGCGGCTGAAAGAGATGGATCCGGCAGCCGCGGCAGGGATACACCCGAATGATCAGGTTCGAACGATCAGGGCCCTCGAGGTCCTGGAACAGACCGGGCAGTCGATTGTTTCAATCCAGGGTGAACATCGGTTCGGGAGTAAGGCCTATGATTGTATGAAGATAGGCCTCACAATCGACCGAGATCTCCTGTATGACAGGATCAACGATCGGGTCGAACGGATGATTGCGGACGGACTTGTAGGAGAAGGGGAGCGACTCCTGAAAATGGGGTATGATGATGAGGCCCTCCCCCTCCAGGCCATGACCTACCGGAATGTGATTTCCTATATCCGGGGGAACCAGAGCCTGCAGGATATGGTAAGGCTGATCAAACGTGACACGAGGCACTACGCGAGAAGGCAACTGACGTGGTTCAGGAGAGATCCGGACATCAAATGGTTTGCCCCTCAGGATGAAAATATGATAAGCAGGGCAGTCAAATCACGGGTTTTGGGATATTAGAACCCCAAATCTCGAAACTCAAAACGTAATAAGGACGTGTTATGGGAAGAGAAGATCTAAGCAAAGTATATGAATCTCGAGATGTTGAAGAAAAGTGGTATCAATGCTGGCAAGACGAGGGACTGTTTCATGCCGAGGACACCAGCGACAAAGGACCCTTTTCGATAGTGATACCTCCGCCGAATGTTACCGGGATACTTCACATAGGGCACGCGCTGAACAACACCCTTCAGGACATTATCGTGCGTTACAAGAGGATGCAAGGTTACAATACGCTCTGGATGCCAGGGACCGATCATGCGGGGATAGCCACCCAAAACGTGGTCGAACAGGAACTGGCCCGGGAGGGACTGACACGGCATGATATCGGGAGGGAAAAATTTATAGAGAGGGTATGGGAGTGGAGAAAGAAATATGGCGGTGTCATCATAAACCAGCTCCACAAGCTCGGATGTTCCTGTGACTGGTCCCGGGAGCGGTTTACCATGGATGAGGGCCTGTCAAGGGCGGTAAGAGAGGTCTTTGTCCGTCTTTACAATGACGGTCTCATATACCAGGATGATTATATCGTAAACTGGTGCCCGCGGTGTCATACGGCCATATCCGATCTCGAGGTTGAATACGAGGAAGAGGCGACGAGCCTCTGGCATATACGCTATCCCTATGCGGATGGTAACGGAGAAATTGTTGTGGCGACCACCCGTCCGGAGACCATGCTCGGCGATACCGCCGTCGCGGTCAATCCCGATGACGAAAAGTACACGGGCGTTATCGGGAAGGATGTGATTCTCCCCATCGTGTATAAACGAATACCGATCATAGCGGATGATTACGTCTCCAAGGAGTTCGGAACGGGCGCGGTGAAGATAACACCGTCGGCGGACCCCAACGACTTTGCCATGGCGCAGCGGCACGATCTGGAGATAGTCATCATCATGGATGGAGACGCCATTATCAATGAAAATGGGGGAGTCTATCAGGGGCAGGACTGCTACACCTGCAGGAAAAATATAGTGGAGGATCTCAAAGAGGGTGGATATCTCATAAAGACGGAGCCCTATTCACATAACGTGGGGCGGTGCTACCGGTGCAAGACCATTGTGGAGCCCGCGGTATCCAAGCAGTGGTTCGTCAAGGTAAAGCCCCTGGCGCGTACCGCTATCGCCGCGGTTGTCAAGGGCGAGACGAAGATCGTTCCCCCCATGTGGGAGGCGACCTATTTCGACTGGATGGACAATATACGTGACTGGTGCATCTCCCGGCAGATATGGTGGGGGCACCGGATACCGGTGTGGTATTGCGATGACTGCGGCAAAACGATTGTAGCCGCCCAGGACCCCGACCGTTGCCCCGAATGCGGGAGGGGCTCTCTCAGACAGGATGAAGATGTCCTGGATACCTGGTTCAGCTCCGCTCTCTGGCCCTTCTCGACGATGGGGTGGCCCGACAAGACACAGGCCCTTGAGACCTTCTACCCCACCTCGCTCCTTATTACCGGCTTTGATATCATATTCTTCTGGGTGGCTCGGATGATGATGATGGGACTCTACGTTATGGGGAAGGTCCCCTTCGCGGATGTCTATCTGCATGCCCTTGTTCGCGATGAAAAGGGCGAAAAGATGAGTAAATCGAAGGGAAACAGCGTAGACCCCCTCGAAATGATTGACAAATACGGAGCCGATGCCATGCGGTTTACCCTCGCGGCTTTCACCGCGCAGGGGCGGGACGTGAAGATGTCCGAGGAGCGGATCAAGGGATACGGACACTTTGTCAACAAGATATGGAACACGGCCCGCTTTTCCCTGATGAATCTTGAGGACTATTCCGGAGCAGTCGCACCGGAAAAGGGAGAGTACTCACTGTCCGACCGGTGGATTAGAGACAGCCTGAACAGGACGGTGGTTGATGTCCGGCAGCATCTTGACGAGTACCGCTTTAATGACGCCGCGGGGAGGATCTATCAGTTTGTCTGGCATGAGTTCTGCGACTGGTACCTTGAACTGATAAAGCCGGCCCTGTATGACAAAAAGTCAGAGACAGAAAAACGCGCCGCGCAGTATACGCTTCTTACCGTGTTGAAGACAGCCCTTCAACTTCTCCATCCCATCATGCCCTTTGTCACGGAGGAGATATGGCAGAAACTGACTCAGGATGAGGGGTATATCATGGTGAGCAAATTCCCCGAGCCGGATGACTCCCTCGAGGATAGAGATGCGCGCGACCGCATGGAGTTCATCCAGAGCATTATAAACACCGTCAGAAATATACGGGGCGTCATGAATATCAGCCCTTCGAAAAAGCTGAAGATACTCATCTCTGTTCGGGATAATGATACGCTCTCCATTATGGAGGCGGGCAGAGGGTATATCCAGGACATCGCGAATCTGGAAGACCTGGTAATAGAGGCAAATGCCCGCGAGCCAAAGGGGTCTGCGACGGGGGTTGTCGGTTCCACCAAGGTATACGTATTCCTGGAAGGCGTCGTGGACGTCGCGGCCGAGAAGGAACGGCTTGAAAGGGAGATTAAGAAACTCGATAAGGACCTCGGTTTTGTGTCCAAGAAGCTGGGTAACCGTGATTTCATGGAAAAGGCCTCCCCGGAGATCGTTGAGAAGGAACAGACCAAGTTCAACGCCCTGAAGGAGAAGATCCAGGTGCTCGAAGACGCTCTGGGCAGGCTTCGTGATATGGCGTGAGGATTGTCATGGGTTCAGATGCCGACTTGAGAGAACTGATACAGAGAGCGCTTGATGAAGATATAGGGTCCGGCGACCTGACCACAACAGCTGTTCTTGACGGCACGGAAACCGGTGTCGCACAGGCGGTCTCGAAGGGCGATATCATTGTTGCGGGCATCGATGTCTTCAGAGAGGTGTTTTTTGTCCTGGATCCGTCCCTGGTCTTTGAGGCGTATTTCACCGACGGCCGGGCAGCGGGGAAGGGGGATCTTCTTGCCTGCATCTCGGGCAGCCTGAAGAGCATCCTCCTGGCGGAGCGCGTAGCGTTGAACTTTTTCCAAAGGATGTGTGGAATTGCAACAATAACGAACAGATATGTTGAAGAAGTACACGGTACCGGAACCCGGATACTGGATACGAGGAAGACCACACCAACCCTCCGGGACTTTGAAAAATACGCGGTCAAGGCGGGAGGGGGGACGAATCACCGATTCGGTCTGTATGACGGCGTGATGATCAAGGATAATCACATCAGCGCCGCGGGGTCTATCTCGAACGCGGTGCGGAAGGTGACAGGAACCATCCCCCCCGAGATGAAGATCGAAGTGGAGACGAAGAACCTCCGGGAGGTCGCGGAGGCCCTTGCCGCACAGGCCGATATCATCATGCTGGACAACATGGGGATCCCCGAGATGAGAGAGGCGGTCTCTCTCATCGGCGGAAAGGCGCTGGTCGAGGCATCGGGGAATGTAACCTTTTCGAATGTGAAGGAGATTGCGCAGACAGGCGTGGATCTCATATCTGTCGGGGCGCTTACCCACTCCGCCCCCGCCGCCGATATATCACTTGTGTTCAAGAGCAAAGAATGAGGCGTAGGAAGTAATTAGAAGATGGATCATCTCCAAAAGAGCTGGTAGGAGCCAAGGGGCCAAGGAGTCAAGCGAAATGCTTAAGAATTATATTGAGATAAAAGTTTGGGAAGGTCTTATCAGCTTTGTTTAGAACGTTACGAAGCACTCGACCCCCTGAATCCTTGAATCCTTGAACCCTTTGCATCAACTAATCGGGAGAAGAATCGACAAGATTGACCGGATTTTAACGAAGAATAAACGGTTGGTATTATTCATCCTGTTATCCTGTCAAATATTAAAATGTTGTGACTGTATGACAACTTAAAATCCAAGAGGCAAAACTCGATACCCGATACCATGAACCAAGACTTCAATAGAAATAATCTGGAAAAGCTCATTCCCGAAGGACTCATAGGACACAGGATTCACTTCTTCGACACTATCGATTCGACGAATACCTATGCGGCTCTCCTTGCCATCGGCGGTGCCCGTGAAGGCGAGGCGGTGATAGCCGATTGCCAGACGGCGGGGAGGGGAAGGCTGCGGGAGAGGGTATGGCAATCACCCCCCGGCAGGAACCTGTACACCTCCATCATATTGCGGCCTGACATACCACCTGCCTCTGCTTCGGGGCTAACTCTTGTTGCCGGAGTGGTGGTGGCTGAACTCCTGGGTGGCTATTGCCCTGTCTCACTCAAGTGGCCCAATGATGTCCTGGCAAGAGGGAGAAAGATATCCGGTATACTGACGGAGATGAGAAGTACGGGTTCGAAGGTCGATTTTGTTGTCGTGGGGGTCGGTATTAATGTCAATATGGAACCGGGCGATTTTCAGGAAGAGATTCGCCCCCTGTCCACATCACTGAAAGAACAGACCTCAAAAGATGTCTCACGCCTCGATCTGACCGCCGGTCTGTACCGCTTGATGGAAAAATGGTACCGGATATTTATTGAGGGCGGCCTTGCCCCTGCCAGGGATCGGTGGCTGGAATGTTCGGGTATCGTGGGAAAAACTATTGAGGTTACGGATAGAGGTGTTGTACAAAGGGGACGATGTCAGGGAATAGACGACGAAGGTTTGCTTCTGCTCGTCGACGAGGAGAACCGGACGGTTCCTGTGCGATCCGGGGATGTAACGATACAGAAAGACAGGTGATATGATATGCTTTTGGTTATCGATGTGGGAAACACGAATACGGTTGTCGGCCTTTACGGGGAAGACAGGCTCTTGAGCCACTGGAGAGTCCGTACGGTGGCGGATCACACGATTGATGAATACGGGATGCTGATACTGAATCTCTACCGGTCAAGCAAGGTCGGTTCGCAAGCGATCAGCAGTATCATCATATCGTGCGTAGTCCCCTCTATGCTGAACATCCTGGAGCCCCTCTGCAAGAAGTATTTTCATGTTACGCCCCTTATAGTCGGCCCCGGGATAAAGACCGGCATGCCCATATACTATGATAATCCGCGAGAGGTGGGGGCCGACAGGGTCGTCAACGCCGTCGCCGCCCATGAGAAATACGAGGGGGATATCATTATCGTCGATTTTGGCACGGCGACCACCTTTGATTATGTCACGGCGAAGGGGGAATACATGGGTGGATGCATTGCACCGGGAGTTGTTATATCAAGCGAGGCGCTTTTTGAACGTGCCTCCAAGCTGCCCCCGGTTGAGCTGTGCAAACCCCGGAACGTGATTGCAAAGGACACGGTGAGCAGCATGCAGGCGGGGATTGTCTTCGGATATGCCGGCCTTGTGGACGGGCTCGTGAATCGTATCAAAGAGGAGGCACAGACGGAGCCTACCGTTATCGCAACCGGCGGACTGGCGAATATCATAGCCGAGGAAACCAGCACCATTAACCATGTCGATGAGATGCTGACACTGGAAGGGCTCCGGATCGTCCATTCAAGGAACGTGTAGCTCCATCCATTTTTTCAGGGCAAGGAGGGCGCGGTCGGCGTACAGCCGTCCTCGTTCCCTCTTCGGTACCCTGCCTTCAAGCGGGACAAAGAGACCAAAGTTCACGTTCATCGGCTGGAAGGTCTTATAATCGGCGTTTGTGATATGGTGGAGGAGCGCGCCCAAGGCGGTTGTTTCAGGGGGAGGCGCCATATCCTCTCCCTCGATCTGTCGACATACGTTTATCCCCGCCATGAGTCCCATCGCCGCCGATTCCACATACCCCTCGACCCCCGTAATCTGTCCCGCGAAGAAGATATCGTCGTTGGAGCGAAGTTGCAGTGTCTTTCTGAGCAGAATGGGGGAATTTATGAAGGTATTGCGGTGTATGCTGCCGTAGCGCGCAAAGACGGCCTTCTCCAGCCCCGGAATCATTCTGAGTATCCGTTTTTGCTCGGGCCATGTCAGCTTTGTCTGGAATCCCACCAGGTTATAGAGGGTTCCGGCACTGTTTTCCTGCCTGAGCTGGACCACACCGTGGGGCCGCTTCCCCGTTTTCGGGTCGGTAAGACCCACCGGTTTCATAGGACCGAAGAGGAGGGTTTTTTCTCCTCTCCGTGCCAGGACTTCAATGGGAAGACATCCCTCGAAACAGTGCTTGTCTTCAAAATCCCTGAGAGGTACCTCTTCGCCCCCCACGAGCTGTTTCCAGAAACGTTCGTATTCCTCCTCTGTCATGGGGCAGTTCAGATAATCCCCTGTGCCGCCCTCCTCGTACCTCGATGCCCTGAAGGCCCGGGTGTAGTCGATGGACTCGGCCTCCACGATGGGTGAAATGGCATCATAGAAGTAGAGATAAGAATCTCCGGTAAGGGAGGATATCTCCCGTGTCAGGGATTCGGATGTGAGCGGACCGGAAGCAATAATAACGACAGAATCTTCAGGTATTTTGGTGATTTCTTCCCGGGATATTCTGATTTCGGCGGACGCGAGCCGGTCCTCGATGTACTGTGAGAAGAGGGTCCTGTCCACGGCCAGGGCCTTCCCCGCCGGGACGGCCGTGGCGGCAGCGGCTTCCATGGTAAGCGATCCCACCATCCGCATCTCCTCCTTGAGGAGGCCGACGGCGTTTTCTGTCGCGTCGGAGCGAAGAGAGTTGCTGCATACGAGCTCCGCAAGGAGGGGAGAGGTGTGTGCCGGCGAGAACCGGGAGGGCTTCATCTCATAGAGGATGACATCAATGCCCCGTTTGGATATCTGCCACGCGGCCTCACAGCCGGCAAGACCGCCACCAATGATTATAATGGGTTTCGTGTTTCTGATCTTAGACTGGCTCACTCTTGACTCTGTTCCTTGTAGCCGCATTCCTTGTTCGGGCACTTTTTGACCAGGCCTTCCCTGCGGGTCTGTTTTTCCACCAGGAAGGGGTGACCGCAGAGGGGGCACTGCTCCTGTATCGGCCGGTCCCACAGGGCGTAGGTGCACTCAGGATAGTTCGAGCATCCGAAAAAGGTCTTGCCCCTCTTAGAACGTCTTTCGCAGAGATTGCCGACGCACCCATCTTGCGGACATTTTACCCCCGTGTCGAGCGGTTTCGTGTGCTTGCATTCCGGATATCCCGAGCATCCCAGGAAGCGTCCGAAGCGGCCCTCCTTTATAACCATGTTTTTGCCGCACGTGTCACAGATGACATCG
>Ga0208771_1000885_pt1 | contig 16817 bp, 16 predicted proteins | sample AntAceMetag02UKX_FD_184775 | JGI IMG/M metagenome (GOLD analysis project Ga0208771, IMG submission 184775) | Saline lake microbial communities from Ace Lake, Antarctica - Antarctic Ace Lake Metagenome 02UKX (SPAdes) (version 2) | ecosystem: Environmental > Aquatic > Non-marine Saline and...
CCCAGTGATGAGACCTGTTCAGTCAGCCGCTGCGTTATGCCGCCGCTCTGCGAGATTATCCCGAGACCGCCGTCCCTCCCCGGTATGGCCCCCCAAGCCGTCAGTTTCGCGGCGGGACAGTACGGCCCCATGCAATTCGGTCCCATGATGAGGAGGTTATGCTCGCCCGCTATGGAGGCTACCTGTTTCTCGAGTGTTGCTCCCTCCTCCGTTCCGAGTTCGCTGAACCCGGCGGAGAGAATGTGGATGTGCCTAATCCCCAGGCGGCCACACTCCTCTATGATGGGGGGCACGGCGGAGGCCTGGACCGCGATCATGGCGAGACCCGGAACCTCCGGAAGCGATGCCAGATCGGGATAGGCCCTAATCCCCTGAACGTCTGCAGCCCTGGGATTGATAGGATAGATTGTTCCCGGATAGCCGGCCTTAAGAAAGTGATTCAAAAAACTCATCCCCCCGAAGCTGGAAGGGTTCCGTGAGACGCCGAGAATAGCGATACTTTTAGGCTTAAAAAAACCTGTCAGATCGGAGAGGGTGTCAATTCTCGTTTCATTCATTTCATGTACCCGGGGATGTGCGCATCGTGGTTTCGGAAAAAGCAAGCGTACTATAGGGTAAAGACCCCTGGGTGTCAATGAAAAGACCTCTCGATCCTCTTCTCCTAAAATAAATAAGGAGATAGGGTGTTCCCGGAGAATTAATCTTTGACAAATACGAGGGCCGGAGGTTAAACAGATATATCCAAAGAGGTGTATGCTTCAATATTTACCCCAGACGCATCATGAAACAGCCCGAACCGGAATGACGCTCCGACAGGGTCGTCGGCGGAGGAGGATAAGGACCAGGTTTCTCGGCATGAATTCCTGCAGACACAGTCAGCTCGTATTGTTGTCCGAAGACAGGGACAGGGTGCGCTGTCGGCATTGTCACCTGACAATTGCGCTTGACGAACTGAAAAAGGGCTGGTGTCCTGAATGCTTTGAGGACAGTGGCGAAAGGCGGTATGACTTTGAGAAGATAGAGGCCCCTGAAACAGCAACTGTTCGATACCGTTGTGAAGAATGTGGCGCCATCATAGAAAGTCATACGGAATAAGCGAATCAGCATGAGAGGAGGGAGAGGGGAACTGACCGTCTGGACTGTGTGGCAGTCAAGCGGTTATCTGAAATAAAGATCATAAAAAATAAGGGGGGGGAAACTGAATGCCGTCATGGAAGGATCTGATTTCAACCAGGTTTGATACCTTACATCCATCTGCCGAAAACAAGGTCATGCAGCTGGCGGAGGCGATTGGGACCTTCGTTAAGCCGGGGATGAAGATCAATCCCTGCGGGCTGCATTCGCGCCCGGGTGCCGCTATGTATGAACTGTGCCGTCAGTTTCAGGGGACCGATCCCGGATTCGAGTATATAGGGCTGGGTCTGACGGGCACCATGCTTCCCATGGTACACCTCAAACTCATCAAAAAGGGGATCGTCTCGTTTGCCGGGGAGGGCTATCCCACACCCGGTCCCAGCCCCATCATTGTGAGGGCTCTTGAGCGGGGGGAGATCGAGATAGAAAACTGGACCATGTTGACGATCTGTCAGCGTCTAATGGCGGGCGCAATGGGGGTTCCCTTTGTAACGACGCGTTCACTCGTGGGAAGCTCGCTGGGTGCCGAGCTCCCACATGCGTTCAGGGAGATGGAGGATCCTTTTGCCGAGGGAGGTGTGACGGGGTTGGTCAAGGCCTACAACCCCGATATCAGCTTTGTCCATACCTGGGCCTCCGATCCTGCGGGCAATGCGATCTGTTTCCCTCCTCTTGCAGAGAATGTCTACGGTCCACTGGCGGCACGAACCGGCGTCATCCTGACGGCGGAGCATCTTGTTGATACCGATTTTATCCGACACCACGCCCATCTGGGGAGGATTCCTTCGGAGAAGGTCTTATCAGTCAGCCACACCCCCTATGGTTCTCATCCAGGGGGGTATTATGCTCGGAATACACCGGAACTGACACCCTATGGAAACGATTACGACTTTTTGAAGGATCACCGAAGGGCGCAAAGAGACGAGCAAGAGTACCAGAGGTGGGTGGATGAATGGGTCCTCGGTGTCGCCGATCATGCCGAATATGTGGAGAAGTTGGGTGCCGAGAGGATAGAGAAGCTATACTTTGTCGCCACACCCCAGTCCTGGCGCCCCGAACTCGACGATTTCTGTAGAGACAATCCGGGTAATGAACCCGCCGGTGCCATCGAGCGGATGGTGATCCATGCATCAAGGGAGATCGTCCGAAGAATACCCCTTCAGCATTACAAAACGGCCCTCTGCGGCATCGGACAGGCCACCCTTGCAACGATCCTTGCCTTGCACGCATTGCGCGACAGGGGTTATGAATTCGCCGTCATGGCAGAGGTCGGAATCTATAATTATGACCCCCGGCCGGCGGACCCATTTGTCTTCAATTACCGGAATATTCCCACCGCCACGATGCTATCCGATATCTTCGAGATCCTGGGTCTGCACATGGGGGGCGATACCAACCGCTGTCTGGGGGTTATCGGCGCCGCCCAGGTCGATCGATGGGGAAATGTCAATACCGTACGGATGAACGGGCAGTTTATCGTCGGCTCCGGCGGCGCGAACGATGTCGCCACGTCGGCACGGGAGACTATTGTCGTTGCCCAGCAGAACAAGGGACAGTTTGTAGAAAATGTCGAACATATCACCTCTCCCGGCGCCAAAATCAGGTGCGTCGTCACGACAAAGGCGCGGTTTGAGAAGAAGGGTGGAGATGAACTGGTGCTGACGGGGTACGTGCCGAAGCCGAGTGCCAGCGAGGAGGAATCGATCCGCCGTATCAGGGAACTGGTTGACTGGGATCTGAAGATAAGTAATGATATCGAGCGGATGGAGCTGCCCAGCGATGAAGAAATTATGCTCCTGAGATCATACGACCCCGAACGCTTTTTCATCGGCAAATCGGCATACTAGCCACTGTTTTGGGGTCATCTCCAAAAGAGTTGTAGGATCATAGGGATTCGAGGGGTTAAGGATTTAAGTAAAATGTTTTAAAATTATAGAGAGTTAGAGGTTTAGCGAAGGTCCTATCGGTTTTATTTAGAAATTTACAAAACACTCGACCCCCTGAATCCTTGAATCCTCGAACCCTTTGCATTAGCTAATAGGGGAAAGGACCCTGTTTTATTGTCATTTAGAGGCCTTAGATAATTATGTTGATAAAAGGGGCACAATTGTGTATAGTCCCGCCAGAAATATGAGAAATCCTACATGAAATTCAGTGAATTAAACCTCCCCTCAAACATCTCCGAATCAATCGTGAAACTGGGGTATGATGAGATGACGCCCATTCAGGAGGCGTCGTATCCGGTGATTTCCGCCGGCACGGACCTCTGTGCCCTTGCCGAGACCGGTTCCGGAAAGACGGCGGCCTGCGCGATCCCCCTCATTCAAAAGGTTGATACGACACTTAACGCCATCCAGGCCCTCGTCATCGTTCCGACCCGTGAATTGTGCATCCAGTATGTTAATGATATCCACAGTGTAGCGGTTAAGACCGATGTTGTTCCCTTCGCGGTATACGGGGGGTTCAGTAAGAGCATCCAGGTAGCCAAGCTTAATCACAAGGTGCATATCCTTGTCGCGACACCGGGACGGCTTATCGATCTGATGTATGACGGGACGGTCAATCTGTCCCATGTGAAGTGCGTTATATTGGATGAGGCTGATGAACTTCTGAAGATAGGCTTCCTGGAAGATGTCGAGTTTATTATGTCCTGTATACTACAGGATCATCAGACACTCCTCTTCGCCGCTACGATGGATGACGATATAAAGAAGCTGGTAGATAAGACCCTTCATAATCCTCATCATATCTCTCTTATTACCGACAGACCATCCCCAGAGAGCATCGAGCACTATTTCGAATACCTGAACTCGAAGAATAAAGAGGCGGAACTGATACGGTATCTCGAAGAAGAGAATATCACCCAGGCGATCATCTTCTGCAACGCCCGTCACAAGGTGGATGCCCTCTTCAAAAACATGAAGAAAGACTTTAGAGATATAGAGTATATCCACGCAGGGCTTAGCCAGGATAAGCGCTCTTCCATCTACCGGCACTATCGTAACAACAAGGTGCGCTACCTCATAGCCACCGATGTTGCCGGCCGGGGATTGGACTTTTCCAATGTCTCACATGTGATAAATTGGGATTTCCCTGGAGACGGAGAGCAGTATACCCACCGTACCGGACGTTCGGGAAGAATGGGGAGAAAAGGCAAGGCCCTTACCTTCTTGACCAAGCGTGACCTTCCCAACCTGCGATCGCTTATTCGAAAGAAGAAGATTGTACCCCTTTGGATCGGGAAGGACCCCCTTCAGGGAGATGCCGGCCCCAAGAGTGGAGAAGAACCCCGAAAGAGAAGAAGCTCCTATCGACCTTCCCACAGCAGAAGACCGAAAGGCAATGCCTCCGTTTAACAGGTTTCACTGATACCCTATACTACCGCTTCCCAAATATACTCATTTGGATCATCTCCCGATTAGTTGTAATTACCAGAAGGGTTCAAGGGGTCGAGTGAAAGGAAGCAAAACAACCCTTTAGTATGGTCAATGGAAAGAGGGATGTGGTTTCTTGCTTTGCTTATCCGAAGGTTGGATCAATTTCCTGACCGGTCCATAACGAGGGCCATGAAGCGCTCAAGTGTTTTCCAATACTTCCCCCCCGCACTCCACATGACATCATTGTGGCGTGCCCTATCAACCCAGAATCTCATTTTTGGAGGATGTGCCTCCTCATAGAGCCGTTTCCCATGCCAGAAGGGAATAATAGAATCCCGTTTTCCGTGAATGACAAGAACGGGACAGGAAACAGATTTGATCTTGGAGAGATTGTTAAACTTGTCAACCGGGAAGAGGGGAATGGTTGTGACTACCCGGAATGCGGATACGAAGGAACTTTCGAGAATCAGGCCGCCGACAGTTTCCCTGACCGCCAGATCGAGAGCGGGGCCACCACCGACTGATCTCCCGAAGAGCAGAATGTCTTCCGGGCGAAGACCGATCTTTCGAACGGCATACTCATAGACAGCTGAAATGTCTGCATAAGCGGAATCTTCTGAAGGTTTTCCGGAACTTGTTCCGTAGCCGCTGTAATCATAGGCAATTACCGAAAAGCCGTGTTCGTGGAAGCCTTGAAGGATTTCCTGGATATTACCCAGGTCTTCGGCATTACCATGACTGTATAGAATCGTATACACCGACTTGGGGTGGGGAATATAACGCGCCGATATAGTTGTCCCCTTCCGGGTTGTAATCTTGATAATATCGTCGGTATCCGCATATGACGATGGCGGAGGCAGGAATATCAGGCGGTCCCCGAAAAAAACGCCATAGAGAAGGAAGAACCCATATACACCCAGGATGATCAATCCTGCTGAACGGGCAATCCTGGCCCAGTTCAACTCGTTAACCTCCTGATCCTTATGTTTTTTAAAGCCCATAACCCGTATTATATGGCGCAAAAGCAGAAACAGTATCCCTTGATTATTTTTGTTTTCTTCATATATCTCCCGGTACCATGGAAGGCAAGCAAGAACCCATACGGAAACTTCCATCACGACTTGTACATCAGTATAGATGGGGCGGTTTTGGTGTTACAACTGGTCACGGACATCTGCTGAGGCAATCGGTCGATCTTCCGGAATTTCTGAGAATTCGGGGGAGGGGACGTAACAGCAAATGGCGGCTCCTCCGCATGAATAATCTCAAATCCCTCTCATGTTATTTTTGAGAGAGACGGTGTAACTCTTCGCTATGGTCTCCTCTTCCTGTCAATAAACCGCTGAAGTTTCTTCAAATTCAACTTCCTCAGGATGATCGGCGTACTGTCTTGGGTATAAACGCTGAGGTTCCCTTCGAATGTTGCTTTCTTGGGATTGGTGTAGATAACACCGAGTGGAAATTTTGTCGGATCCACGGCCTTTTCAAATGCCCTGACCCTGTCGCCCGGGTTGTATGAATCTTCGAGATAGTATGTATGATCTTTGAACCACTTGTACGTGTTGGTTTTGTTGAACGAGACACAAGGCTGGAATATGTCGACCAGGGCGTATCCCCTGTGAGAAAGTGCCTTCTTAATAATCTCCTTCGTCATATCCACATCATCGATAAAGCTCCGCGCGACGAATGACGCGTCCAGCGCCACAGCAACGGCGATCGGGTTGAACGGTTCGAGAATAACGCCCCCGGCCTGCACCGGCGTGACAAAGCCCCGCTGGCTTGTCGGCGACGCCTGGCCTTTTGTGAGGCCGTACACCATGTTGTTGTGGATGATATTGGTAATATCCGGATTCCTGCGGATCGTGGCGAGAAAATGATTTCCACCCTCGCCATACATGTCACCGTCACCACTCTCTGCTATGACAACAAGCCGGGGATTGGCGGCCTTGATGGCCACCGCCGCGGGAAGCGCCCTCCCGTGAAGGCCGTTGAATGCGTTGCACTTCATGTAGTGGGGTATCTTTGCCGCCTGCCCTATCCCTGAAACCATCACCAGACCTTCGGGCGCGACCTTCATCTCAGCGAGTGCCTTCTCCAGGGCCTTCAGAATGCCGAAATTACCGCAGCCCGGACACCAGGCCATATCTATATCGCCCATGCTGTAAGATCGTATATCCATGAAAGATCCCCTTTCTAGAGCACATCGCGCAGCCTGGCCTCGAGTTCTTCAACTGAAAAAGCAAGACCGCTGTAGTTGGTAATCTTCGTTTCGATATCAATGCCGGCATGTATCTTGAGTATTCGCGAAAACTGCGATGTCGCGTTGCCCTCGACAATAACCAGCCGGGCTGCCTTGCCGAGTATTTTGGCTGTATCGGAATGCAGCGGGTAGACCTGGCTGAAATGAACGAGAGAGACATCGTTCCGTCCGATCCGCCTGACGGCCTCGTCCGCGATTGCCAAAACGGAGCCCCAGCAGACGACCATGGTCGTCCCCTTGGTCTTACCTGAGAGAGTGGGCAAAATCGCCTCCTGGGTCAATAGAGCATGTTTCCTGAGGCGTTTCTCCACCATGCTGACCCTGATGTCATGGTCTTCCGTCAGATGCCCCGCTTCATCGTGCTCATCACTATCGACGACCACCAACCCTTTGCCGTTTCCCGGGATTCCCCTCGGAGAGACACCGTTTTCGGTCAGGGCGTATCGTTTATACCCCTTATCCGTCGTGATGATGTACCGTTCGATCTCGAAGGTCGACAGATCGATTCTCGGTATATTATAATAAGAATCGATGAAGTACTGGTCGGTCAGGATAAAGACCGGCACCTGGTACTTATCCGCCAGGTTGAATGCCCTGGCTGTCAGCGCGAACGCCGCCTCAAGTGACCCCGGAGCGAATATGACACGTGGGAACTCCCCATGTCCTGCGTAGAGGGCCAGATCGAGGTCACCCTGTTCCGTTCTTGTCGGCATGCCCGTTGCCGGACCCGGTCTCTGGGCCAGGTGAATCACCATGGGCGATTCGATGGCCCCTGCCAGGCTCAGACCCTCGGTCATAAGGGCGAATCCTCCTCCAGATGTTGTTACCATCCCTCTCGCCCCGGCATACCACGCGCCTATCGCCATGTTCATGGCAGCTATCTCATCCTCTGCCTGTTCCGCGATGATGCCGAATTCCTTCGATTGCTGGGCAAGAAATGTCAGGACAGATGTGGACGGGGTCATGGGATACGAAGAGATGAAATTACAGCCGCCGGCAATCGCCCCCATCGCGACGGCTTCACCACCGTTGATAATGATCTGTTCGGCGACGGCCGGATCTTTCTTGATGCTGATTGACACGATCCCGGAAGTTATCAGTTCGTTGCCGATTTCATACCCGCGTTTAACCGCGCGAATGTTGTGCGTTGTCACCGTTTTGCCCTCTTCAGAAAATCGCTCCTTCAGATCGTCGATGATATTTTCTTTGTCGATAGCGAAGAGCGCGGCAATCACCCCGGTTACTATGATGTTGGCGTATACCGCTCCTCCGATTTCGGAGGCGATGGTTGAGATGGGAATATCGATAATTGCGATATCTCCGCCCTCGCCGGTATCTAGAAAATTGTCTTTTTCTCCCAGGATAATGGTATCGGGTGTGATCCGTCTCCTCACATGCTCCAAGGCCTCACGGTTCAGGGGGAAGAGGATATCGATCCTGTCCAGACATGCCCGGACCTCCCGTGACGAGACCCGCAGCTGGGTTGAATTACTCCCCCCGCGGACCCGCGACATGTACTCTTTGGTGGAGAAGAGGTTGTAGCCCGAATGCTTGAATGCATGGGTCAAGAGGTGCTCGACCGTTTGGACACCCTGTCCCGCGGCACCGCACAGTACAATCGAAATGTCGTCCTTCTTTGCCGAATATTTTTTCATCGAAACACCTCAGAGCGAGTATGCTTGTTTCTGAAACGATAAACCAACTACCGTTAACCGCACAGATACATCGAAAAAATATCAGTTTGAAGAGGCACGGCGGAGCTTCAACAGGAACGTGTGGATGACATGGTGCCTGCTCCGCGAGAGAAAATTTACAAATTGGAAGTAAATTCTACCATATTGAGGTGAAATTATCTACCTGTGGAAGCCGTTACAAATAACTGAAAGCCATGCTGCTTCCTCACGACAAGCCTGAACGAAGGGATCCTCCCTCTCTGTCCGCCATACTTTCAGGGGGGATATGTATTAAAAATGCAGGGTGAAGTCGCCGGAGCACGTTCCGCTGTCAAGCATCAGACATCTTTTTACCAGGGGGTTGACCTCATATGGTATCCTCAGGCTCTCAAGCCAACACTCAACCCTGTAGATAACGCCGCATTCATAATCGTTTATGACGCCCATACCCTCCATCCCCTTGTATGCAAAGCATTCTTCCGGCTTGAATTCCCAATGTAGCACGTTATCTCTCGGGAAACTCATAGAGACGTTCATGAAATCGGGTATGAAGAATTCGGACATATTGGCAAAGAAGTCTTTAAACTCTTCAAAGGTGTCGAGACGTTGTCCCTCCACGCCGAGGAACTTTTTTATCCTGTTGACTTCTACCTCCGCCAGGGCCTTTATCGCCGCCTTGTTGATCTTGTTTGTCTTTTCGATTCCCAATTCCTGGACACACTCGTAAAACCACAGCCCGTCATGTGTCATCCAGCATTTGTTGAGTAGATCGACCAGTTTTTCTTTTTCTGGTACCATCATCCAAATTCCCTCCTATCAGATTGAGATACCCCTACGGTAAAAACGATTTTCCCCCTGTATCGTTCTGACGGTCACTGTACGTGTAAGAATTCGAAATCGCCGCGTGCCAAATCGTAGTCTTCGTAGCGTGAGTGGTGGCGAGTGAGATAAAAGTAGATACAGTCACAATATATCAATACTATAACTGAAAAGGCAAGGGGCAAAACAAGGCACTCTCCCTTAGAAAAAGGGACTGAGTACTTACGGGAGCCCCGCACCGGGGACATCGACCCGAATGGTCTCGATCCGCCCGGCCCTGTTGCTCTCATACATACTTGATGTGAGCACAAAGAGGGTCAGACGATCGGGGCCGCCAAGCATACAGGCAAAGGGTGTATGCTCCAATTCGAACCGATGGGTTATTTCTCCTCCTTCACGAACGCGGATAAGCTCCGAGTGGGCATTGGGGGAGGCAACCCATACAGCCCCCTCGGTGTCGAGACAGATGCCGTCAGGGGTGACCCGGTTGATAATTTCAACACGCCGACTCAGGAGACCCAGATCGTCAAACTGTGCCCAGACGTGTCGATGAGAGAGGGAGCCGTCGGGTTCGATATCAAAGGCCGTAAGGCGTGCGGCCAGTGTTTCACCGACGATCAGCGTCTTCCCGTCGGGGGTGATGACGCTTCCGTTGGGGAAGGCCATGTCCCTGGCGACGATCCTCGCCTCGCCCGTCGGTGTAACGAGAACAATCTCGGCCGGTCGGTACGGCTGCTCGAATAAAGGGGAGCCGAAGTTTCCGATGTATGCCCTTCCGCTCTGGTCGACAACCATATCGTTACAGTAGGATGACGCAAGGCCGCTCAGGTCGGCGAATTCCGACAAGGTACCATTGTGAAGCCTGAGCAGACGCCGATCTGCCATTGAGACGACGAGCAGGGTCTGATCCGGGAGCCAGCCGAGTCCCGAGGGCTGACCCGGTACCTTGGCAATCGTCTCGATCGTTCCCTCGAGGTCGACGGTCATTATCTTTTTCATAACAAAATCCGAAAACCACAGTTTCCCGTCGTGCCACCGCGGCCCCTCGGGAAAACCGAGTCCATCAAGCAGCATAGTCGTTTGCATCGTCACGCAGGTAACCTCCACTTCGCGAATCGAATTGGTCTCAAATTATCATGGAAGCGGATAAAAATCCAGCTTAGATGCTTGAATTCTTCTTGAAAAACACTCTCCCCGGCCTTGAGCTAACGGCTTGCCCCACCTGCGCCAAGATGCTCGATGACGCCGTGAAGATCGAAGGGTTGGACGACAGACTGGAGGTCCTGAGTATCGCCGAAATCGTTATGCGATCCCGGTAACGGGTCAAAGCGGTTGGATAGGGATTATGATCGGAGCAGACCCTCCGCCCAGTCGACCTGTTCGTCGACCCACCGGAGGTTTCCCTGACGTAATTTTCTTGTAGGTGTCGAAGTCCCTGATAAAATGGCACTGGTAGAGTTCGATCTTTTCCCGCTGGAGTTCTTTGAGACTTATTTCGTTATCCTGCCTTACCTTGTCGGCGCTGTGCTACTGAGACTTTGTGGCGAGGACGATATCTTTTCCGGACTCCCGGAGGGCGATGCCGATTCTGGGTTCGCTCGTCGTGTAGGCGCGGGAGGTGTCGATAAAATCGACGCCCCTTTCGATTGCATGTATGACGGTTTCCACGGCCTCTCTCTCCGAGACCCGTTGGATCGGAATGCCGCCGAATCCAAGGCGCGTGACCTTACATCCCGTTTTGCCTAGCGTGACTTGTCGTTTCATGGTTTTCTTAAGCAGTCTTTCTCCTGCTGGCGGCGGGATATTATCGGAGGAGATCGGTGAGAGCTTCTTCCATGGTTGAAAATCGAAAGACAAAACCGTGGTCCAAAAGCCGTTTCGGGTATACCCTCTGTCCCTTCAGGATAACATCCCCGAATTCGCCCAGTATCCATCGTATGAGAAAGGCGGGTACGGAGGGGAGGAAGGTCGGTTTACCCAGGATCTTTCCTAGCATCTCTATCATCTCCCGGTTTCGGACGGGATGGGGGGCCGTGCAGTTGAGGGGTCCCTCCAGGTCTTTGTGCTCGAGGACGAATTGAAATACGCTGGCAAGGTCCCCTTCATGAATCCATGAAAACCACTGCTTGCCGCTTCCGAGCGGTGCCCCCATCCAGAAGCGGAAGGGTGACACCATCTGTGCCAGGGCTCCCCCCTTCCTGCCCATCACAATGCCGAAACGACAGAGTGCTACGCGTACTCCGTGGCTTCGGGCCTCCAGGGCAGCCGATTCCCAGTCGGCGGCGAGTGTCGCCAGAAAATCCGTTCCCGGCGAAGCCTTCTCTTCAAGGACTTCGTCGTCGTGGAATCCGTAGTAACCAACGGCCGATGTGCTGATAAGGTGTGTCTCCTTCCCCTTACGCGGCGCCATCGCATCGACGAGGTGGCGTGTTGTCAACAGCCTGCTCTCTCGAAGCGTCCGTTTGTAATCATCATTCCAGCGGGCAAATATGGAGGCGCCGGCGAGATTGATGACGGCGTCATGATCTGCCACCCGATCCTGCCATGGACCCTCCCGCGTAGGGTCTCCCTCCAGAAATGATGCCCCCTCAGGGAGGCCGAGTCCCTTCTTTACCGACCGTGTCAGGATCGTTACCTGGTGGCCGTGACCGGTTAGTTTCCCGGTGAGCGTACTCCCCACAAAGCCTGAACCGCCGGTGATGAAGACCTTCATAATCAGCCCCCTTTATAGTGTTGTAAATATATGACAGAATGCCTTTTAGGTGTTTTCTACCTCGCTGTCTGGAAATTCCGGTTTTTCCTTCGAGAGGAAGGCCGATATCCCATAAAAACACTCACCTGTCGCGATCAGCGAAATGGCCTTATCCATTTCCAATGTCAATGCGTTATCCAGGGAAGGGTTGCTGGTCGAGCGAATTACCTCAAGGGCTGAACGCACGGCGCGAGGTCCATTATCGGCAATCATTTGTGCTACGGTAATTGCTTCGGCAAGGCCTTTCCCCGGCAGGCTGATGCGATTAACCAGTCCGCACGACAGGGCCTCTTCGGCCGTTACCTTGCGGGCCGTCAGGATCATCTCCGCGGCGCGTGCCGGGCCGATCAACCGGGGGAGGGCAGCGGCTCCGCCCCAGTCGGGCATGAGGCCAAGGCGCACCTCGGAAAAGCAGATGACGGCTTCGGGGTCCATAACACGCATATCGCATCGAACGGCGAGTTCCGCCCCCCCGCCGTAGGCGCTCCCGTTCAGCGCGGCGATAATCGGTACCGGAACAGCAAACAGCCTGTCGACTACGCTTCGGATCCGTTGTATCAATTTCTCAACGGGGGCCCGATCGTGGGTTTCGACCACCTCGATGAGACCCGAAACCTGGGGATTATCCATGTTGACGTCAAAACCGGCGCTGAAGGACTCATCGCCTGCGCCTGTCAGTATCACAACACGGGGAATCTTCTGCTTCAATTGTGTGATGACCCCGTCGAATTCGTTCCACATGACCTCATTGAAGGCGTTTCGTCTCTCCGGCCGCTCGAACCGTATGATTGCGATATGATCCAGATATTCCAGCGTAATGCCGTAATCAGTCATTTCCGTCTTAATCCTCTTCAGCATGCCGTTTTAGAGTGATCCATCCAGCTTGTCGGCCACCGGTTCCTTGCAGGCCCTGCACCGTTGCGCCCCCCTGAAGAGCGGCTTGCCGCACGAAGGACAGTGATATCGTTCGCACTCCGACCGGGCCCATTCAACGCTCCCCTCCTCATCACCGTACTCAGCTACCTTCGCGCGCCAGAGAGGAATCGTTCTTTTCATTACCCGTGCACCGGTTGCGAGGGAAAAATCCTGTATCATAGGGCAGGGCCATTCTTCACATTGATGGCAGGAATAATACCCCTTCGCCCTTACACAGTCTCGTATCGTGCACATTGTGCAGACGCCGTAGAGCCTCTTCGGTGGATCCGACTGCATACATCCCAGACACTCCGTCTCCTCAGGTTTCGTTCCGTAGAGGTTTCCCATAACCGTCTTGAACTTTTCGTTTCCATCCCTCGTCGCGATATAGACTCCGCACGCGCCGCAGTACAAGCCACACGGCGCCATCAGATCCCTGTTTCTGATTTCCTCTTCGGTCCAACCTTGCATTGGCAGGTCTCCTTATTCAGAATTTCCGTAACTATACCTCCCATTACCGTGGAAAACAAGCAAGAACCCGGACCTTAGCTCTTGTGACGGCTCCTGTGCGGTTTCGATCCGTGTAAGACAAACGCTTACAGATTGTAGGGGAAAGCCCCACCTTTAATTAGGCCTGACACCGATACCGCAAAAGGACAAATTTACAGTATTGAACGGACGCTTTGTAAGGGGTGCTCGTATTGCAGCCGCCATCTGCGATACTCCCCGCTCAGTTGCGGAGCGTGCCCCGAACTCCATTTTGAAACCATATGTTCCTTCGGCAGAGACCCGAAGGAACATATGGTTGAAATTTTTGTACGGTAATTGTGCAAAGGTACACCCGGTGGAAGTTTTGAGACAAAAGAAAAACGAATTCCCCGGGCACGATGTCTGCTCGTCGGAGATGTGTGCTTATTAAACAGACACTTGTATAGGGCAACAGGGATTCCCGTTGCCCTTCGCAGGTGATTTCAGACTTAAGAAGAAGGAGGCAAATGATGGCTGAGGTTACTGAACAAGATTTTTATGACAAGGTTTTTCCTGTTCCCGATAGAGTGAGAGAAAAGTCTTATATTCCAAGCAGAGAAAAGTATGAAGAACTGTATAAGGAATCAAGTGAAAAACCCAATGCCTTTTGGGCGCGAATGGCGGAAGAGAGACTGAGCTGGTCTAAGCCTTTTGACAGAAATAATACGTCCGACTATACATGCCGCCGATGGGACACAAAAATGGGTACGCACGGTAGGGCGCCCGGTTCTTGAAGATGGCAAAGTCATCAAGGTGATTGGCAATATCGCGGACATCACCGAGCGCAAGCGGGCGGAAGACGCACTCCTCGAAACGACGGAGCGGCGGAAAGAGTCATTAACCGGTACGGTCCAGGTCATCTCCACGTTTGCAGAAGCGAGAGATCCTTACACGGCCGGTCATCAGAGAAGATCGGCCGATCTGGCACAGGCGATCACGGGCGAGATGGGACTTTCACCGGACCGTGTTGAATTTATCCGCGTTGCCGCCAGAATTCATGATATCGGCAAGGTCGCCATTTCTGCGGAGATACTCAGCAAACCCGCGAAACTGACGGAGATCGAATTCAGCCTGGTCAAGGGCCATCCGCTGGCCGGGTATGACATTCTCAAGGATATTGAGTTTCCCTGGCCCGTTGCCGACGTCGTCCTCCAGCACCATGAACGGATGGACGGATCCGGTTACCCCAATGGGCTCAAGGGAGATGATATTCTCCTCGAGGCGTGGATCCTGGCCGTTGCCGATGTGGTGGAGGCCATCGCTTCCCACCTTCCGTACCGCTCGGCCCTGGGCATTGATACCGCCATGGAGGAGATTTCAAAAGACAGGGGCACCCTCTATCACCCGGAGGCTGTGGATGCCTGCCTGAAGCTCTTTCACGAAAAGGGTTACTCTTTTGATTGATCGACGGGCTTTCTCTACCCCCGCTAGGGAGACGGAGCGTGAAACTCGAGGCAGCAAATCATCCCCAGGACAGATAATGGCTCTCCCAAGGAACAGTATTTCTGAATTTAAGGGGAAAAAGGGAATAGATCAGGTCGATGAAGACCGGCCTGCCTTCTTCAAGGCCGCTCCACCAAGATAGGCCTCCTGGACCTTTTTATTGGATTTCAGTTCAGCAGAGCTGCCGGTCGTGGAGATCCGGCCATTTTCGAGCACGTAGCCCATGCTGGCGACGCTGAGGGCCTTATGGGCATTCTGTTCAACTAACAGTATGGACGTACCTTGACGGTTGATCTCCTTGATAATACTGAAGATTTGTTTGACAAGAATCGGTGCGAGACCAAGAGATGGTTCGTCCAGAAGGAGGAGGCGGGGGGAACTCATCAGTGCCCGGCCGATGGCGAGCATCTGCTGTTCCCCACCCGAAAGTGTCCCGGAGAGCTGCTTTCTTCGCTCTTTCAGGATCGGAAAAAGGGAAAAGACCCGTTCCTTCGCCTGAGCTATTTCGGCCTTGTGTGTCTGTCTCGTATAGGCGCCCAGATTGAGATTTTCCTCTACCGTGAGGGTGGAAAACACCTTTCGTCCCTCCGGTGACTGTGAGATCCCTCGAAGGACAATTTCGTAAGCCGGGATACCGTTCAGGTCTTCCCTCTCAAAGGAGATTCGTCCGGCCTGGATGGGCAGAAGACCCGATATGGCATTCAAAAGGGTTGTTTTTCCGGCCCCGTTTGCCCCCAGAACCGTTGCGATCTCACCCTCCTCGAGATAGAGAGAGATGCCCTTCAGCGCCTCAACCGATCCGTACGAGACCTGTAGATCCTCTACAACGAGTAGCGGTGCCATGTCTATATCTCCTCCTCATCATCGTCATCGGTGCCCAGATATGCCTCGATGACTCGGGGATTGTTATAGACCTCGTCCGGGGTACCTTCGGCGATCTTTTGACCACCATCCATAACGGTTACCCAGTCAGAAATCCCCATGACCATGTTCATGTCGTGTTCAATAAGAAGGATGGTCACATTCTCCTGGCGGATCAGATCCTTCAGAAAGACCATCAAATCCTCTGTCTCCCTGGGGTTCAGACCGCTACTCGGTTCGTCCAGAACCAGCAGGGTCGGTTCGCTGGCGAGGGCACGGGCGATCTCGAGCATGCGCTGACTGCCGTAAGCGATATTCTTTGCCAAGTCGTTGCGTATCTCCCAGAGTCTCACCTGGCGTACCCTGGATTCGGCGATCTCGAGGGCGCGCTTCTCTTCGTTCTTTTGACGAGCCGTTCGAAATATCGAGCCCCACACCCCTGCCGAGGCCCGGCAGTGCTGACCGGCCATAATGTTCTCCAGGCAGGTCATGGTCGAGAAGAGGCGGATATTCTGAAAGGTCCGGGCGATCCCCTTGGCCACGATCTGGTGGGGCTTCTTCCCGGTGATCTCCTCGCCGTTAAATATGATCTGCCCCCCTTCGGGCCGGTAGATACCGGTAACGGCATTGAATACGGTGGTTTTCCCCGCGCCATTGGGCCCAATAAGGCTTGATATCTCTCCTTCGTGGACGGCCAGGTCAAAGGCGCTTACAGCGGTCAGGCCGCCAAAGATCTTAGTCAGTTTCCTGGTCTCCAGAATGATGGGCTTATTCTTCTGGTTATTAGGTTCAGGCATCATTCCTCCTCGCCCTCGACAAAAGCGATGTGAAGGATGGGCCGCCCCTTTTGCGTGGCCAGGCGCCTCCCGGCCGGAACATCATCATGAGCATCATCGCCGAGCCGAATATCAGCATCCGATACATCGCGAAGGGTCGGAAGATCTCCGGGAACAGGCTTATAAAGGCGGCTCCGATGATCACACCGGGGATGGACCCCATACCGCCGATCAGGACGATGCAGAACATCAGACAGGATTCCCAGAAGGTAAAACTCT
>Ga0208771_1000887_pt1 | contig 16809 bp, 19 predicted proteins | sample AntAceMetag02UKX_FD_184775 | JGI IMG/M metagenome (GOLD analysis project Ga0208771, IMG submission 184775) | Saline lake microbial communities from Ace Lake, Antarctica - Antarctic Ace Lake Metagenome 02UKX (SPAdes) (version 2) | ecosystem: Environmental > Aquatic > Non-marine Saline and...
TCAACGTATCAATACCAGATAGAAGCCTTCTTTACGTACTACGAAATATGGGGATCAAAACTTAGAAGATAAAGTGACGAATAAGTCCGCTTGCCAATATTTTTATGATAAAATAAGTCTATTTTTTAAGTTTTGGTTTTTTGCATACATCAATCAGATTATATGGTGAATTGATATGATTTTCATCTAAATATGTGTGATATATTTTATCTCACAAAGTTCTCGCGCTACGCAAGACATGAAAGTAGTTTATAAGCTGGGCGCGACCGAGGGAAAACTTGGAAAGTAGAGTCAACAGAAGACTCGTCATCTCTGCCCTCAAATGTTGTGTAAACTTCGATTCGTGATCGAAAGCTGCATAAATAGTTTTGAATACAGCTCATCCTCCCCCTAACGGATGAAGTCTTCTCGCTTGCGCCCTCTCCGCACCCCAAAATATAGAGTAGGGTGTCTTACATGGCATGGTGAAGTATTTTGGACCAAAAAACTGAAATACAACCACAACACTGAATAGACAGGAGTTGTCTCTGTCGCCCTATAAACGTTCCGTGGGGCAAACAGATTCAGAATTTAGATAAAATATCGAACAGGGGGTAAAAGCGAAATGAAGGGAGTAGTAGTAGTAGTCGCTTTAATAGCTTCAATTTTTGTTTGTGGCTTTGCCTTGGCTAATCCACCCATCAAAGAGCCAGAGCAATATGAGCAGTTTTGTGAGCACCAGCTGGTCAGCGGAAACGGCACAATAGATACCTCAATCTCGATAGTCGACAAGAGTATCGCGCTTGAGTACTACAACATGATGAACGGTGATGGCGTGTTGGAGATGGATGCCACTCATGTCTACTCGCAGAACGCCGGACAGCTCGTCAGGCCGACACCAAACTGCAGTGTTAACGGCACTGGCACTTCAGATAAAACCCTGAACTTCTGGGAGAACACCAAACTCACCTACGAAGCCGTGAACTTGCCGTTGACTGGTGGGAAGTACCTCAACTCGAAGAGGTTCTACGGTGGTATAGGTGCAGATGTCCAGGAAATGTTCAGCGTCACCGAGATGGAGAAGGACCAGACCGCCTATTTCGGCTCAACTGCACCTTATGACACGTTCCCAATTGTCAGGAACGATTCCATCACTCACACAATTGGTCTCGACACCCTCAATAGCTTCACAGGATCTTGGGGAACCGATGCCAGCATGCACAAGATCTTCTACAAGGACATAAGGAGCCAGGAGATGTTCTCTGGTGAATTCGAGATCCAGAAGGAGATCAAGTTCCATGAGAACCCAGTGTACGAAGAAAAGCCGTGCCCATGTGAAGGAATAGACTGTTAAACTTTAACAGTCTGCTTTCTTTTTTTCTGTATTTTGCTCTAATTACAAGCCTGGTGTTAATCGCCGCAAGAGGCCGTGAAATCCAAGCGTTCAAGGAGTTTTTATCCACGGCCAAACCAAAAGTCTCAGATGAAAACGCCAGCCATATGCATGGGCGAACTCATGGGGGTTAAAGCATGAAAAGATCGCTGATCATATTGATCCTTCTTATATCTCAGGCCTGGGCCACAGTGGAAGACTCAAGACTTGGTCCTGACCTGACATCGACCCAAGGATATCCTGTCGTCGGAACCTCAGTTGGAAACGCTGGATGCTATGCATCTTACGTCAATCCCTTTGGAAACCTGATAGTTTCGGTCAAATTGACTGGCCCGAGATCTGAGTCAGACCGTCACTACGTCACACCAGGAAAGGCTCTAGAATACGCGGTAACGGTGGAGAACAAAGGATACACGGAGGTGGAAGCATATATCGTGATAGATCCAGATCTCTGCCGAGATGAATGGTTCGTCGACTGGACCGAGAAGACTGTGATCATCTCTCCAAACGGAATTGACACTCAAACGATCGTCGTCAATCCAGACATGGGCGCAGTTCCTGGTGATTACAGGTTCCAGGTATTTGCGTCAGCCAAAAACCGCACATCTGGATCCGCATCTGGATGGTTCAAAGTCCAAGATTACGACTACATCTCTGAAACATCAGTTAGTGGTACTGGCCAGTTCCAGATGGATAAAGACGTCAGAAGCGCAAGTTCTGGGATTAAGTCCCAAAAGGACGTCTACTTCAGCGGCAGCGTCGATTCTCTGGTGAAAAACGAGTATATGGTAGAAGGGGCAAAAGGCAGAACCCCCAACTTTCAGGAATGTGACTTGGTTGACAACTACGCAGCCCTCGATTCAGATGATATGCTCATGGGCACAGAGATCGTGAAAAGCTCTCTTGTCTTTGGAGGGATTGGTGCCAAGTTTGAAGAGAGCTACAACCTTACGGCGATGGAGTTCAAAGAACAAGAGATTGACATTCATCACACAGGATCCATGAAGAAGCGGGCCAATTTCCAAACTGTCGACAACTTTACAGGATACATGATGCTCGACGCCAAGCAATCGGTGCCTGGTAAGAGGAATATCAGGGAGTTTGAGGAATTCATGGGCTCCTTCGAGGTCCAAAGGAAGATAACGTTCAAAGAGATGCCAAGGCTGACTTGGCCCTGTGATATGCTAGGAAGCTGGCCTAGATAGATCAGATTTGCCGGAATCGTTAGCTGATAAACATTCCGGCAATAAATTATCTTTTTAGTAGTTTTGAAACCTCCTGAGTGTGAGGATTCCAATATCGAGATCGAAAGAGTCGATACAAACGAGATGAATGCCAGCTTTGGTCGTCATCATGAGGTTTTTATCTATGAAATAAAAGTAACTCAGATTTAACTGAATTTAAGTCACCCAAAAGTATGATTTATTTCACCAATAATGTTGATTAATATGAGTTTCAATCGAAAAGATCATATAAGATTGTGTATCACTTTTTCTATCTTGCGTATCATCAATGTGTAAATTGCAAGCCTAATTTAGAACGAGAGGAGACGATTATGAGATTGGAACGATTTGGAGTAGCAGTTCTACTACTAATGATGCTGTTGCCTGTGATGGCCCTAGGCGAAGGGGCTGACATGCACCAGCTGGGCGCAGATGCTGCAAACTACGCCATGACTAAACTGGGATTCGAGAACGGCGACTTAAACGTGCTGGCCCTTACCAATGCAGGATATCCCGTAATCGATGGCCAGACCACTGATATGTGCTTGGACGCTGTGATGGAAATATCCGGGTGCACTCCAGGAAAAGAGAACCTGATCAACATCTTAAGTCCCCCCTGGAAGCCTTTGTGGTTTGGCTTTTTCAACAAGAACACTGGTGACGCAGTCTACATGAAAGTGAACGCCGACGCCACTGGGTTCGATGTCCAGGAGAAAAGTAAGATCAATTCTGACTACGTCTTAGCCAACGTCGACACCTGGGAGCCAGGAGTTTTTGGTCACATGCTGCCCATCGCGAACATTTGGACCCACGAGAACACTCTTTACGTATTCATGAAGGCAGTCCAACTCCACGACCATCTCTGTCCTGGAGTCTCCAGCGGCTTTTTGGAGGCCAGGTATGTAGAGGATAAGCTTCCCATAGAAGATCCTGCCAACCAGAGCTACAAGGTGATCTCTTGCCCCAACTGGTGCAAAGAGGACTACTTCCAGGTGGCATGGGACGCAACGCCCGGAAAGAAGGGCATGTATGTCAAATACATCACCGCGGACGAGACAAAAGCCCTGACGGAGAAATACGGCACCAGAGTTGCTGGAATATTCATCCGATGGGACGCGTCTTCTAATTCAGGCGACGGCCTGGTGCTGGGATTCGACTTTGACAAGGCTGGGAATATGAGCAACACAGACATTTGGCCAAGCTGGGCTTATAGGCTAAAGGAAGACCAGGTACTGATGGATTCTGCCAATTCTCCTGAAGACTTCGTATCCACCATCAAAGAGTTCCATTTGGAGAGCATGGGGGAGCTGCAAACTCTCCAGGGTGCAGGCGTGAATCCGTTGAAGGTGCTGGGTGTGGAATCGGGCTAAAACTGTATTTGAGGATGGGTGTGATAACTCATCCGTCATTCTTTTTTCCTTCGGTTCTGATCTGGGTTGTGTATGTCACTCATTGATACAAAATTATATTGTAATGTATGTCCATTGGTCATCGGTTAAGGATTTTGAGCTACATAATCTAGCATTTTTTCACACGAATTATGCGTTACATAGGTGAGGTCTGATTTCAAAAAGGGCTTGCGGTACCCTTTTTGATCAGGCTAGTCTCATCGGACTTGCTACCGAGATCGCTGCCACATCGCGATTCTTGTCTTAACCGATGACCCATGAATGTATGTCACAAAATATTAGATCCTAAAATATTGTAATTGCTCAGATGCCCGTGACCCGCATCAGTCGCCGTAATTTGCGAGATTGTTTGTCGGCCACCAACTGAATGTGTTTTTTTAATTTGTGTCAGGTTAACTGATTTTCAATGATTCACGGCCACGACCCACAAGCTGATTGTATAGCGATACTAGAAAATATTATGGATAAAATATGTGTTATCCCTCTCAAAACTCGTATATAAGATTTATCTCAACATTGGTAAGCACGATGATGGCCGAAGACCTCCAATGCCTAAACGCGATCGCAGTCAACTACCCGCCACTAAAGTGACGGGCATGTAATGTGCCCTGGTTGACCAGATCCCCGATAGAGGAGTTTTACAAGATCGGGAGCCTATACGAAAGAATTTACAGTCGAGAACCAATTAGATGAAACTAATTAGTCCTCGCCAGAATAGTGCTTAACGATATGAATAGACCAAATCTCAAACTCTTGCGAGTTAGAGATTTGGCTCAAAAGTATCGTCAAGCACTATAGTTACCCTGGAATGCCGCCTCAGTTTCAGGCTCTAAGGGTGCTGGTTAAACAGTCCTGGGAGGTAGGGACAGTGCTTGCACCATACAGACCTTTCAGTATCAGATCGAGAGGACGCCGAATTCCGGGATTTACTCTATCAAGTCCGGATACGCATAACTCCAAAAAAAGGAGGTAAACTCTATGTTAGTTCACACAAATTTGAACGCATTCCACCCCCCAATAAAGTGGGGGGGATCCTGCTGCGTTCGTACTGAATACTGCAAGATATTCGGACATGGAAAAGACCGTTTTGTTCTGGAAGGTGAATTGGTCGAAGGCCTTGGAGAAGGTTGCTATTACGTGAACATTCCTGGTTACTTCCATCAATTCGTCGAAAAGCTGGGGTTTGAACCGTATCCCGGCACCCTCAACCTCAAGCTCAGACCACCCTACGTCCAGATGAGAAAGCGGCTAGATGCCCTCCCCTGGATCGCCATCGATGAATTTTCGGCCGATGGAAGGACCTTTGGAAGCGCACGGTGCCTTCTCTGCACCATAGAAAATCACCCTTGCGCCATCATAGTTCCAGGAAGGACTCATTATCCTGAAGATGTAGTAGAGATTCTCTCGCCGGTTCAGTTGAGGGTAGCTCTGAAAATTGATGCAGGAGACGACGTTACGGTGGCGATAAATTATGATTGAACATGCAATAGAACTCACTTTCGACAGGAGAAATCACAATCAAACATAAGGGGCAAGGTAACGAAAAGAGAGAAACAAAGAGAGCGCAGGAGTGAGGAAAAGAACGGCAAAACAGCACCGTTCAGAACACGTGTACAGATGAGGCTTTGAAGGTCAGGTAAACGGGTGTACCGTTCTCCAATTCCATATCTTGATATCCTTGCCGGGTCAGGATCACCACGAAGGAAATGCCCACATCCACACATATCTTCATCGTGGAACCATTGTCCACGACATCTTCGACGATCCCAGGAAAAGAGTTCCTGGCGCTCGAATCTAGCGGGCTTTTCGACATCAAGATTTCTTCGGGACGGACTGATGCGAACACTTCGCCACCTTCCATCACCTCGTCTGCGGTTGATACGACCCTGAGCCCTCTCACATCTATCTCCAAAGAATCACCCTTTGTGATGCACGTCCCCCTAAAGAGGTTCTCAACTCCAACAAAGTTTGCAACCATCTCGCAGTTTGGCTTTCTGAAAACCACTTCAGGAGTCCCTTCCTGGACGATCTCACCTCCATTCATCACAGCCACCTTATCAGCCAAGGAGAAGACTTCTTCGAAGTTATGGGTGACGTGTATCACGGTAGTCTTGTAAAATGAATGTAAGCTCTTGAGTTCCTTGCGCAATTTTTCTCGGGTAAGGCCATCCAATGCGCTCAGGGGTTCGTCCAAGAGCAAAACCGCAGGCTCCATCACGATCGCCCTTGCGATTGCGGCTCGCTGCTGTTCTCCGCCGCTCAAGGTGTTTGGATACCTGTGAAGAAGGCGCTCGATCCCCAAAAGGCGGGACGCTTTAGAAACCCTCTCATCGATCTCGTCTCGGGGAACCTTTCTTGCCTTCAACCCAAAGGCGATGTTCTTTTCCACGTTCAGATGAGGAAAAAGCATGTAGTCTTGATAGACCATGCAGATGTTCCGATCTTTTGGAGCTTCTTTGGTGATTTCTCGACCATCGAGGAAGATTTTGCCCCTATCTGGCGCATAGATTCCCGCTAAAGTTTCGATGAGGATGGTCTTGCCCGAACCAGTGGGACCGATTATGACCAGGTACTCACCATCTTCGACCCTTAAAGATACGTTCTTCAGGATGAACTCGCCAAGATCTTTATAGACGTCCTCCATTTGTAACATGATTTTCGCATCCTATAGGCAAGCGCCACCTCCGTGGCGTTCGAAGATGTATAGCGAGATCATCGAAATGAAGATCAATATAGTAGCCGCCGAGATGGCCTGTTCTAGCTGTCCGCAAGACATGTTCAAAAAGAGCGAAATCGGCAACGTCTCTGTCTTCATCCTTGTGGCACCTGCGATCATGAGAGCTGCCCCAAACTCGCCGATCCCTTTGGACCAGGTGATCACGGCTCCTGCGAGAAGGCCGTTTGAGGCCATTGGAAGCGTCACCCGCAATAGTGCCTGGGCATCGGTGCAACCCAACGTTTTGGCCACATATTCGTAACGAGGGCTGATCCCCTCGAAGGTGGACCTCATTATTCGGAGCATGAAAGGCATGTTCACGAAGAACTGGGCCACAACGATTCCAAGAGGTGTGAACACGAAGACAAGTCCAGCCTCAGCAAGGACCTTTCCCAATGGACTGGTCCCAAAGAACAATAGCAGACCCACACCTGCGACCAGAGGCGGAAGCGCCAACGGCATGTCAAGAAGTGTGTTCACCACATTTTTTCCCAAGAAGTCGTACCGGGCAAGACCATAAGCTGCGGGCACAGCAATCAAGATGCAAAGAGCAGTCGACGCGACTGAAGTCTTCAGGCTGAGGTAGATTGCAAAGGAGATCTCTTCAGATAGGAGCGAATTTAAGAACGACTGGGGCGGCGAATGACTCACGATCAGGAAGAGGACAGCAACAATGAACGCAGCAAGAACCAAGCTTGCCGAGATCGCCAGGACCTTTAACCAAGAATCTCTACGATGGCTCAAAGTCTCTTTGTCCCCCTGAATTTTTCAGCCCTCTTAAGATCACTAGATCCATTATCCCAGGAACGTATTCTGAAAACAGCTTCACCTGGCCGGGCGTGGTGCTGAATGCGGCTTGGATGGGTGTATCATCCTGGTTTGTGTACTCTGAATGGATGATCCCTATAGGTCGGTATGCGATCTCCATCCTCTTTTTCGCTCGTGGAGCTTTCGCTTCTGGCATGGTGAGGGATTTGTATCAAACTTCGCATATTATCCCTTTGGTTGGGACCAAACGGGAAAATCCAGAAAAAAATTGATGAATCAGATTTCAGCGTGAAGACTTGACATCTGACATAACCTACTCTTCATACTTCGGATCTGGATAAGTGGCAAATCCATATCCAACAAAGACCGCCTTTCCGTCGTCAGATGCGACGAAATCCATGAACTTTTCGGCGTTCTCCTGGTTTTCGGAAAATACCAAAGTGCCGATCGGTATGACCTTGATGCCGTTCATTTCTCTTGGGATCTCAACTTTTTCCATGGTATCTGGGTTGTATAGGTCTTCCCAGATGATCGAAGCATCAGCCTGTTCCAATGAGATGTAGACCAAAAGCTCGTTTACGGTCCCAGAATAGGCGATCACGTTTTCAGAGACGTCGTCCCAAAGGCCGAGCTTCTCGAGCATCTGCTTTGAGTTCTTTCCGATCGCAGGGCCAGTGGGATCGCCCAATACCACTTTCACGTCAGGATTTGACAGGTCTTCCAACGATTCGACCTCCGCAGGGTTTCCTTTGGACGTGATAATGCAAGGCACGTGATATACCACGTTTTCAGTCTCGTCGACAAATCCCTTCTCGATCGCAGAATCGATGTAGGACCTTGCGCCTGGCATGTAGATGTCGCCTGTCTGGTAAAGTTCAATTTGGGAAAGGAGCTGAGCAGATCCTCCAAAGGAGTATTGAATCTGAATATCCTCTTCCTCTTCGAACAGTTCTGCTATGTCTTCCATGGGTTCCCTCAAGCCAGCGCCACAATAGACCAGAAGCGAGTCTTCTGTCGCATATCCGGTGACGGACAAGTTTGCCACCAGGATCAAACCCACAATGAGGGGAACAAGCCTCGAATTCATGTTAAGTCGTAAGATAGCATCATGATAAGATTTATGCTGCCCAAAATTCCACATGTTATAGTTGAGAACCAATTATATGTGACGAATCGGTTCTCGCAAGATTAGTGCTTAACGATACGAACAGGCTGAAATGTTGAGCTCATGAGAGTTCGACATTTGTATGAATTGATCGTGCTCGAAATGACAAACGGACATGACTACCAAAAGCTTTTCTCCTACGACAAAAATACTGGGCAGCTCTTCGGAAGTTATGAAGAACAGGTGACGGAGCCAGTGACCGGGACGGTTCAGAAGACCGTGCTAGAGCTTGTGGGGTAGCCAAAAACGGTGGGCGCAAGATACCAAGCGCTCACCAAAAGTGCGAATCTGTTTTCAATTCTTGTTTATAATTATTTATTATGAATAATTTATTAAATATCCCAATCAGAAACTTTATATATGTCTTGACCCCCCTCAAAATTGGGATTTGATGCTTAAGTAGAATACGCACTTTGTATACTCGACCTTCTGTGTGGATTGGTCGGTCTCAGGAAAGTTCGAAGGGGGTACTCGGATTGGGATTTAAATCTAAGTTTGGATTCTTGGCTTTGACAATTTTTATTTTGATATCGTATTCATCTGCTCAACAATGTTTGTCTTCAGAGGTCGATATTTCTCCACTCATAAGCGGCGTCAATTTCATTCACGCATATGGTATAGGCGGCGTTGAGGGTGTACCTGGACCACTTGAAGCTTTAAATTCGAATATTGCTACGCTGCCCTTCATATCTGCCGAAGATAACGCTCCTAAAAATGTAGCTATGGCGTCGTGTTATGGTTCTGGTAGAGTCGTCGCTTTAGGTCACGATGGGTTCTTCATAAACGAGGGCATAAACGATGTCGATAACCGGCAGTTCGGTGAAAACATCGTCAATTGGCTGAACGAGCGAGCCCACCAACAAAAAGAAGGTTCTTGTCACCACAGGTCATGGCGAACCATGGGTTGGGACCGGTTCGTATAGCAGCTTTTACAGTGGTCTAAGTGGATATGCCACCACTATTCACCCAGGACCGATTACCTCTCAGTCACTTTCCGATGTGAGCGTCCTCCTTATAAGTGTCGCTGGAACTGATTTTTCTGGTGCAGAGATCGATGCAATAAAGAGTTTCGTCTTGAATGGAGGCGGCTTATTTGTGCAAGGTCTTGGGTGGTCATGGCTTGGCTATCATCCAGGCAGCACCCTTGATGATTACCCAATGAACAAAGTTACAGCACCTTATGGCATCCAATGGATTGATGGTAATCTTCATCATACATTTCACACTACTCAAGACCTTCCAGACCTCTGTGTTGTGCCTGAATATATATCACTTGGCCCAGGATCTCAGAATTGCATAGAACTACACGAAGAGGGGTTTAAGTATAACATCAATTCAAATATATTTAACAATGGCGACGTAGCTGCAACTAATGTTGTCATATCATATTTTGAAGGAGACCCAAATAATGAAGAAAATTTGATGGGATCTCAACATTTATCTGGCATACTTCCTGGAATGGCAATCTATCGAGATCCAGTTCGTTTTTCGATAAATCCCGAAGAAATAGATAATAATGTATACGAACGTGATTTTTATGTGACTGTTAACTGTAGTGAAATTGACTTAAATCCTAGTGATAATCAAGCCAAAATTCATGAGAAAATAATTATTAAATATCTAGATTGGATTCCTTGTTGTTACAGCCAGTACGAACATGGTGGCAAAGACGCCTGCGGTCAAGTCGCTTCGGCATGTGTTCTAAGCTATTGGAATTCTCATAATTATGATAACTTTATTGGAGATGATAACAACATAGATCCGTTAATCAAAGACTTAAAAAAAGCACAACGTTATTCTGATGGCTCTGGTACAAGACCTTATTTCTTAGATTGTGGCCTAAAAAAAGTATGTAACGATGACGATTATGGAAATTGTTACCAATTTGACATATATGGGGCACTTTTCACATCTCATTCTTGGAGCGATATGGTATCCAAAATAAATAACTTGCGCCCTTGTATACAATATATTACATCTGACACTGAAAAAGGAAAAGGCCATTTTTTCCCGATATTTGGGTACATAAACCAGTCCTCACCTGCAGAAGATGGATCTAGCAAATGGGCAATAATCTGCGACATCAGTGCGGATAATTGTCGCAGGTGTAAAAAATGGGAAGATGGGGATAGTTTAACCCGAGTGATCCCTGGCAAACGGGACTCACAAAATCTTGAATTCTCAACTGAATTTGTTGTTATGTGTCCTGTGGATATGAGTATTGTAGATCCAAGTGGATGTGTAATCAATAAAATTAAATGTGAAATTGATAACGCAACTTACGACGAAATCGATGTAAATGGCGATGATAATCTGGACGATTTAGTCACACTTCACGATGGACGTAGTGGCAAATATAAAATATATGTAATTCCTGAGTTAGAAGATCGTCTTACAAGTAATTACACGCTCGTTGTTTCAACAAATTATAGTTCCATTATTTTGGCAAAGAATGCCCCTATACGCCATATAAATAACATCCCATATGTTATTGAGATCGATAATTGCGGCAGGATCCAAATACCGAGAGAGTATGAAAAACCCAATAATTTTGGATATATATACCAGGCTCATCAGTTTGCCCTTAGTATCGGCAACGGGACTGCGACCAACACCATCAACATGGATTCAGACCAGTCGCAGATCCAAGAAGGAAACAACACAGACGAGATCGGGATCGAAGACCAATTGGCTCAAAGCATCGGTAGCGCCAGATCCGCCAACTTGGTGAGAATAGCCTCGAAGCAGTCCGGACCCTAAACTCATTCCACCCCGTCTTCTTGGCTCACGTTCCAGAGCCGCTCGATACCCCCGATCTCGCGTATCACGGAGGCGACCTCGCGCGGGACGAACATCTCCCAGTCGCCGTTTGCGAGCATCAGCTTGCGGATCCGAGTCCCAGAATAGGCGTCTCGCCTGTACATTGGCGGCCGCCTCACCTGGACATCAGCCTCAGAAAAGAGCTGTATCACAAGAGGGTTGTTCGAATAGACCACGTCGAACTTTGGGGTCATCGCCTTGACGTGAGATACCCAGACCGAGTTTCTCTCGACGTCCACTAACGGTATTGCGTAACAGGTAACGTCCACATCCTTCACCGCCGCGTAGATCATGGTGATCCGCTCTCCTGCGGTGAAAGGATTCTGGGTCGTGTGACTCGCCTGAGCGCTACCGATCCCCAGCACGATCTCGTCTACCTCTTTTGCGATCTGTTGGAGAACCGCCTGGTGCCCCAGATGGTAGGGCTGAAACCGCCCTATGTATAGACCCCTCAATAGAACCACTCACAACAACCTATAGTCGAGAACCGATTAGATGAAACTAATCGATTCTCGAAAGATTAGTGTTTAACGATATGAATAGGCCAAATCACAAACTCTTACGAGTTAGAGATTTGTCCGAAAGGTATCGTTAAACACTATATTCACAAACGTCAGATCTCACAGGATCTCTCTTCCGATCAGCCTTATGGACTTTTCTTTGTTCGGGCCGATGGGCGAGCCCACGACAACCTGAGTTACGCCGACATCCATCAGATTTTCGACCTTCGTCTTGCACTCGTCAGGAGTTCCACTCACCGAGAATACGTCTACCATGTGATTGCTCACGGCGCCAAGAGCCGTCCCGAAATCGCCCTTGACTATGGCCTCAGATATGACCTTGACCCGATCCATGTTTATGTCGTGTCTCTTCAAGACGACTTCTGGCGATCCTGCCACTATGAAGGCCACCACTATCTTGGCAGCGTCCACGGCTTTTTTCTGATCCTTGTCGGCGCTGAAACTCGCATAAGCGCAGATATCCACATCATCAGGATCACGTCCCGCCTCTTTTGCGCCTTTCTGAACTAGAGGCACGGCGTACTTGAAATCTTCAGGGTGGCTCGCGTTGACCAAAACGCCGTCTGCCACGGCCCCTGCTAGCTCCAGCATCTTTGGGCCCTGTGCGCCTATGTATATGGGGACGTCTCCAGTCTTGAAGGCGAGCTGCGCGCCCTTCATTCCAAAATCGTTCAGCCTCTCTTTTGCAAGAAGCGATCTTAAGGCTGCCACAGACTTTTTGACGGCAGTAAGGGGCTTATCCCATTCTACTCCCATGGTCTCGAAGGTGGCCCGATCCCCTGGCCCTATGCCAAGAATAGCTCTGCCACTAGATATCTCGTTGATGGAGGCGATGCTGGACGCGGTTATGGCCACGTTTCTGGTGTAGGGGTTTGTAACGCCGGTTCCTAGCTTCACCTTGTTGGTAACTAAAGACAGAACAGCAAGTGTCGTGTAAACATCTCTATTGTTGTAATGGTCAGTGATCCAGATCGTGTCGAAGCCCACATCTTCTGCTAGCTTTGCCATATAGCCCAACTTCAGGGCGGGGTCGCTTGGTACAAACTCTATTCCGAACAATTTGCTCTCTCCAGCAAGATTCGGTCACCAGACTGGAGGCCAAAAAGCTTGGCAGCACTCCCCTGGTTAACCGCAATTTCCGCGAACCCATGGCCCCCAATGGTTATAAGTGGTTCGATCCTCGCAGCATCTGCATAGGTCCTCGATGCCCTGAGTTTTCTGCCTGAAAGCACAGGATAGTCTTTTGGGATCTCTTCCAGGTTGAGGATGACGTTGCCAAAGGAATCCACATATATCACTTGAGCTTCTATTCCGTCCGCCAAAAATCGGGCTTTTCCAAAGTTTAGATCTATCGGCTCGACCTCTGGCCCAATCTCTTCGAACCTCGCGCCTTCTGCCAGCATTGCGGCAACTGGAGCGAAAACGTCCCTTCCGTGGAAAGTGGGCGCAGCCTCGAAGTTCTGAACGATAGATCTCGCCACAAAATCGCCCAAAGATTTGGCCGCAGGGACGAGCAGCCCGTTATCTGGCCCAACAAACAGGTGGCCTGCGCTCTCGATCACGATTCCGAGCCGATCAGTCCCGACGCCCGGGTCAACCACGGCCAGATGGACGGTCCCTTTCGGAAAATATCTGGCCGAAGTCATCAGGGCAAAAGCCCCCGCCCTCACGTCCTGAGGAGATATGTCGTGAGCTATGTCCACCAGCGTCGCGTTTGGAACTTCGTTTAAGATCACGCCTTTCATCTGGGCCGGATAGACCGAGCCAAAGTCGGTGAGCAAGGTGATGATTGGAGCGCGCCGAAAGCTCTTCATGATCATCTCAAATATCGCTGAAGTTTAATCTCTTGCCCTCTTAGACAAAGGAAAGGTGCAAGCGATGCCAAGCAACGAGAACGATGCAAAAGACTCAAAGGTACGAGAACCTTTGAGCGGGAGTGGATTTAGCGGTCCTAGCAACCCCTTCTGATAGAAAAGTTCAACAGGGAGAAAGGTTTATGATTAGCCCTGGGAGATGATGTATTATGGCAGACTGTGAACTTTGCACTCTTGCTAAACCCACTTTGGTACCGCTTAAGGTCGACGTCCAAAATATCGCAAACCCCGAAGGCGCATACAAAGGGCTTTGTCTTGACTGTCTCGAGGCCTGTGAGAAAGCCTATCAGGAAAATTTCGGGGAAAAAGAAGAGAAGAAATGAAAGCCTCAGGCTAAAAGTCTGAGGTGAGCGTTTTTCTTTTTTGTTGTCGAGTGATTTTCGGCTTTAGATCCGTTCCGAACAAGAGGATTTTGATGCAAAAGGAAGAAAAGATCGTAACGATCCTGCTTTTCATGGCCCTCGGTTCGCTTACGATGGCATCCTGGGCGCTGGGCGATTTTGATGATATTGGTACAGATTCAGCCGATCCAGAGTCTGTGACGATCGAAGGCAAAGTTCGCTCGATCCAGCCTACAAAGAACGGGGGCCACCTCATAATCCAGCTCGATTCCACCACGGCGCCCGTCTTCGTTCATCAGAAATCCGGTGCCGAGCATCTGGCAAATACTGTTCAGAAGGGTGATTTGGTGAGGGTCAAAGGTGAAGTGGCTGAGTACGAAGGCGATCCAGAGATCGTTATCAAAGGACCAAACGATGTCGTGGTCCTTTCGTAACTCAATTTCGCAAAAACGTGTATTTTTCTAGCTATTGTTAAGCACTACAATCACAATTTTGTGGGTGTAAATATGGGTTCTACAAATATATTGGAACTTGATGAAGCGGTTATCTATGCCGAGGACGAAAGCTGGCGGTGTGGTATTGGCGGAAAGTCCGTCAAGCTCGGGATAATTTTCGAAGCTGTCGACCTGAAGGCTGAGGGAAGGCCTGGGAGCGAGTACCCAATAATTGTGGAAGCTCAGATATTTCCTCAGCCCGAGTATCTGGACGAAGATGTGGTGCTTGAAACATCTGAAGAGGAGACACCCTCAAGGGAGAACTTGATCTGGGACGTCTATCGCTATCACGGCGGAGTTCTCGTGAACATCGATGCAATTCAGCCTGCAAAAGCTTCTTGCGGCGTCTCTTCCTTTGTGACGGATCAACAGATCCAAAAGGAGATCACTGCATCTGGCCAGGAGATAGAGGTGCGTCACTTCAGAAGCGTGAACGATGCACTCCAGTTCACCAGGGAGTTTTACGTTCTTGCAGCCCCCACCATCTTTGAGTTTCTGGATTGGGTGCTCGACCAGCCTCTTGGCCAGGGCACAGGTTGGGATAAGATCAGGATGTTGACCTCCAAAGAGTAGTTATCCCTCGATTCTCAAACCTCCCACAATGAGCATGACGAAGATCAACGGAATCGACGTGGCCAGGATCACAGAAACGGTTGATAAGATCAGGGACGATCCGAAAAAGTCCAGGTTCACTTTGAAGACCAAGACCGAATGGATCGAGGGATGTCTTGCATGCACCACAATCAAACGGGGAAAAGATGGTGAGCCCGACGACGCCAAAACGTTCGTGATCGAGTCAGACGAGCCGCGTTCCTTGCAGGGCCACAACACTGCCCCCAACGCGGCCGAGTTTGTGCTTCATGGCCTATCGTCTTGTCTCGTGGTGGGGCTTGCGATCAGGGCCGCAATTTCAGGCATAAAAATTGAAGATCTGAAGATCGATCTCGAAGCGGATATAGACTTGAGAAACTTCTTTTGCATCTCAAAAGAGGTTCGGCCCGGGTTTGAGGGCGTACGGGCCAGGTGCCGGATGAAAGCCGATGCCTCTCCTGAAGAGATTGAGGCGCTTTTTCGAGAAGTTGTGAAAAGATCGGCCGTGATGGACGTGATCGAAAACGAAGTTCCGGTAGCGTTCGAGGTGGAAGTTGAGGTTTGAGTCAGAGGTGCCCAATTCGGCTTGATGGCGCTGACACCCTCTCGACTCAGCTTCTAAAATCACCTTCTTGATGCCGCCACTTGGCGCCTTCGACTATCCGATAAATTGATTCAACTTCCGCGTATCTTCCATCTTTTGCGCAAGAACAAACGGTTAGCAAGCGGCCTATCGAACGAACCGGATTGTGATTGGGTAGCGGTAACTTTCGCCGTTGCTGGCTTTGAGGGCGGCCACGATCGCAAGGATTACATCCAGTAGGAAAAGCCCCGTTATCAAGAAGGTGAACACGAGCAAGGTGAAGGGCATTCTCATCAAAAACCAGAAGTCCCAAGGCGAGCCCCACCACATGCCATGATGGAAGGGCCAAAAGAAGGGAAAGCTCCATGCAAAGAGGGCAGCCATGAACATTCCTGCCACAATCCCGTAAACCGTCATCGAGATCTGAAAGTTGAGGGCTTCTTTGCCCTGATCGTCCACGAAAGAGTGCTCGTTCCTCTTGATCAGCCATACCACGAGAGGGCCAAACACGTTTCCCAAAGGTAAACCCAGCAGCATCACCAGAGAACTCAGGTGGCAGAGGGTCGCCCAAGTGCGAGCGTCCTTGTTTTCTTCGATCATTCTGTCCACGAAGGCGTCAAGGAAGCGAAGGTACTAAGCTTTTTTGGATGTGTTTTGGAGAAGTTTTGGATGTACCAGTTTCGATTGTGTCTGGTTTGTGATGCAGTCAACTATCGTGCTTAATGATACCTTTCGGACAAATCTCTAACTCGCAAGAGTTAAAGATTTGTCCTATTCGTATCGTTAAGCACTAATCTCGCAAAAACCGATTATAGTCAAGAACCGATTAGATAACACTAATCGGTTCTTACCAGAATAGTGCTTAACGATACCTTTGAGCCAAATCTCTAACTCGCAAGAGTTTGAGATTTGGCTCAAAGGTATCGTTAAGC
>Ga0208771_1000888_pt1 | contig 16796 bp, 17 predicted proteins | sample AntAceMetag02UKX_FD_184775 | JGI IMG/M metagenome (GOLD analysis project Ga0208771, IMG submission 184775) | Saline lake microbial communities from Ace Lake, Antarctica - Antarctic Ace Lake Metagenome 02UKX (SPAdes) (version 2) | ecosystem: Environmental > Aquatic > Non-marine Saline and...
CTCTTGTTACCAGATTATTCCCATATGTGAAGCCTTATGGAAAATTCTACAGTGTGAAATTCCCCAAATTATTGTCTTCCGGCAAAGGGGATGTTGCTGTAGAGGACGTGCCGGAGCTTGTTTTTACAGGCGTGCTTGGAAAGATTGAATTGACATGGGACGCGGGTGAGGGTCGCTAAGCCACTTTTCTTAGGAATCAAGAATAAATAAGTTATACGGCAAGGTGTATGAGTTATTTATTCTTGCTGACTTAGTTCATAGCGCAAACCATAAAACAGCACATCAAACCTTGAGCCAGGGTGAGGAGAGGGAGTATTGGAAATTAAAACCGGATACCTGATGGATAGTGAAGAGGAAAATGTTCGATTGGATATTAAGACGGACACAGAGGCAGTCAGGAAACAAGCCGACTGGTGTGGCGTCAAGCCGGGGATGCGTGTGCTTGACGCTGGATGCGGGTCGGGGATAATAACATCCATCCTGTATGATATGGTCCAGCCTGGTGGAGCGGTAGTTGGAGTGGACAATTCGGAAGACCGGATAAGATATGCGAGGGAACATCACGGCAGATATGGGGAGATAGATTTTCAGCTTCGTGATTTGAAGGGGACATTTGACGGCATAGGGCAATTCGATATAATATGGGTGCGTTTTGTGTTGGAATATTTTCGTGCTGAAGGCCGGGATATTGTCAAGAGCCTTGCGGGGCTCCTCAATCCCGGCGGTTATCTCTGTCTCATGGATCTTGACCACAACTGCCTCAATCACTATGAACTGCCCCATCAGATGGAGCGATTGTTGTACAGGCTTATGGAGAGGCTGGATGACGAATATAACTTTGATGCCTATGCGGGTCGGAAGTTGTACTCATACCTTTATGACCTTGGATTGGAAGATATACAGGTGGACCTTGTGGCGCACCGCCTATCCTATGGAGGGATTGATGACCAGGATATTTTCAATTGGGCCAAGAAGGTAGAGATGGCGGCCACAAGGCTCGGTGATCTTTTTGACGATTATCCGGGTGGCAGCAGGGCCTTCGCTGAAGAATTCGAGGGGTTTCTCCATGATCCAAGGAGCCTTACCTACACAGTTATGATGCTTTGCAAGGGCAAGAACCCCTTGGTTGGTTGATCGTGAATCATATCTGCTCGAGATAAAGCCCCTTTTCTTCGAAGAGCTTCAGACAGGCATCTACGGCTTCCGGATCGTAGAGGGTGCCCCTGTCCCGTCGTATCGTTTTTAATGCTTCGGCTATGCCCAGAGATGGTCTGTAGGGCCTGTTGGTTGCCATGGCCTCCACTACATCCGCGACTGTTATAATCCTTGCCTCCACAAGGATGTCATTGCCGGAAAGGCCACGTGGATAGCCCGAACCATCCATCTTTTCATGATGCTGATACACGATCTGGGCTACAGGGTACATGAATTCTATGTTTTTTAAGATATTGTAGCCTGCTTCGGGATGGGCCTTTATCATGCCGAATTCGATATCTGTCAGTTGTCCGGGTTTGCTGAGGATTTCCGCCGGAACACTTATCTTTCCAATATCATGGATCATGGCGGCCATTCGAATGCCGCTTATTTTATCCTCGTCGAGATTCAACTCTTCAGCAATGGCAACGGCGATAGCCATCACCCTCTTCTGATGGCCGGATGTGTAAGGATCTTTCGATTCCACAATGACCGCCATGGCGTCGATAGTGCTCTGCAGGGCCGCTCCCAGCCTCTCCACATTTTTTTCAATGTCGGTAATATCTTTTATAGTTCCTATTGCCCCGGTCACTTTATCCGTTAATCCAAGGTTTGGAGAACAGCTTATATTGAAGAGACGCTCACCCCCATCTCTGGTGAGGAGTACACCTGTAAAGCTATTGAGGGCTTCCTTGTCGTTCCTTACCCGTTTGAAATATCATATGAAGCGACTGACATCTTTTTTCCTGACGAAGTCTATAAAATACCTTCCTATAACTTCTTCTTTTTTGTATCCCAGTATTTTCTCCCACGCGGGATTGATGTATTCGAATGTTCCGTCGGCATCCAGTGTATAGATGATGTCGGGCGCGTTTTCTCCCAGAGACCTGAATTGTTCCTCGCTTTGTCTGATTTTCTGGTATGTCCTGGCATTGTTCATGCTGATACCGATCTGGGGCGCTATACCCATAAGGAGGTTTATATCGCTCTGGTTGAATGGCCTTTTTGTCTGCAGGTTTTCCACAGCCAGTATCCCCTCCGACCTTCCTTCGTATATTATGGGCACGCAGGCAAACGATTTTACTCCAAGCACTCTTAGAAATTCGAGTGTTTTCGGCGTAACCTCATCTTTGATTTTTTCAACATTGTCTATCAGAAAGGGTCTCTGCTCCTTAAACGCCACAACAAACGGCCCGAGTGACCGTGGGTTGCCCAGGTGGAATGTTATATTTCGGACGAGTTTTTCCAGGTCGGGGCTGTATCCATATCCTGCGGTATATACGAGATGTTGTCTCTCTTCGTCGGCAAGCATAACTGCTCCGCGGTCGAAATCGAGACGTTTTTGGATGATATCCATGGCGTAGGATATGAGTTCTTCGGTATTCTGTACGCTGGATGTGACCTGACCTATCTCCTGGACGAGCAGGGCGTTGTTGTAGCGGGCATCGGTCTGTTCCATAAGGTCGCGAGCCACTTCGCTGTTGCTTTTGAGTTTCAAGTGAAGATCTTCCTTTTCCAGGTGTTCCGAGTAAGCGTAAATGCCTGTTGCAAGCAGGGAGCATGAAATCGTCAGGATTATCCAGTAGATGGCCGGTAGCAGGAAGAAGAGACCAAGGCATGATATGGCGCTGAGAATGGTCGTGTAGTTACGTATGCGTTTCCATATGAATGAAGGGGCCTGTTCCCATGTGATAATGTATGAACATGTATCCCCATCTCTGTGCATGCATACAGGATGGTCAACCTCGGCAAACTGGTTTGTGAAAATCTTGGCCACTGCCTCAAATATTCCTGTCCGGTTTTCACACTGATAGGGTTTTTCGACAACGTCTTCTTTCGGGGTTACGATTATTTCGATCCTGTTCTTGTCGAGGCGTTTTGTTGTGAGTGCGCATGCCAGGTTTACCCTGTTGTACAATTTTTCCATCACCGCATATGCGGTCGCGGGGGTGATAAATCCGAGGGCATATTGCTGCAAGGGCAGTCCTGCCTTTGAGGAGACAGAATAACGTCCCGCCTCTCGCGCGATGTTGGAATTGCCTGTCTTACGGGCGATGATCTCGTAAAAGCGGTCAACCTGATCCTGCGTAAGCCAGTGCCCGGCATCTTCCAGCTGACAGCTGGTAATCCCCGCGTATTCCAGAATGGGTTCAATATCTATCCCGGGATACTGCTGGTTTATATATTCTGTGAAGATCTTTATGCTTCCTGTGTTGTAAAGCGGAATGTCGTTCATTTTGTCAGGTATCTCCTGATGAAAAATCTGATCCTTGCCTTCAGTCTTCCCTTCATGTAGTCCAGGAAATCTTTTCCATACTGCATATCCATGATAAACATTACATACTGTTTCTCATAAGATATGTTCCTTTCATTCAGATATGTGTGAGGATATATCAATAGTGGAATTCTTTCAACCTTGTATATTTTCGTAAGGCGGGCGATCGCGCTGGACGATATATCCCATGACAGGCATGCCGAACCGTAAATCCGTCCTTATCTATATTCAGCAGTTTTGTCTGCACTATTATTGCTGACATGCCGTCATCAATTAACAGGTTAAGAAAATGATAGGCCTCAAAAACTGAGGTCTCCTCCATTGACCATTGACAGGTTATAGTTTCTCCTCCGCATGGTTGTTGACATGCACACACAAAGACATTTTATCTTTCATTATGTTACGGGTGATATATTCGCAGGCACGCTGGTTATTGTCAGTGCATCTGTCCGACAAGCGCAGGCCAAAATGACTGTTGTGAAGGTTTATGCGCCGGGGGTGAGCCAGTGCTTCAAGATTCCATATCGTCTTTCAAATTCCTGGAGCATCTGAAGGTGACCACCCGGCGTGCGTCCAGTGTCAGTTCTTCTCCTGTCTGAGGATTTCTGCCTCTGCGGGGATTCTTTGCCCTGACTGACCACTTGCCGAATCCGGATATAAGGACGTCCTTTCCCTTTTCCAGTTCATTCTTCATAAGTTCGAAAGTGCTTTCAACTATTTTTACACTCTTTCCTTTGGAGAATCCTGTGTTGGCATGCAGATTCCTGACGAGTTCCGCCTTTGTAATGGCCATTTCTTTTACCTTCCTGGAGTTTCTATATTAATTTTTCCATATAATGACTGGTGGCTCTTCCCTGATATCAGGAAGGAGCCACCCGCCAACTTCGCCTTATCTGGATTGCAGGACTCTGCCTATCGTCAATATTTCAGCTTCTTTTGTGCCTTCGTACAGTTCAAGTATCTTGGCGTCTCTGTACCACCTCTGCACTTTATATTCTTCTATATAACCGTAACCCCCGTGGATTTCAACGGCGGCATTAGCGCAGAATACGGCGGTTTGGCCACCGAAGTATTTGGCCATTGCTCCGAGGTGGAAGTCGGGAATACCCGAATCCACTGAGCACGCGGCCTTGTAAACGAGATTTCTCAGCGCTTCTATTCTGACAGCCATCTCTGTCAGCTTCTGCATGGTAATCTGAAATGTACCGAGTGGTTTACCGAAAGCGGTTCTTTCCTTGGAATATTTAACGGCTTCATCAAGGCAGCCCTGAGAAATCCCGAGCGCCTGCGCGGATACCATGATCCTCGTTATATCAAAGAAATGCATTAACTGGTAAAACCCTTTTCCTTCTTCACCGATCAGATTTTCCTGGGGTACCCGGACATCTTCGAGGGCGATCTCAGCCGTATCGCTGGCCCTGATTCCCATCTTGCCGTGGATCTTGGTTCTTGTGACACCGGTGGCATCAGCGGGGACTATTATCTGGCTGTACTTATGGTGTGTCTTTTCATCGGGATTGGTGATGCACTGGCATACCATCCAGTCGCAGACGGTTCCATTCGTAATGAACATCTTGCTCCCGTTGATTATGTAGTCACTACCGTCTTTCACCGCTCTCGTTCCATATCCGGCCACGTCCGTTCCGGCATTCGGTTCTGTAAACGCGCCCGCACTCACCTGCTGCCCGCTGCAGACGGGGGGCAGATATTTTTTCTTCTGCTCTTCCGTTCCGAAGTAATAAACCGCTTCGCATCCAAATCCTGCCGCCGCTATGTTGAGACCGGTACCCATGTCGATTCTTGAGAGCTGCTCCGTTACGAGGGTATTGCCGAGTATTCCAACACCTGATCCGCCGTATTCTTCCGGTATCCACGAGCAGACAAGGCCGTTCTCCGCGCCTTTTTTCCGAAGCTCGGGCGTATACTTTTCTTCTCTGTCGCATTCCTCCGCGATGGGTGCCATTTCCGCCTGGGCGAACTTGTAGGCCATATCCTGCAACATCCTCATTTCTTCACTTAGTTCAAAGTCCATTCTTTCCTCCAATTGTATGTTAATAAATTATCACTGTTATTTGTTGTAATCGTAGACGCCTTTGCCTGTTTTTCTGCCGTATCGCTTAGCTCTTACCAGCTGTCTTAATATGGGAGCAGGCCTGTATTTGTCGCCCAGTTCTTCATGGAGTCCTTCAATTACATGTAGAAGTGTGTCCAGGCCAACGAGATCGGAGAGCGCCAGAGGTCCTATCGGGTGATTGCATCCCAATACCATTCCCTTGTCTATGTCTTCTGCACTTGCGATCCCATCGCCCAGGGTGAAGAAGGCCTCGTTAAGCATGGTACACAGCACCCTGTTTACGGCAAATGCCGGAGCTTCCTTGACGACGATGACTTCCTTGCCGATCTTCTTGCCCCAGTCTTTCGCTACCTTGAGGGTCTCTTCTGATGTCTCATAACCCTCTATGATTTCCAGAAGACGCATGACCGGCACGGGATTGAAGAAATGGGTGCCGATGAATTTGTCCGGCCTTTTTGTAATGGATGCTATCTCGGTGATACTGAGACCGGATGTATTAGTGAAATACAGGCAGTGATCAGGTACTATCTCTTCCAGCTCAGTATACACTTTTTTCTTTACATCCATCACCTCAATAATAACTTCAACCACTATGTCGGCGTCACATGCAGCTTTTTTCAGGTCCAGGGTTGGGTTAATCCTTCCGAGGATGGCGTTCACTTCCTCCTGCGTCTTTTCCCCCTTTGACATGTCGCGGTCGAGGTTCTTTCTTATTGTGTTCATACCGCCGTCAATAAAGCGTTGTTCAATATCCCTCAAAGAGACATCATAACCCGCTTGAGCGCAGACTTGGGCGATACCGTTGCCCATCAGTCCCGCACCCAGAACACAAACTTTTCTTATTTCCATTCCTTCCTCCTGTATGATATATTTCCGGTAACTTAGGTATCAAATGTTAATCAGTTGTGTATTGTACGGGCAGGGATGGGAACTACTCTTGCACAATATTATTCTTATCCCCAGCCGATCATCGTTTCTACTATTATAAGAGCATCTGTTGTGTCAATAATTTATCACAATTTTTACACCCAAAGGTGTAAAATGAGTTTGTGATGATATGGCTTTTGTTTGTCCGGGTTTGAAGTTACAGCATAGATACAGGATTGTAGTTGACAAAGGTGCGGAAGGTAAAGTATATGCGAACCCACGGTCACGGTGCTGACTCCCAGCGGTTACCGGGCTGACCGGTTTTTGCATGAATATAGATATGGATGCGCGGCATTGAGTCTGTGTGATTAGAGGAAGGTGCTGATGGTCATAATAAAAGGAAAGACATACTCTACGATTGCAGATGCTGCGAAGACTTTTGCTGTCTCTGCTAAAACCATAAGGAGTTATATAGACAGGGGCATTATCCCGGATCCACCCAGGGTCCAATACGGATTGCGCGTGTTAAGACACTTCCCCGGCGATTACATGAAGGAGGCCAGAAGGCTTCTTAATAGATATCGTCTTAAAAAGACAAACGATTGACCTTTCTTGATGGGTCGCTCCGTGGCTTCAATCATCAACTTGTGGTCTGATTGTCATTCACTGACCAGGTTGAGTGTTTGGATCCTGCATCCATCCCGAAAACGACAGCTTCATTTTACAAGGATATTGAAACAAGGTACAAAAGAGGATATGGGGAGGCAGGTTTATGAGGATACTGTTTGTCTGTACAGCAAACATTTGCCGGAGTTTCATGGCGGAGCGTATATTCAGGAAGAGATCTGGGGGATATGGCCGTAGCGACATAGAAGTATCGTCAGCCTCTCTTCTTGATATGAAAGGCGCGCCCTCCGATCCCAAGGTAGTTGACCTCTTGGAGGAAAAGGGGTTTAATGGCCATGGTCATAGATCAAAATTATTGACAGAAGACATGGTTTCTGAAACCGACAAGATACTTGTGATGGAGCAGCAGCACATTGAAATGATAGTTGAACGCTATCCTGAAGTAAAAAAGAAGGTGTTTCTATTAAAGCCGTTTTCCAGTGGGCGCAACCAGTCTGATAGTATTGATCTTGATATTGCTGATCCGTACGGCCGGTCGAGTTATCATTACAGGCTTTGCTTCGCCGAAATATACATGGCTGTTGAAGGAGTTCTGAAATGTATTTAGAATACTGGGGTTTGAAAAAATATCCATTTGAAGATGTTCCGGATCCGGAATTTATGTACTATTCGCGAGAACATAACGAAGGACTCGTCAGACTTCTTTATGCTGTTAAAAGAAGGAAGGGCGCGGCGCTCCTCACCGGGGAGGTGGGTTGCGGCAAGACCGTTTTGAGCAAGATTTTTATTCAGCAGGTTTCTGATGATGAGTATGATATAGCGTCGATAATAAACCCTTTTCATAAACCACTGGATTTTTTAAAGGAAATCCTCTATCAATTTGGCCTGAATAACGAATCAAATTCAAAGGCGGACCTTCTTGATATTCTCAATGGAAGAATGCTGGAGAATGTTAAGCGTGATAAGACCACCCTGTTGATAATTGATGAGGCGCAGCTCATTCCTATGGAGACTTTCGAGGAAGTGCGTCTGCTATTAAACTTTCACTTAAACGACAGGATGTTGTTGACCCTGATTCTTATCGGTCAACCGGAGTTAAAGGATATTGTGAAAGGGATTAAACAGCTTGATCAGAGGATTGGAATCAGGTATCATCTTAACGCCCTTGATTCTGAGGAGGTTGCCAAATACGTTTCCCTTCGACTGGAAAAAGCTGGTTTGGTAAAGAACATATTTACCAGCGAGGCTTTGGATGAGGTGTATAATTATACGAAGGGAGTTCCGAGAAGGATTAACAATCTTTGTGATATGAGCCTTTTGATTGGATTTGGCTCAAAGTCGGATTATATCGATTCCAAGGTTGTCAGAGACGCCATCCAGGACATGGCTTAGGAATCTATTGGCTGGCCTCAATTGTAAGGTTTTTGCAAAGGCAGGAGAAGCATTCAGCTGTAGCTTGGGATGAGTCAGTTACCCGGTAACCCCCCGAAATATAGGAACCGGCAGAACAGAATATGATAATTGAAAAAACCAGACCAGTAGCCAATCCATTAGTCGTGCTTCGAGAGGAGTTCGATGACTGGGCAATACTCTTTGACCCTGACACAGGTAAACGGCATGGGCATTAATCCAACAGGTGTTTTTATATGGAAACTGCTTGATGGTCTTCACACCACAATTGACATACAATTGAAATACTTGAAAAGTTACAAGCAGAGTGCGATAATGTATCCGAAGAGGCGGAAAATGATATCAATGACTTCATTCGGAACTTAGCAGAACAGGGGCTGGTCGGTTTTGAAGTTAAAGGGGGATGATGTCTTGTGAGAATAATGAGCACCCCGAGGTCCTTAGATTTAGACATTACGAATTATTGCAATCTGAGATGCAGGAGTGGGGGAGGGAAGGGTGGCGGCTCTAAATAGAAGGTGATAGTTTTGTTTCGGTTCCTATCTGCTGGTAAACAACGAGGGACCGGTAGTAGTCATTGGTCTCAAAGAGTGATTGATGTGTCCCGGTGGCTATCAGACGATTCTCGTTAAACAAAAGGATCCTATCCGAATCCTTAATGGTAGAGAGCCTATGCGCTACTAATAAGAGTGTCCTGTCCCGAACAATGACAGGAATAGCGTTAAAGATCGACCTTTCTGTCAGACTGTCCAATGAAGAGGCTGGTTCATCCAGAACGAGGATGTCTGGTTGTTTGATCAGTGCCCTAGCAATGGAAAGCCGCTGTTTTTGCCCTTCTGATAAGTTGACCCCCTTTTCACCAATCTTTGTTTCATAGCCTTTCATCAGGCTGGAGATAAAGTCGTGGATGCCTGCTGACTTCGCCGCCTGAACAACCTCTCTCTCGGTGGCATCGGAGTTCCCATAGCATAGGTTTTCCATGATTGTGCCGGACAAAAGGAGCGTGCTTTGTGATACGTACCCAATCCGTCTCCGCAGAGAAATCACTTCATAGTCAGACACCGGTAAATCATCAAAAAGGATTTTACCGGAAACAGGTTTATAAAAACATAGCATAAGGCTCAAAAGTGTTGTCTTTCCCACACCGCTCGGTCCCACAAGAGCGACCTGCTCACCGGGTTTTATTATAAAGGAAACATTCTTGAGTACAGGTTCACGCTCATTATAAGAAAAAGAGACATTCCTGAATTCTATTTTCCCATTTAATCTTTTTACCTTTTCACCTGTCCCCAGATTTTCTTCCAAAACAATATCAAAAAGCGCGGATACACGCTTTAGACCGGCCATAGCCTGCTGAAAATTGAGATTGGCCATAGCAAGAGATTGAGCAGGTCCAAAAACATAACCCAGATATGCCAGAAAGGCGAGCAAAGATCCCAGACTCCACTGGCCCTTAATCACCCAGTAAGCTCCTAATGTCAGGACACAGCCCCGGGCAAGCCAGGGCATGGAAGAGATTGTCAAGTTGGCTGCTGAGCTTATTGTTGATTGCTCCATCGCTACTTGAAATGCCTTTTTGATCTGGGATATGATACGGTGTACCGTATGATCTTCTGAAGAAAATGTCTTAATAAGACTGGCGGAAGAGAGTGACTCCTGAAGACAAGTTGAAACATTAGCATCCTCTTCCATGCTGTGATGACTTAAGATGTACATCTTTTTGGAAAAGTACCGGGTAGAAAAAAAAAGCCAGGGCATTACAAACAAAACTCCGACAGCCAGCCTCCATTCCAGATAAAAAATAAAAACCAGCCCCCCTGCAAGACGCAATATGTTGCTGAGTATATAAACAACTGTGCCGGAAAAAAACCACCCGAGTTCCTCGACATCGGAAGAAAGCCTTGACATGAGATAACCGGTTTCGTTTTCGTCGAAAAATCTTTTAGGGAAACGGAGGGTTCGTTCCAGAAGTTCACGCTGGATATCGAGGGTGACCTGTTGTTCAAATCGGGCAAAATAAAAGTCCTGCCACATGTTTAAAAGTTTCTCGGCCACAAGAAAACAAGCCAGCAGGAATATCGTTCCAGCCAGCAGGGCCGTTTGATGATTAAGTATCACATTATCCACAAGATATCTGTATATAAGAGGTGGGGGAAATTCAAGCAGGGAGGTGAGCAGGATAAGGAAAGCACCCAACAGACCTTCACGCCAGTGCCGCTTTATAAATGGACGCAGATTGTTGAAACCGGTATTGATTCCGGAATATCTGTTGTCTCCAGCAATACGATCCCCGGGCAGTTTCCGGGAAAAACCCTGTTTTAAATAAGTAAACCAGTTATTCATGTATTTAGATTTCTTATAACCGCTCACGGATTCAGGGCGCTGTCTATCTCATCCCAGAATGATCCTGTCAGGCTGATATGCAGCATGAATGATGGTATTGCCTTCACCAGAGCGCAGATGCTCTCGAATCTCTTCAGACGCTGAATTCGCAGACCTTCGCCGGTATCTCCCAACTCCAATGACAAAAAGGCTGCTTGTTGGCAGGTTTCAACCAGCATGCAGGCAGAATGTCCATTTATTATGGGCTCGACTCGATCTCTTGGCGCCTGGGCCAAAAAAAACAGTCCCTTCAGTGGGACAGAATGGCTGACCTCCCAGCTTCCGCCGGGCCCTCTGGACCCAAACCTGCTCCAGGTCGGCCAGGGGTGTGCCCAATATTGTCCCTGATTATCGCATACCACCAGGGCCGTATCATCAGACAGACAACGCCAGCAGGACGGAAGGCGATTACTCGCCGTGGTCTTACCAATCCCGGATATTCCTGTCATAATTACACCCGAGCCATCCTTCTCCACCAAAGCGCCGTGAATGAATAAACCACCACCGGACTGGATATCCCGGCAGACAGGTTTCATGGCCAGAGCAAATACGGCGCCGGCGGAATAATTCACATCGCCCAGCAGGGGAACGCAGATTTCGAGTTCTTCAGTTGTCGCAAGTGTTAAGTCCCCTTTCTTGTCATGAGTTTTGACAGACAACCTGCGACAAGGGCCTTTGAAATATGTCAACTGAAAGATCTCTTTCAAACGGGAAACAATGATCCACGCCTTCTTGTCTTTGCCGACAATCTGCCAGTCGTTGCCATCGGCCAAAATAAAAACATTGTCACTACCGGACATCTTCAGCCTCTCCTTTTCTGGTCTATCACTTGATCTCACTGTTTGCTTTCTTGTGGCCAAAATCCTGTTTGATCTGATCAAAATATTCTATCACCGATGTGCAATTAGCCGAGTTAAATATTTCAGGATCGGAATAGATTGTATAGGTCTCTAAAAAGGGAAATGCCCGGCACACAAGGGGACGGGCAGGATATATGCCACATCCTTTCACCTTTGTGTCATAAAACATACAGGGCAGGGTCTTTTTTATCCCGCGTACAGGAAATGAATATGGCAGGGCCCGGATACGTTCCTTTGAAAGTGCCACCGTATATTCTTCCAGCATCTCATTTATGCTGATTTTCAAATGTGTTGCTATTCTTTCAATATCATAACGATCCAAGTCCAAAACAGGAGAACCTTCGCAGCATTCCCCGCATCGGTGACATTGAAAATGTTGCTGACATTTCATCAACCACTGTTGCCATCCCAGACGGGGATTCTTTTCAGGCAGCCGAATTCCATCCGGAAGATTCGACGTTTCCCTGAATCTTTTTACCGCAGAAAGACTGCAAAAAGCGGCGGGAAACCAGTGAGGGGTTGAATAACTTTTCAACTCTCCGGCATAAGGCAGATCAACAGCAATGCCGTTGAGCAGATACATTATGGGAGATATCAACTCAATGGTTATCTGACCTGCGTCATATAATCTGAAAACTGCATCAGCCGTCTTTTTTGATACTCCAGGAGCTAAAAGCAGGTTTTCATCCCAGTAACACCCGCCTTCAGGATCTTTTCCAAACTTTCGGGTCAAATCTCCACCCGTGACCCACCGGTGTTCCTGGATAAACTGGTTTATATCAAGGTACAGATCTGTCATATTTTATTACCTAAACCCAAAACAGCATTGATCTTTTCCCAGAATCGTCCGGTAGCGCCGACGTCTAGGACAAATGATGGTACTGACCTTGCGAGGGCGCACGCATTTTCGAACCGCATCAAACGCCTGTTCATCAACGGCTTCTTTTCAGTCCCGGGAAGCTCCAGCCATCCGGGCGCTGCCTGTCTGTCGATTTCAACAAACATGCCCACAGCCTCTTTTGGGTCTATGGGTATGATACGGTCTTTACGAGACTTCGTCAGAAAAAAAATCCCCATCAGGGGAACCGCGTGATTTACGTTCCATGTCTCTTTTGATTCGGTAAGGCCAAAATTGTACCAGGTCGGCCAGGGATGCGCCCAATACCGGCCCCGGGTATCCGGCGCCACGCGCGTTTCATCATCGCACAGCGACTTCCAGGGAGAAGGAAATCGGTTGCTCACCGTTGTCTTTCCAACCCCGGATGATCCCGGCAAGATCACACCAACCCCGTCCCTCTCCGCCAGGGCGGAGTGAATAAACAATCCGCCACGCTCCTGGAAATCCTGGAATATGGGCTGCAACAATTGAACAGATATTTCTCTCAGCGTAAGTTCATCAATAGAAGGGACAAAGACCTCAACATCTCCGGAAGTTAATTTTCTACAGCCTGACCTGTTACCGGTTATTACCGACAACCTGCGGCGAGGGCCTTCAAGAGGACTCAACTGCATGATTTCCTCAAGCCTTGTGACTATGGCTGCCGCCGGTTTATCACCGGCTAAGATTTGCCATGGAATCCCATCCCTTAACAAAAGCATATGCGCCCGATTTTCGTTAATCACATGTCATAGAATTGAAATCAGGAAACAATATTGTGTTTCCCGTACTAAGGCAATCTCTCCACGTACGCGGGCCTGATCAAGCCAGACGCTTCCATCACTAACTGGAACCAGCAATACTATGGTGTTTTACCCTTGGAACAGACACCAGAGGCCTTACTGCCCTTGGCGCAAGCTGAAGGACTTGCTCCACCGGCCTTCGTGCCCTTGGAACAAACAATCTGGCCTTTTCCCTTACTACAGACTGCACCCGCACCCTTGGCTAAATTTCCCAGATTAATCACCACAGGCGCTTCATATTTCGGTCTTGTTTCTGCCATGTCCTTTACCCCCTTGCTTAGAATTTATCGTGACTGCCCCTAAAATTTTGTCTGGTTTTTAAAAAATGGTTGATCCAGTATACCCCAGAGCCTGTTGTCGGGGAAAAGCCCCTCTTTATATGCCTCATCGCAGAACCAGAACGGCGACCACAGAGTCTTACTGGTGTAATAATTCTGGGCGATACACCTTCCCAGGCATGACTTTCTTAAAATGCAATGCTTGCACACCCCTTCGAGATTCGCGGGAAGCCCTTCTCTTAACGATTTAAGAATCACAGACTCCCCCCACACTTCATCCAGATTGTCTTTTCCCACTTTGCCGAATACCAGCTCTTTTATATGCTCTCCGATACCGCATAACGCATAATGGCCGCTGGCTATCACCCCAATAATATTAAGAATAGCACATTCTCCACAACCATATTTTGCGATTCGGCTCAAAGAACGGAAGGCATTCGGGTAGTCGAAATACAGTTCCAGATCAGTAGTTTTCGCTATCACCTCTTCTGTATAATGGCCCAACCTGATAAGATGCTCGACAGAAAGTGACTCTCCTTCTTTGATAAAGCTCTCTCCGCGCGCTGTTGGCTGAACAATATTGAATTTAACCGACGATGCCCCCAAATCCTCAGCCATTCTTATTACATCTTCAATCTGATCTGTGTTTCTGCGTGTGAGAGACATGATAATTTCGGTTTCTATCCCCGCATTAACCAGATTCCTGACCGCCTGTTTGGACTGTTCAAAGCAGCCGGCAACGCCACGCATCCACTCGTGCGTTTCCGCATCTGATCCATCTATGCTCACCGATACAGAACTGTGAGGCGCTTTGCCTATTTCTTTAGCAGTCTCCCGGGTGCAGAGCACCCCGTTTGTCTCTATAGCCAGCCCGATATCTTCGTCCCTTACAATCTCCAGGAGATCTGTAAACCTGGGATGCATCAACGGTTCTCCACCCGTGAGCTTGACAGACTGAAGACCGAGGGGCTTCGCTTCTGTGATAGCCCTCTGGAAGAGATCTACAGGAAGTGTCGGAAGTTTGACTTTCTCGTCAAATCTGGGGGCCAGCCAGCAATGTCTGCATTTGAGATTGCACCCTTCGGTCAGATAGAAATAAATCGATGTTAATTTAGGTAAATTCTCCCCCATGCTCAAGGAATCTTTCCTCCATCTGCTAAGAATTTCCTGAGACATGAATCAGGATTCGGATGATCCACTTCCCGGGTTAAACTAAAGCCTGTCCCTGGGCAATCACCGGTACAATATGGCAGATATGGACAATCCCGGCAAAACTCAAACCCGGCAAGGGATATGTCCTGCCGCAGTCGCATATTGCCAAGGATGTGGTTATTCAGCCATACATCCTTAAGCGAATCCCTGTTGATTCTGCCAAGTTCCAGATGTGTCAACATGCAGCAAGGGGTGATCGTTCCATCCGCACGCACGTTTAATTTTGCAAAGAAACAGCCGCAACCGGTGAGATGGCCACCTCCGGTCCATGGAGGGTCTTTCTGAAGCATGGCCTCTTCCATCTTCCTCCAGCCCTTAGCATCCGCAAGGGGGCCGGCTGTGGCAGAAATTCGTCCATCATACTCGTCATCCAGATCAAGCAGGGCCCTCATAGCCGCCTGCCGATCTTCCACCGTCAAAAGCACATCATTAGCATCAACACGACAAGATCCCATATAGTCGACGGAGTTGGTGGAAAACCCCGGCAGTCCCAAATCATCCAAAAGAAAACGGGCCACGTTTTTCAGGTCTCCGACGTTGCGTCGATGTATGGTAACCCTGGCAGAAACCGGTACACCGTGCCGCTGGAGGGTTTCTATGCCTTGAATTGCTTTTACAAAAGAACCTTTTCCCCTGAAGACGTCATGGGTTTCCGGAGACGAGCCGTCCACCGAGACCTGTACTAAGTCGCAGCGTCCTGTACTGGCGATAAAGGCTGCGGTGTCGTCGTTGATAAGTGTGCCATTGGAAAGAATAGAAAAGCGCATCCGGTTGCGAACAATACCCGCAAGCAACTCGGTCAAATCCTTACGTATGAAAGGCTCCCCGCCCTGAACAGTTACCTCCATTACGGCACACCGGCCCAATTCGTCAAAGAACTTTAGCCACTCCTCCGCAGACAGTTCATGATATTGCACAGCCGGATTATCGTAATAATAACAGTAGCGGCATCGCAGGTTGCAGCGCGAGGTAATCTCAACATCTACACTGCGTGGTGTACGCATGATCTTTAATGCGGGCGTCTTCAACATGCTACTGGATTGTCTGGTCACTGGCCGATGTCTCCAACCTCATAACCTACAAAACCGCGTCCTGCCAGATCTTCAACGAATGCTTGTATGTCCTTGTATGCGGCATCCGGCACATCTCCAAAGCAGTCCCGGACTTTTGTCACGATCTCCTCAAGGCTGGTGCGTCCATCCATCAGTTTCCATACGGCAACACCAACAGGATTGATGCCGACAGCATCGGAGGTATCAGGGTTAAACAGTATGGCCCAATCGTCGAATTCTTCTCGAAGGGCTACAAAAGAATTAACAACAGGCCTTTTGTTTTCAATCATGCCTTTACTCCTGAATTTGTTATTTTTCGTTTCTTAATTTCGAACATTTTAGCTTCAATCCGTTTTTTTTGATATAGCACATATTCCGTAATATATCAATTTCCCCTTTATCATTCTTCAATCTACCGCAAGGTTCGTGCCGCAATTGATTATTTTGACGTATATTTCTGTTAATTAAAGATATAAGACGTTTCGGATTTCAATTCGCCCTGCATTTCCTCGAAACATGGTGTAATAAAAGTTGTCGATTGTGAAATTATTTTACAGTAAATGTCTCGCGCAAGGCGCAAAACTCGCAAAGATAAGAGTATATTAGGGCGCACAATTTCTGACGGGATCAACCCCGCTTTCTGCGGGGCAGACATGGATGGATAAGATTATTTTATTCTGAACATTCTGTCAAAGGGGTCAAATGAAAAACATCTTATTGACTAAATTCATAATTTAGCTTAAAAGTCAAGCAATATTGAAATTAGAGCCTGGTAAAAAGGTTTAAATATGAACGACCGTTTCTCAAAAATAATAGCCTATAAAGGGTCCAGCATGAAGCCTTTCCTGAAGACTTCTGATATACTCTATGTCTCTCATTACAAAG
>Ga0208771_1000894_pt1 | contig 16738 bp, 14 predicted proteins | sample AntAceMetag02UKX_FD_184775 | JGI IMG/M metagenome (GOLD analysis project Ga0208771, IMG submission 184775) | Saline lake microbial communities from Ace Lake, Antarctica - Antarctic Ace Lake Metagenome 02UKX (SPAdes) (version 2) | ecosystem: Environmental > Aquatic > Non-marine Saline and...
AGTCGAAAGAAGCAGAACGGGTAAGAGCTGGTTTGAGATCAAACAAAGCATCATTAGAGATGCTATAAGAGAATGTATAAAAAAGTTGAGTCATAATATTATGATTGCACCAACTGCGTAAGTCCTAACCTTATTTAGGGTATCAGCATCAAATCCGCTGCCAGCCCATTCACGCTTGGTCAGCTGTTTTGTTCGCCGGAAAAAAGCTGAACCCGTTGGAACTTTGTCGTTCTTTACACAGGAGTAAACACCTATGCCCAAATACTACGTCCACGCCGAAGCCTTCAATCTTGATCATACGGTGTACGACACGCACGACATCAGTACCATCCGTGGGGGAAGTTTCATACTGCTCGATGCCGTTAAGCAGCTCCCAGCGGCCATAGACAGACTCAAACCGATCGCTACGGCCGCAAGCAAGGGTCTGTTTGCTTATGAGGATCCTGGTACTTTAGACGCGCAAAGGACGGGAATGGCACAGCAAGTTCTCCGCGTCTTGCATGATGCTACAGGTGGTCACGCTACCTTCTTGGTGGCCGTCGAGGAAGATATCCCAAACGATTTCCCATTGGTGCTCGAACGCTTAGAGGCGGAAGTCCGCCGCCAGCAGTGGCGCATGCCCACTGTAGTCGTGCCGTCTTTTGATGACACTGATCAGGAGTGTTATCTTGATGGCTGGCGGCCTGGCGTGAAGCCCTACTACACTGTTGACCCAGACGTTTCAGGGGCCAAAATCAGCATTGCCACCCACTATCGCAGGAAGCAAGGGCGAAAACTTAAGCATACACTGTTTCGGGAATTATTCGGTGAAGAAGGTGACGAAGACGACCTGTGTGCTAAGGACTTGGGTGAACTGGCGAAGGATTCCAGCAAGGGCATCCTGAACGACAAGATAGCTTTCATTCATGTAGATGGAAACAGTTTCGGAAGCATACGAAAAAAGAAGTGTATCAATCTCGAAGCACGCGAGGATTTCGACGCATGCATACAAAAATGTCGTGAGGCGTTTCTGGATGATCTGCACAAGACTGCCCGCGCAGACCCCGATTTTCAATTACCATCGAAAAATGGCAAAGATGTGCTTCGTCTTGAGGTGTTGTTGTGGGGTGGGGACGAGTGCACGATTATTGTGCCTGCATGGAAGGGACTTGAAGTGATCGAGCGCTTCTACCGGATTACTGCTGGCCTCACATTCGAAGACGTGCCGATGACCCACCGTGCAGTGGTAATCTTCTGTCACTACAATGCTCCGATCCTGCAGATTCGTCAGCTGGCAGACAAGCTGTTGGACATGACCAAGGAAAACATTAAGAGTCAGTTTGAAGCAGCTTTCACTACGGATCCCAGCCTGGCCAACCTTGCTCCGAAGGATCGCGCTCAGCAGCTTAAATGGTTATCGAATGCCAAATACGGCAATGCTGCGGGGTACTTGGTACTGGAGTCGTTCGACATGCTGCGCGGTTCTCTTGAACAGTTTCTTGAGCGCTACTACGGCATAGCCGATACCAGTGACATGCTGCTATACGGTCACGAGATGTCGGAACTGCGTGACAACCTGCACACAATTTGTGCATCTGTGCCGAAAGGTCGTGTGGTCAATATAGCCTATTCCATAAGCCAAGGCGATGTGGCACGCGAGAATGAATTGCGTAAACGCCTGACTGAATCCGTTCCACCAGACCAGCGAGATGCCACGCTTGCGGCGATCAATACCCTCACGGAAGGCAATAAAGCCGGCTGGTATCTCCTGGCCGATCTCTGGGATTATGCGGAGGAGTGGAAGGCATGACTCAACGTTATACTTGCACGATCAATCTCATAGTACTGGGACCCTTCCTCACCGCAGCAACTGGATCCGATTGGTATGGTGTGGACAAGTCAGCACACCGTGATCATTTGGACCGACTGGTTATTCCCGCCAGTCACCTCAAGGGAAAATTACGATCTTCGCTGGAGGAACTGGACCCGTTCTTTGATCTTGCGGATCGCCCCGATCTCAAAGCACTCTTTGGTGCGAGGAGCGCGGAGGGTAGCTACGAGCCGCTCCCCGCCACGGTTCATTTCAACGACCTTGTCAGCACCAACTCGGCCACCAAAGAGACACATACACGTACACGTGTCACCATCAACCATGCCTCGCAGACCGCTCAGCAGAACATGTTGCGTAAGATTGAAGATCCTTTTGCAAGTGGAACTGAAATCTGTTTTACCGGCGAAGTGACCTTTAATGCATCAGATCTTGGTGCTGCTACCCGGCTGGCTAAAGTGCTACAGCTTGGCCTCCAGTGGCTGGCAACGGTGGGTGCAGAGAAAGGGGTTGGATTCGGGCGGCTGAAGTCGGCGAGAGTAAGCATTCCAACTGAAACCGCGGTATCAGCGATCCCGACACTTGCCGGAACATCGAAAGCACTGCACCTGCGGATAACCGCGCATGAACCGCTGCTAACCGGTGGAATCAAGAACCGGCGCACCAATTACGTTGTTTCACGCCAAGAACTATCCGGCGGCCTGCTCAAAGGCGCTCTGGCCGCGGCGCTGAACGAGGCTCACGGTGTGATTCCATTGACGAGACCGCTGGATGCAGGCTATGCGGCGGACTTTCCCGGCTTTGAGACATTGGTCAAGCACTTCTCAGCAATCCGCGTGACCCATGCACGACCTACGCTTGTCGGCGCTCCTCGGCCAATCTGCCTGCCACTTTCCGCGGTAGAGTGCAGTGGATCACTGGTCCGTGATGTGGCGTTGTCTAACGAGCGAACGCCTTTGGTACAGGGCCGCAACAGCCCGGCTTACTATGGTGACGCAAAGAGCCTTGATCGGTATATAGGTCTCGCCGAACCGGTCGAGTTGTTCGTCACACGGTCTGAGATTGATGATGTGTCGCAGCGCACCGCTGAGGGGCAGCTCTTTACCTATCAATTCTACGCGCCATATACCTTGGACAAGCTGAAACAACAACCCATCGAGTGGGTCTGCAACGTAAACTTCGATGAGATCTCAGAACCTGCTGAGCGGAAGGCCGCGGTCCAGCAGTTCGCCTCAGCGGTCCAGCAGCACCTGCACCGGCTGGGCAAGTTGAGCCGAGCAGTGACCGTAGCAGTGAGTGACGGTCCAGCCGTCCCAGCAACGCACAATCGCGCCATAATTGAAGATGGTCTCGTCCTGGTGACGCTACAGAGCGACACCATCATGCTGGATCCAGAAATCGTGCAATCGCTGCCACTTGGTCAAGACCTGCATGAAGCGTACGCTAAATACTGGCATGACATCTCCGGCGGCGCGTTGACACTTGATGATTTCTTCGCTCATCAGGGGTTTGAAGGGGGATACCTGTACCATCGATATCTTGGCGCAGCAGAACGTTCCAATCGACCCAACAGGTATCGGCCTTATTATCTCACACTCGCTGGCAGCCTATTCAAGCTGCGGGTAGTAAATGAAGGGAGTACGACCGCCCTCCTTACCCGATGGCTGGCAGGTGGCCTACCTTTACCCAAGTGGGCGCTTGCTGAGTATGGGCAGTACAACCGGGCCCTTTGGAAAAACTGTCCTTTTGTCCCTGAAAACGGGTATGGCGAAATTGCTGTGAATCTGGCCTGGCATTGGGAAAAGCGGATCTGATGCCCTCTGCCATGATATGTTAAACTCGCGAGGTGAAAAATGACGAATCTGCTCAAGGGTGATGCCTTTCTGAATCGCTATCGCATTACTGGAACGCTTACGACTGTGGCACCATTGCACATTGGCACCGGCGAGTCTCGTCCTTTGCCACGTGCAGAGGGCGAAACAGTGGAAGTTTCCACCATCATTACTGACCATCACGGCAAACCGCTGATCCCCGGCAGCACGCTGCGCGGTGTGCTACGCAACTGGCTGCTGATGGTGCTTGAGGGTATAGGCGAACAATGGGCCAAAGAGCGTGATTATGTCGGAGAAGGACTACTGGATCTGGACCAAGCCAAACAGATAGAAAAAGTCAAGAATACTTTCAGCCACCTGGAGCTGTTGTTTGGTACGCCACTCAACGCTGGCAAGGTCGAGGTGTGGGATGCGACTTGTTCTACTGGCGATCTTCAAGCTATGGACGACAAACTGTTGGGATGGGATGGAAACCGGTTGACCTACGTGGATACGTCGGTGGCGATTGATCCGGCCCGTGGCACAGCCAAGGAAAAACTGCTGTATAAAGCCGATGTGGTGCCACCGGGCGTGACATTTGAGCTAAACCTGGCAACCCAGAATCTATCTGACAAAGAATTGGGACTTATGCTGCTGGCGCTGGAAGGCTTCAATTCGCAGATTTACCCGATTCAGGTGGGCGCACGCGGGGGGCGAGGTTATGGTCGACTGGAATTCAAGATGGGCACGATTTACCGGCTCGATCGTGAAGGTGTGAAGACATGGCTCAAAGAGACACTTCAAGCTGTGGGGACGGACACGGCTCCGGCGGGCTACTTCGGGTTGCCCAAACTTACTGATGCCGAGCAAGAGACGAAGATAAAGGCAGTTAAGGACCAACTGGCAACAGCCATGGGAGGGTAGACGCGCATGTACAACGATCGATTGTACGCCGATGGGGTACACAGCGTGCTGCTAGCCGAATGGGAGCTGCTCTGCAAGACACCGCTGGTCATTCGCAACGGGCATCAGATCGCCTACGCCGACAGCGCCCCGCCCAAGACCAAGACCCGTTACCGCAATCTTCAGCTGAAATGGCGGGACAAGGCGAATCAAGAGTACGAAGTTGCCGCGCTGCATTACGGCTATGAAATACGCGGCGGGCAGGTATATAGCTATCATTTTGTCCCGCCCAGTAGCATCCGAGGTGCGTTGAGGTCATGGAGCATCCGCCATTTGGTCCATCCGGCGCTGTATCCAGCGCTGAACCCAGCCCCCAAGGATGACGCGGACGGCGCAGCTGTTCATAAGGCCTGCGTGCAGCAAGGGTTGGCGCAACGTGGTACCGGCCTCGAACTTATTGCTTCACTGTTCGGTCTGGCTGCAGATGAAAGCGAGGAGGAATTGCCGAGCAACGCTGGTCGGCTACACATTGAGACTGTGAGGTTCACAGAGGCAGGGCTGCGGCCGGTGGATGTAAGTGAAGTCAGCATGGCGAGTTCCAATGGGCCGGACAATGTGCGTCGTGAGATGCCAGCAAGAAATCCCCTGGATCGCATTACCCACGCCTCGCGTGACGGAGGGCTGCATCGTTTTCTGGAGGTGATACGTGGGGAGACATCCAAAGTTCGTCTTCGCATCATCAATCCATTGGATTGCGATCTGGCACTTTTAGGGCTGTGGGTGCGTGAGCTGAACGATGGGATGTTACGTATAGGCACGCTTTCCAGCATCGGGCGCGGGCGAATGGAAGTGCGGCAGCAGACATATGAACTATGGCGACGGGCTAATGCGCCCAAACTGCAAGGACGTGCATTTCTCGGCGATGAGACGGATGGAAACCGACCGAACGAGATTCTGTCCGGATTATGGAAATGTCATGTTATTCCGCCTGAGAAGCTGCTCGAATTTACGGAGTACCTGAAGGAGTTCACGGGAGGTAGCATCGATGTCTCACTATCCTAACCCGTTTGATTTCGTGCCGTTTCCCGCAGCCCCCATCCTTCGAACCGAGGAGCAGTTCGACGCTCTGGGTGAGAAATTCAGCGGGTATCTCGAGCTGGAGATCAAAGCGCTGACGCCGGTCCACATAGTGGGCAAAGTCGAGGCCGATCCATACTGCAGTTTCATGTACCGGCAGGATGGTAAGCCGTGCATCCCTGCCTCCAGCATTCGTGGCTGCCTACGTGCCTTCACTGAAGCACTGACAGCCAGCTGGGTCTCGCAAGCGAATCCGAAGTACGAGAAGGAGTACCGCAGTCGGCACGTCGGGTTCCACACGTTTGAGAAATATAAGCCGGTACGGAGCGGCAGGGGACGTACCTCGCCCGCTGCAGTGAATGAAGCATTCAAGCCTGGGTCGGGTGATGGCAAGCTCGATGTGGCCTCATATCTGTTCGGTGTCGTTACAGAAAATAAGAATATGGACCACGACGAGCTAGCCCGGAAAAGTAAGGTGTGGGTCGAGGATGCTTATCTCTCGTCGGAGACTGTCGCCTTTCGTGAGGACTTGTGGGTACCCGACATTGCGGGCGCGGCGTTTATGGGCGGGGCCAAGCCGAGCGCGTCGAACTGGTGGTACTTCTTACCGGCCGAGGTGTGGGGACGAAACTTGCCTTTTGGCACGATGGCCGAGTTCGTCGGAGAACACCTCCGTGGCCGTAAATTCTACTATCATCAGGATCCGGCCGCCTGCGTGCGCATGTACCACCCAGATAGCAATTTTTGGACTTACTCCGTCAAAAAGCCCTTCCATCCCGTTCGGCTGGAGTCCATGCTGCAAGATACGGTGACGCAACCATTCCGCCTCTACCTGGATGGCGTCCCACGGCCGTTGTTTCTGTTGTTACTGCGCGTCTTACTCCTTCAGCCAGGCGCTACTATGCGGCACAAGGTGGGTTACGCAAAGGCCTACGGCTATGGCTCAATAGAATTTGCCCTGAAATCGGCAAGGCTACGGACGGTAAGCTTCGGCATACCTAACGCCTTGCAGCCATGGAGGATCGTTGCAGGATCCTGGAGCGAGGCCGCCTTGGAAAAATCTGAACTAACCGATTTCATCGATCGAAATGCTCTAACCTGGCTAGCACGTATCTTGGGCTGGCCACATGCGGACATAGTATTCTTATATCCACGTTATAAAGAGCAGGAGTTCCAGCAAGTCGTCAGGTATGGGCAGTTCAGCCAAAAGCTGACCGAGCAAGGGATGACCGCACGCAAACCGATGATGGTCACTTCTGAGGAGGCACGCGCTATTGCCGAAGCGCTTTGGGACCTCAAACGGCCGATTGATTTCCGGCTTTATCAGGAACGTGCCGAGGGATGGAACACTATCACACAGCGCAAGCCCTGAAAAGTCAGGAGAGGAACGACATGAGTGACATTCCCGAACGACAGAATCAGACCGATGCTTTGCAATACCTGGCGGCGCAGCGGCAACTATACGATGAAGATAAACGATGGACTCTCATCTGGTTAATTGTGACCGTAGGCGTCGCAATCCTGGGTACCGGTGCCTTGGTTATCTTTGCCTCGCACATCGCGCTGATCACCTGGATCTTGTTGGTTATAACTGCAATCGAGCTGTTCTTTCTGCCCAGCACCCGCAGTCAGCGTGTCAATGCAGCAGGGATACAAGAGCTATTTGACTGTCAGGTGCTTGACCTTGAATGGAACGATGCGTTGGCAGACAGGCCTGATCCCAAAGTTATCGAACTGGCGGTCGAGCGGTTTAACAAGCGTAAGGATCGTGATCTAGCATGGGAGGACCTGCGGGATTGGTACGAGAGCCCAGCAATTAGCACCGCCACCATGAACGAGGCACGCCTGATCTGCCAACGCGAAAACATCGTCTGGGACGCTAAACAGCGTAGCCAATTGTTCAATCGGCTAGTTGTTGCAACCGGCGGGTTCGTAGCCGTATTGGTGTCAGTCACAGTGATATTGCACTGGCGGATCGATCAGCTTCTTAGCGGTCCGATACTACTCATCATCCCACTGATCGTAGCCCTGATGAGATACGCCTCCGAGCACCGCACGGCCGCCGAACGCTTAGGGCGCCTACAAGCCGTTGTCAATGCGATCCTGAAGGATGCGGGACGTCCAGACGCCGATAGCGTGAATATAACGCAACAAACGCGTAACGTACAGAATGAGATCTACCGGCACCGCAGGGACTATGTTCCAGTACCTAACTGGATATTTGAAAAGTTCCGGAAGGAGAATTCACCACCATCTGCACTGCAGAATGTAAGCGAAAGAAGTTGATAGCCACCTTCGGTGACTATAGTCCTGAACCTTAGACTTGACACGTAATGCAGTATACTGGAGGAATCATCTGCTTACAAGACCTGTAGTTTCTTGGGTTAACATCACCGCTACACATCAGATAAGTGTCAAACTTGGCGTTCGGGACTATAATCAGGATATTTCAAATCACCAAAGCTACGCGGCGTAAGATCACACCCCAATTATCGATTCATCTTCAGAATTCTCAATCCTGTCACTCACAAATCCCCCCATCCCGAAGTGCGCCCCGTACCCAAGCGCCACCGGCCCTTGCACTGGCACGGGAAACTCGATCTGGAAACCGTAACCCACACTGCCCGCCCGCCTGCCGCCGCCCAAGCTTCGAGCCCTCCTGAAACTCGACCAGCCCGTTTTCTCCCCCGCTAGACTCGTGAAATAGACGGGCTCGACTGCCTCGGGCTCCGGAAACCCGGCCAGCCTCAAAAGCCTCCAGAGTTCGTGCTCGGGGCTGCCGATTTGTAGGCCCGTGGAATCGAGCTTTGGCGCCCTGGCGCGGGTGGCCTTCGGGTGCCTGGTGGGGATAAAAGGCGTTCGAGACGTCCAGGACCGAGACTTTGCGAACAGTGGTGACTTGCCCTTGCGAGCATCACACCCCCCAAAATCCTCGGGCGGACCCAGGCCAAGAAGAGTGAGATGCGCTTTGAGCCCCGAGCCGCAAACCTCCCTGAGACTTTCAAGGGCGGACGTTTCCAAGTGTCCAAATCCCGCGGGCGCGTATACGGTGACGTGAGTGATCTCGCCGCCCTTCCCCCGACCAAGTGCCAGGTTGGACTCGCTGAAAATGTAGGCGTGGGCGTGGCCTTCGAGCGGCCGACCTTTCTCATCGCAGCCTGTGAAAGTGGCCGAACCGTCCGAAAGCTCCACTAGGGCGGCGTGAATCCTCTCTGCAAGGAGAAGGGCGTCAGTAAGCCTCGGAGCTGAAGCTGGAGCTGAAGATGATGCCAAAGCCCCGCCGCTCAGGGAAAAGCGCGCCACCGAGGGGGTGGGACCATCTGCTACCGCGCCCTCGTGAGTATCTGAAGAATATCGGCGCGAAGAGGTGTGGCCTGTCTTATCAAAACCAGAATGTTCTCCCGCCACAATCGCAAAAGAAGCGAATCTTCCTTCAAAAGAGCAGTCGTCATGGGACGCGTCGGCGCCTTGCGCTACCTTGAACGACTCGCATAAACGGCGCCCACCACCAGGCCTGCCCGCAGTCAATTCTCCCTCCTCGCAAAGAGCGCGCGGCCTCTCTGGTGACGGCAGGCGGGTACCATATCCTCCATCATTTAAAATGAAAATGTACTCTGATATAAAAAGCTAATCCAGTATGGACCTTGGTGAGAGGAAAATATATTTGGTGATCGGAGGAGTAGTCACTTTCTGTGATGCAAACTTTGATGATGAATCAAGACGCCCCGCCCTTTTCCTTCAGGGCGAGGTATCGCCAAACACAATTCTTGCGAGAACCGATTAGTGTTATCTAATCGGTTCTTGACTATAATTCACCCTCCAAACCCGTGAGCGAGGTAAGGTGCAGCTATCATGAAGATGAGAGACGAGAATATCAGCCAGGCCATGACCTTAACCAAAGTATTGGTCATCTTTTCAGCCCGCACCTCGCTGTGAAACGCCTTCAAAAACCCGATGTGTAACAGATCTCTGAAGATGTGGCCACCATCCAGAGGAACTGCAGGAAGACAGTTGAACAGCCCCGCATAAAGGTTGATCAACCCAATCCAAAAGAGCATGTTGGCGATCCAGAAAGCTTTGTCCCCGAGCGATTTGGCCCATCCAACCGGCTCGAAGAACTGAGTGATCCTGCCTACAAACCCTGGAAATCCCATCTTGGTAAAGCCAGGAATCCCTGAGAAAGGAAGGCCCATTAGGGTTATGAGGCCACCAATCCCAGCATGAGGGATCTCATCTAGCAACAAGAGGAAAGAGCTTGCAGGAAACTCCTGGAAAGTCACCCCATCGATGTAAACTGCGTTCACCGAGATCCCAGAAAAACCAACGCCGATAAAGCCGGTCCCGCTTCCATCGAGGTTTTCGGCGAGCTTGACATCATAAGACCCTCGATTAGTCCCGATCGTGATCTTTTGCCCTTCTTTGGTGGTTTCCATGTAAGATTTAAACTCAGTCCAGTCAGAGGTGGAAACCCCATCGATCCCCGATATTATGAGGCCAGGCACCATTCCTGCACCCTCGGCGGGAGAATCTTCAAAGACCTGGACTATCATGACCCCGCTCACGAGTTCCTCTTTCAAGGTGCGATCAGACACTTCCCCGTCCTGTAACATCTCAAGTTCGAGCGGGCTACTTCCAAACGAGCCGATATCTTTCAGGCTCTCGACAGGATGGCCGTTCACATTCAAAAGAACCATCCCTTCCTCGAAACCTACGACTTCAGCGTCGGATCCTGGCAGAACTTCGGTCACCACCAGTCTGTCTTGAGGTGCTATCGCGCCTATCACCGGCCCGAAGAACAACGCCAAAGCAACCGCCGCCACGAAGAAGTTGGCTATGACCCCTGCCGAAAGTATCCTGACCCGAGCGCTTCGCGAAGCCTTCGCTTCCTTCTCCTCAGTCCCGAAAAGCTCTTCTTCGTCAGGTTCTACAAAAGCTGCGATCGGCGCGATTAGGAGGGCAACTCCCATCGACTTTACCCGAACTCCCTCGACTCTGCAGAGTATGCCATGAGAGAACTCATGAACCACCATGGTGACAAGAAGCGCGACCCAGCCGTACCAGATCGGTATAAACTGGTTGAGACCAGGTATCAAAAGAACGTTTCTTGGCGCGGTGTAAGCACTAGGCTCTGGGGGCGCCCGTATAATTGCGATCGTGGTCACGACGAGTAGCAGGAAGAAAGAAACCATGCAGACGATCACAAGAGCCGTTCCGGCCGTGATTGTGGTCCTCCAGAAACGTTTGGGTCTGCTCAATTTCTCAATCAGGTCTAGCCCTCTCGTGGTCCTTATAGCGATTGCAGGACCCCAGTTGCCCACGTTCAGCCGTTTCATGCGCGGGCTTTTGCCAAGCTTGACTGCCAAGATCCAGTGTAAGTACAAAGTTACGAGGGCTATGAATACCCAATCAAAAGGGGTAAGCTGCAATTGGGACAGGAATTCCAAAGATTTATCCTCCAATCATGTCCGATCAATGTGCGGATCAGTTCTGATTCTGACAAGACATATATAATTCCATGACGCACCGGATCGATCGTGAAATTTCAGATTCGAAACATCCTCCGGCTCGAAAAAGACGTCGCCCGCCCAAACCCCGAGAACTTGCCACTTGAGATCGAGCGCCCCATATTCGTGAACGAAAAACTCTATGCAAATGCGCTTCTCACGCCCTCTCAAGAGAGGGAGTTTGCAGCAGGCCATCTTTATTCCGAAGGCATCATCGAGACGGTTGACCAGATTGCAAAACTTGAGATCAACGATCAGATCAGGGTGAAAGTCACGCCTCTCGATGGCAAAAATGTCGTGGACACGCCCGAGCCTGCCCAAACTCCAAGAGTCAGCGGAAGATCTATCCTGGTATGTCTTGAGTCCATCCTGAACTCGGAGCTTCACAACAAAACAGACGGAACCCATGCATCTGCGCTCTGCCGAGACGATCGAGTATTGGTCACTGCAGAGGATGTGAGCCGCCTCAACACCCTGGACAAGATCTTCGGTTGGGCCCTCCTTGAGGGCGTGAACTTCAAAGATTGTTACGTTGCGACCTCGGGAAGGATTACGGGCCGCACCGTCAAAAAGGCAGCTCGATTCGGCATCCCTCTGGTGGCATCCAAAGGTGCTGTCAGCACTTTTGCAGCAGACCTTGCTGGCGAAATTGGCCTGACCCTGGTCGGCTTCGCTCGAGAAGAGAGAATGAACATCTACACAGGATCCTCTCGAATTGTGCGATAAGGCAAAGCCCAAAGAGGCGCTCAAAAGTCTCCCAAGTCGGACCGGACCAACTCTTGGCGTTTCTTTTCCAGATAACTGTAGACGGACCCATGAGGTGCACCGTCGATGAGCATCTCGATCGCAGTCCTGGAGACCTTGATCTGTTCGGGATTGCCGATGAGAGAGACTGTCTTTCCGTAGATCGAGATCTTGGAGTTAGTGAGCCGTTCCATCGTCTCTCTGGTCCTGCCGTCCTTTCCGATTATCCTGCCTTTGATCCTGGCCATACCGCTTTTGGTGTTGGAGACATTGGAAAGGTCCATCACGTCCAGCATCAGCATATCGTCGTCAAGAATCGAGATTGCTCTTTCAGGAGAGAATCCTCTGCCGATGGCCTGAACGACGTCCATAAGCCGAATTGAAAGGAGCGGATCGTCACCAGATATCACAGCGACAGATCCAGTTTCACTGTCTATATCCAGCTCTGCGCCGGTTCGATCTTCTAGCGTTTTCTTTACGGATCCATTGGGACCCACAAGCACTCCTACACGTTCATCTGGAATCTTGATATGCAAAAATTTCGACCTCCAATAATTTGGCACTCTTAGCCGTCTCGATCTGCCCTCAATTTCGCTAGGATCTCTTCTTCTGAACCGATCCCATAAGTTTTCTTGAAGTAACGAGCTACGTTGGAGATGTCCCTTTCAAGGAACGCCCTCGCCATGGGATGTTCTAGCATGACTGACTGACCCATATCGATGATCACAGGTTCACCGTTGTCATACAAAATGTTGAACTCGCTCAGGTCAGCATGAACTATCTTGGCCTTGTTGTATAGGTCCGAAATGTATTCAGAGACTTTCTCGAAGACCCGCCTTGCCTCGTCTTCGTCTAGCTTCACATCTCTGAGCCTTGGGGCTGGCACTTCGCCTTGGCCTATCAGCTCCATGACGAGAAGGTTCTCCTTCATATCGATCGGATTTGGGACTCTCACACCGACCTCTTGGGCCCGTTTCAGGTTTCGAAACTCCTTTCGAGTCCAAGCGATGATGACGGCCCTCTTGGTGCCTTTGATGTTGCCAAACCTAGGATCGCCAATCAGATAGTTCTGCATCGCCTTGAAGTTGCTGGTGTTGATCCTATAGATCTTGATGGCAAGGTTGCCAGTTTCACCAAAGGCGAGGAAAATATTAGCCTCTTTTCCGGTGCTTATCGACCCACCGAGGGCGTCTATCGGGCCCTTGTTCGCCAAAGCGTAGAGGTTCATGAAAGTCCTCTTATCGAAGACCTCATCTCTAACCTTAAAATCGTCAGAGTCTTTATCGCGCTTGCGCATCATATCGATGCGCGCCTCTATCTCCCTGAGCTTCTTGGATTCCTTAGACATGTTTATCTGTGGAGGTAACCCTTGCGCTCGAGCCAGTCAACCTGAGGTGCAGTATACCTCCAGACTACGTCAGCCTTCTCGTCTTGGATTTCCCAGGGAACTATTATGACCAAATCACCCTCTCTGATCCAGATCCTCTTTTTCATTTTCCCGGGTATTCTGGCCATCCTCACCTTTCCATCGATACATCTGACTTTCAATCGGTTAGCACCGAGGAGGTTTTCGACGTGTCCAAACATCTCTCGATCTTGGCTATGGGGCAATCTCACACGAGTTATAACCTGGGTTTGACCGGTATTTTTTCTCCTTCTAAAATTTGCCAGCATATCACCTCTAATTATGAATCAATTTATAGACTGTATATTTCGATGCAGATCGCACGAAGTTCAATCAGCAGACCAAAGGTGCGGTATGGTAGTTAAAGATTGTGACCAAAATTGGATAATGGGCCCGACGCGATTCGAACGCGTGATCCCCGCCGTGTGAAGGCGATGTCATAACCACCTAGACCACAGGCCCACAAGCCCCCCATGACGTCATGTATATTAAGGATTTTCCCTGTGGGAGACGCACTCTCTCTTTCAGAAAGCGGATGGAGAGAACACACTTTAAATAGTAATTCATGAGAGTGTGAGGAGTGAACCTGCAACGAATGTCGTCGACGTTTCGATCTATCAAACCCATTTCTGCCCTTGGCCAGTGGACTTTGGAAAGAGATGTTCTGAAACGTGGCGTTCCAAGACATGTGGCCGTAATTCAGGATGGAAATCGGCGTTACGCCAGGGTGAAGCGTATATCCAGCCTCAATGGCCATCTCCTAGGTTCCAAGACCACAGAAAAAGTAGCTGATTGGTGCCTAGACCTGGGCATAAGGTACTTGACAGTATACGCTTTTTCCACCGAAAACTTCGACCGACCCTCTGAAGAGAAAAGCTACCTATTCAGTCTGATAAAAGACAAGCTTTTGGAACTTTCCACTTCAGAGCGCATCCACAAAAATAGGATACGAGTAAAGGCCGTGGGCAGGATCGAGCTATTACCAAAATTTTTGCAGGATGCAATCAGAGTGGTGGAAGATGCCACCTGCGACTACGATCGGGTTTACTTCAACATAGCTTTGGCCTACGGCGGCAAGCGCGAAATTCTGGATGCAGTAAGAGCACTGGCGATTAAGGTACGAGCGGGTCAAATAAGGCCCAAAGACGTGAACGAAGCTGCGATAAGCCGACATCTATACCCCGAAAACGACGTATCGCTTCCCGACGTCGATCTAATGATCAGAACCGGCGGCGAGTACAGAACCTCCAACTTCTTGCCATGGCAGTCCAACGGGAACGAATGTCCCATCTACATCTGCAAGTCTTACTGGCCAGAGTTTGGAAAGATCGAATTTCTGAGGGCCATAAGATGTGCTCAGAGCGTAAATCACCCATCACTAAAGTGACGGGCATTTGACGTGCCCGGGTTTACCAGATCATCAATTGGGAGCTAATATAATTGATAATCGATAGGAACGAATTTATAGTTAAGAACCGATTAGATAACACTAATCGGTTCTTACCAGAATAATGCTTAACGATACGAATAGGCCAAATCTCAAACTCTTGCGAGTTAGAGATTTGGCTCAAAGGTATCGTTAAGCACTATAGTTACCCTGGAATGCCGCCTCAGTTTCAGGCTCTAAGGGCACTGGTTAAACAGTCCCAATGGGCAGGGGCAGTGCTTGTGCCATTCAAAACCGTTCCATATCTGATCGAGAGGAAGTTGGATCCCGGGATTGACTCCACAATCTTGGGTACGCACAACTCCATTCGTGGAGGTAAACTCTATGTTAGTTTACTCTACTTTCCAAGTTTTCCCTCGGTCGCGCCCAGCTTATAAACTACCTTTGCGTCTCGCATAATATGAGAACCATACGGAATTAAATACGCCTCATATATTCCGATAAAAATAGCATTAATTCAGCTTACAATCTGGCAAATGTATGCAAAAATCAAAACTTGGAAAGTAGAGTTAGTTTACACAAATTCGAACGCATTCCACCCCCCACTAAAGTAGGGGGGATCCTGCTGCGTTCGTCCTGAAGGTCAAAAAGCCCACACAATTCTGTTTTAACTTGCGGGAGCGGAGAGGGCAGAGCGGGAAGTCCCCGGTCTTTAGGCCGGTCTCGTTAACTCTTAGGGCCCGTAGCGAAATAACTTGCGCATATACGTGTATACCCATTACACGAAACCGACATGAAGCGGATTCAGTATAATAATTACGAATCATTCATATAACAAGGTTATTTCTTCGCGGGCCCTTAGAGTTAACGGGAGTTAGCGACGATAAGTCGCTAACCAGATGAAAGCGGCGCCCTCCCCCTTGTTTCTGGCCATCGATAACGGTTTAAGGCAATAATGATATACACTAATTTCGGTAACACCTATGAAATACAAGCTCGATAGGTCTGCACACTCCGTGTTTCATCGCGAGTATTGGACTTTGAGTTAGCCTCGACGTTCTAATGAACTTGTGTAGAATCCCAAATGGAGATAATCGAAGTGATTATCAGCTACAAGTATCGCATCTATCCCGATAGGGGTGCAGAGCACAAGTTAGACGAAGCTCTGGATACTTGTAGGTGGCTCTACAAACGCCTTCTCGAAGAGATCTCGAATCCAAGGAGAATGGCGTCCAACTTAAAATATACGATACACAGAATATGATACCTTCTCTAAAACTGGAGAAACCTGATCTAAGGAACGTATATTCTAAGGTTCTGCAGATGGTGAATTACACTCTCTGGTCCAACATCAAGGGGCTTTACGCCCTAAAAGAGAACGGTCGAAAGGTTGGTAAGCTCAGATTCAAGGGCAATGGTTGGTATAAGACTCTGAACTATAACCAGTCTGGATTCAAGATAGATCAAGGTCACTCAGTTCTGAAACTTTCCAAGATTGGTGACGTCAAGATCAAACTACACCGACCGATCGATGGAAAGGTCAAAGGAGTAATCGTCAAGAAGTCCGGTAACAAGTGGTATGCGATAGTTCAGGTCGAACAGGAACCAGAACAACAGATATCAAGCATAAAACCTGTTGGAATCGATTTAGGTCTAAAAGCTTTTGCAGTGGACAGCGCAGGTTATGTAATAGAAAAAACAAGGTTCGCGGGAAAATCATCTGATAAACTAAAGAAGATTCAAAAAAAAGTTATCAAGAGCAAAGAAATGTTCTAACAATAGAAGAAAGATTGTTGCCAAGTTGGGTAAGGCATATGAAAAAATCAACAACCTGAGAAATGACTTCTTGCATAAACTGTCTCGATTATACGTGGATGGTTATGACACGATCTGTGTGGAAGACCTTGATGTGAAGGGATTGAAGGAAAAAGGCAATTGCAAAGGATTACAGTCGAGAACCGATTAGATGAAACGTACGTGTTTAGCTCCCCATTACAGTTCGTCCAGATTGACCTAAAACTCATTTGAACCACAACAATTTTATACTACATAATAATATTCTATTGTGAGGCAGATGGACAAAGACGAAATCATCAAGCA
>Ga0208771_1000900_pt1 | contig 16693 bp, 13 predicted proteins | sample AntAceMetag02UKX_FD_184775 | JGI IMG/M metagenome (GOLD analysis project Ga0208771, IMG submission 184775) | Saline lake microbial communities from Ace Lake, Antarctica - Antarctic Ace Lake Metagenome 02UKX (SPAdes) (version 2) | ecosystem: Environmental > Aquatic > Non-marine Saline and...
TTTAGATTGTCAACTAATTTACACATAAAATGGCAATTATGGAAGCTTTTTTAAACTGATTATTAAATATTTATTGTTGAATTCTCAAGTGAGAAATGTTAGTTATTAATATTCTATCGGAGGATAAAAAGGTTTTTAGTGAAAAATTTGTGAAGATATAGTGATTTATTATATTGATTATTCTTTAAAACAAACCCTTCCAGAGTTTTAAACTCTGGAAGGGTTGAATGCAAACAAGCATAAATATCTTGGAAAAGTAGTTTTTAATACTGGTGATGTCAGGAATTTTAAGTTTATTGTGGAGGAGCTAAAGCTTTAAAAACATATCCTTGTGCCGAAAAATGCTCTAAAAATTTTGGCAAAGCATAATAAAGATTTGTTTTAGCTTTCAGGTTATCATGAAAAACTATAACAGTTCCTTTAGTAGAGTTATCAATAGCATTTTTCAAACATTTTTCTTTGCTTGTATTCTGAGCAAAATCACCACTCAATACCGACCAAAAAACTATTTTAAAATTCTTCTTCAGTCGTAGAAATTGAGATAATTTCAATTTTCCGTAAGGAGGGCGAAACAAAGATGTTTTAAAGAATTTCTCACATTCAAAAACATTATCAATATAATTTTTTGTTTTTGTTTTCCAGCCATTTAAATGATTGAAAGTGTGATTGCCAACAGAATGATTTTCTTTATTAATTTCTTTGAAAATAGCAGGTTCTTTTTTTACATTTTCGCCAACACAAAAGAAAGTTGCTTTTGCATTAAATTCTTTTAAAGTTTTTAGAATCCAGGGAGTGATTTCTGCTATCGGTCCATCATCGAAAGTCAAATAAATAACCTTTTCCTTTATTGGAATATTCCATATAATATTTCTACTAAAAAATTTCCTGAGCAGATATGGAGAATTAACCAAATACATAAATGAATTATAAGATTATCTAAATTCCGGTCTTAATAAATATGGTTCTACTGTTATTTTTAATGGAAGTAAAAATATTTATTAAAATCTAAAAAACAAATTATAAATAATATCCAAACTACACAATGTCCAAAATTCAAAACATTAGTACCTTTAATTATCAGTTTATGAATAAGCAGACTTTTTTGTATTTTGCTTCAAGTTTGGAATTTATTTTTTTAAAAATTGGAATTTATTTGAATTTTGATAATTGTTATTTGTAATTTTTAACATTTATTTTCTCTCATACATTATTGATGTTTTCTTATAGCCACTAATTAATATAAAAATCATCAGAAGTTTGTTATCAAATAAAATGTTTACCTCACAGGATTTTGTTTTTGCTCTTGTTCACCAACATAAATTTGGTAATACTCGTCAAAAATTTTCTTTGAAGTTGAATTTAAAGAATCCTGATGATATTTTTGTGTTGTTTGGCTTATCCGCTGAAAAACTGCCAAAGATTGTTGTTTTTCTTTGTCAACCAATTTAGATTTTTCGCCGACAAAAGAATAATAAAACTTCAAATTATTACTATAAATATTAATAAGTTCTTCAACAATTTCATTAGCTTTTACGGTATCACCCACTGCATAATAAGCTTCAGCAATAGGAAGCACAAAGAAATTATAAGGAATAGCTTCTTCGGGCATAACTTCCATACATCTGTCTAAAACAATTTTTGCCTTATCTTTTTTCCCTTCAAGAACAAGAGCATTAGCTAATCGAGCAAAATTATTCCTGAAGTTCATAGTCATACGCATATTTGTTTCGTCAAGGTAAACATCAGGGTCGCCAAGATTGCCCCAGCTAAATTTGTCTATTAGATTTTCATACATAATATCTGTATCAATTCTGCCGGTTTGCCCGTCCGGATTTTTTGTTTTCACAGGAATCAAATGGTATGTAAGCCCTTCTAACTGGAAATAATCCATAAGTCCAATATAGCTATCATTACCTGTGGTTATTGCAAAATATACAGGTCTGTCCCAATTGAATGTTGCCAACATGTCAAGAACCATAAGATGGTTTTTCATAACACCATAACTACTCATTGTCCAATCAATATTTTTTACTATTTGGTCAGCTAATTTTGGGGAAACAGTTCCGTTGTTAACAACTTTGGCAGAATCAACAGGAATACGTAATTTTTTAGTTGGGAAATATTCAATGTAACCACCTTGAGTTCTGTATTTTGTTTTAATATCGTCGCTGGCAACAAAATCAATTAGCTCTCTTAAATTTCTATGTCCAACTATATTAGGATTTTCGATAAAATAAACAAAATCGCGAGTTCCCTGAATATATTTATCTTTTTTCATTGAAAAAGGAACGGGTTCAGAATCATAAGCTTTCCGTGACATTTGGTCAATATACCAATCTGTGTTGAGTAAACTGAGATTAACTACCCTGACATCAGTACGAATTCCCTCAACTTCCTGAGCATACCATAAAGGGAAAGTATCATTATCGCCATTAGTAAACAAAATTGCATTTTTATCACATGAATTTAGATAATTTCTTGCAACATGCAGGGCTGTATATCTGTTTGAGCGGTCGTGGTCGTTCCAGCCATCTTTTGCCATCATGAATGGAGCAATAAACAAACAAAACAAAGTTACCAAAACAGCAGCCACCTTAGAATTTACAGATTTGCTAAGGAAATTAAACAAAGCTAAAGCACCAAGTCCAATCCAAATTGAAAATGCCATAAAAGAGGCTGCAAAGGCATAATCCCGCTCACGAGGCTGATAGGGATATTGGTTAAGGTAAACAACTATTGCCAAGCCCGTCATCAGAAATAATAATCCTACAATAATTGCCTGCCGATAATCTTTGTTGACCTGAAAGAAAAAACCTACAATTCCTAAAAGCAGCGGCAACATATAAAATTTATTTCTTGCTTTGTTTCTTGCCATGTCATCGGGGAGATTATCCTGAGGTCCTAACCTTGCCTGGTCAATAAAATTGATACCGCTAATCCAATTTCCATGCAATGGGCCTCCATGACCTTGAATATCATTTTGCCGTCCTGAAAAATTCCACATAAAATATCTGAGATACATATGCCCGATTTGGTATTTGAAGAAAAATCTTAGATTTTCACTAAATTTCGGTTTAGTAATAACTTCAGTTCCTCCCCCCTGTTTTGCAACAGTAATCGGTATTCCTTTTATTTTACCCCAGGATTTATATGCACTTGCATGAGAGCTTTGTGAACTGCTCCACATACGAGGAAAAATTGTAGTAAATTTTTCATCATAATTTGGTATTGTTGATTTTTTATCATCAGTAATAACATATTTTCGGGTTTTTAAATCTTTTGTATAAACCGGTTTTCCATCAACGCGAGGTTTACGAGAATCTAAAGGTGAATTAAAATATTGACCTTTAAAAATTGGCCAATCTCCATACTGTTCCCTATTCAGATACGAAAGCAAACTAATAGCATTTTCGGGATTATTTTCATCGAGAGGGGGATTCGCATTGGAACGAATCACCAGCATTAAAAACGATGAGTATCCAATTAAAATAAAAGTAAAAGCTAAAATAATCGTATTCCCAATAACTTTATGGTGTTTATTAGTATAATACAAGCCCCAAACAATGCCGGTAATCAGTATAATAAAATAGATGAGTGTTCCAGAATTAAAAGGCATTCCAAAAGAATTAACAAAAAATCGTTCAAATAAACCTGCAAGGCTCACTACCCATGGAATAATGACATACATTACAGAAGCAAGTATTAAAATTGAAAGTATTGTAACCCAAATAATACCTTTTGGAGTTGCATTATATTTTCTAAAATAAAACACAAATGTTATTGCAGGAATTGCCAATAAATTTAAAAGGTGAACACCAATTGACAAACCAACTAGATATGCTATTAAAATCAGCCATCTGAATGAGTGCTTTTCATCAGCTACTGTGTCCCATTTTAATATAGCCCAAAAAACAATAGCGGTGAAAAAAGTTGACATTGCATAAACTTCACCTTCGACAGCTGAAAACCAGAAAGAATCGCTGAAAGTGTAAGCTAAAGCACCAACCATTCCACTTCCAATAACTGCAATTATTTTGCCTGTAGTAAATTCTCCATCATTATTAATTAATTTTTTTGAAAGGCTAGTAATTGACCAGTAGAGGAACAGAATAGTAAATCCACTAACAAGAGCAGACATAATGTTTATCATACGAGCAACTAAAGCAGTATTTTCACCGGCGAATAAAGTAAAAAATCTTCCTACTAATTGGAAAAAAGGTGCTCCGGGTGGATGACCTACTTGCAATTTATATGCTGTTGCAATATATTCACCACAATCCCAAAAACTTGCTGTTGGTTCGGATGTCATGATATAAACTATTGAAGCAAATGCAAATACCAGCCAGCCAATTATATTATTAAGTTTGTTATAAGCTATCATAATTCATTAAATTAATAATTAATAGAACAATATTTTTTCGGCTACGAATTTAAGAAAATTAATAAGAATTAAAATAAAGCTATGTTAATTTAACAAAATTTATGAATTAATTCTATTGATTTTTATACCCTATTATTCACAGAAACTAATAATTATATATTTTATAAGCCTAATATACCGACACATATATTTAAAAATTATTCGCTTTCTGAACTGAAAACAAAAAATTGAGTGAATAAAATTGTTTTAAAAAAAATTTATACTAATTTTGCACTTTCTTTTGAGAAAGCAGTGTCCGATAGTGTAATGGTAACACGTCTGATTTTGGTTCAGAAGAGTCTAGGTTCGAACCCTAGTCGGACAGCAAAGAAAAAAGTAAAATTTTTTCTTATTAATTAGATAGAAAACTTTTGCTTTATCAAATACTTATAGAGCATTTGTTTAAGTTTCGATAATTTGATGGGGGATAGTATCCCCTATTTTGTTAGATTTATCTTAGAGAAAAATGATTATAAAACAAGAAATAGAAAGACTTGTAGAAGAGAAACTTGCTGGAACTGATAAGTTTCTTGTTGAGATTACTGTAAATAAATTAAACAAAATTAATATTTGGGTTGATGGCGACAATGGTGTTACAATTAGTGACTGTGTAAAAATCAGCAGACATATTGAATCAACGCTTGACCGAGATAAAGAAGATTTTTCTCTTGAAGTTTCTTCTTATGGTTTAGACCAACCATTGAAATTGCAAAGACAGTATAAAAATCATTTAGGGAAACAAATACAAATAGTTGACGTTAAAAATCAAATATTTAAAGGAAAGCTAATAGAATTTGATGATAAAAATATTAAATTAGAAATAGAACTAACAAAAAGACAAATTAAAGAAAACCGTGAAAAAATTATTTCATTGAAATTTGATGAAATAAAAGAAATAAAAGTTGTTATATCTTTTAAAAATAAATAAAAAATGGAAAATATTAATTTAGTAGAATCCTTTTCTGAATTTAAAGAATTTAAAAATATTGATCGTGCTACAATGATGCGTATTATTGAAGATGTTTTTCGAGGTATGCTGTCAAAGAAATACGGTTCGGATGAAAATTTTGATATTATTGTTAACATTGATAAAGGAGACCTTGAAGTTTGGAGAAATCGCGAAATTGTTGAAGATGGTGAAGTTGAAGATTCAAACAGTCAAATTGCTCTTTCAGAAGCTATAAAAATAGAACCTGATTTTGAAGTTGGTGAAGAAGCCTCTGAACCTGTTCATTTGTCGGATTTTGGTAGAAGAGAAATACTTTCAATTCGTCAAAATCTCATTTCTAAAATCTCCGAATATGAAAAAGATAATGATTATAAAAAATATATAGAACGAATTGGTGAGATTATTACGGGTGAAGTTTATCAAATATGGAAAAAAGAAATTCTTGTTATTGATGACGAAGGTATTGAATTATTGTTGCCAAAATCAGAACAAATTCCTTCCGATTTCTACCGAAAAGGTGAAACTATCAGAGCAGTTGTTCTAAAAGTTGAAATGAAAAACAATGCTCCTGTGATAATTATTTCACGAACTTCTCCAATATTTTTAGAAAGATTATTTGAATCTGAGGTTCCTGAAATATTTGACGGTTTAATCACTATTAAAAATATTGTCCGTGAACCCGGCGAAAGAGCAAAAGTTTCAGTTGAATCTTATGACGACAGAATTGACCCTGTTGGAGCTTGTGTTGGAATGAAAGGTTCGCGTATTCATGGTATTGTGCGTGAATTGAAAAATGAAAATATTGACGTAATTAATTTCACTACAAATACATCTTTATATATATCAAGAGCTTTAAGCCCGGCTAAAATAACTTCAATAAAAATTGACGATGAAAACAAAAAAGCAGAGGTTTTTCTTAAACCCGACCAGGTTTCTTTAGCTATTGGAAAAGGTGGGCACAACATAAAATTAGCTGGCAAACTTGCCGGTTACGAAATTGATGTTTTCAGAGATACTGATGTTGATGTTGAAGATGTTGATTTACAAGAATTTTCTGACGAAATTGACCAATGGATAATTGATGAATTTAAAAACGTAGGCTGTGATACTGCCAAAAGTGTTTTAGAACTAAATTTTGAAGAAATTGAACATAGAATTGACCTTGAAGAAGAAACAATTAACGAAGTTATAAAAATACTTAAATCGGAATTTGAATAAAAAACAGTATTTTTACAATTTTAATATATAAAAGTAAACTAATTATAATATGGCAAAAGCCAGTAAATCAATAAGATTATTTAAGGCTGTTAAAGAATTTAATGTAGGAATTTTAACAATTATTGAATTTCTTACATCTAAGGGTTTTGATGTTGAAAACAAGCCTAACACTAAAATATCTTCTGAAATATATGATGTTTTAGTGGACGAATTTCAATCTGAAAAAACAGCTAAAGAAGAATCTTATAAAATTGGTTTGGAACATACTTCACACGAAACTATTACTCTTGAGAACAAAGTAACAAATCCTGAAGATTTTGTTTTTGATAAAGAACCCGAAGATTTATTTATAAAACAAACAACAACAATTGAACCTGAAAAAGAAGTTGTAGAACCAAAAAAAGAAGAACCTAAAGAAGTTAAAGTAAAGGAAGAAAAGAAAGTAGAAAAAGAAAAGGAAGAAAAAGTAGAAATAATAAGTAAAGAAGTAGTTGTAGAAAAAGTTGAAAAAGAACCTGATGTAAAAGTTGAAAAAAAGGAGACTCCTAAAGTTCTTGGAAAACTTGATATTGAAAAAATTTCGCCTAAGAAAAAAACTGTAAAAAGCAAAAAAGCTGAAAATGAAAAAGTTCCTGAAATAAAAGTTGATGTTGAAGAAAAGAAACCTGAAACACCACAACAAGAACCGGATTTAAAAGAGAAAAAAGAACCTGAAACAAAAGAGATAAAAGAAACTAAAGAAATTGTTGAAGTTGATAAAAAAACTACTGAAACCGATAATAATTTCCTAAAAACAGAATATACAGATTTAAAAGCTCCTAAGGTATTAGGAAAAATAGAACTCTCCAAAATTAAACCACCTGAAAAGAAACCTGTTGCTTCTTCTTCCGATGCACGAACAAATGAAAAAAAGAAGAAACGTAAAAGAATTAAGAAAACTCCAAAATCAGGGCAAGAAAAGAAAGATATAGATACAAAAAAAGATGTAAAAACAGATTCAAGATACAAAGGTAAAAAGAGGCAAAAACCAATTGTTAGAGCTCAATTATCAGAAGAAGACATCCAAAAACAAGTTAAAGAAACTCTTTTAAAATTAACTTCTACAGGAAAATCCAAATCTGCTAAATATCGAAAACAAAAGCGTGAATTAGTAACCCAACAAGTTAAAGAAGAACAACAAAAAATTGAAGAAGACAAGAAAATAATTAAAGTAACAGAATTTGTTACTGTAAACGAACTGGCAACAATGATTAATGTTACAGTTACCGAAATTATTTCTACTTGCATGAGCTTAGGACTATTTGTGTCAATCAATCAACGTTTAGATGCTGAAACTTTAACTATTGTTGCTGAAGAATTTGGACATCAGGTTGAATTTGTAAGTGTTGAAGTTCAGGAAGCAATAAAAGAAGAAGAAGATAATCCTGAAGACCTTGTTGAAAGATCAGCAATTGTTACTGTTATGGGACACGTTGACCATGGTAAAACATCTTTGCTTGATTATATAAGAAATGCTAATGTTATTGCAGGAGAAGCTGGAGGGATTACTCAACATATTGGTGCTTATGAAGTGAAGTTAGAAAGTGGAAAAACTATAACTTTCCTTGACACACCGGGTCACGAAGCATTTACAGCCATGCGGGCAAGAGGTGCAAAAATTACCGATGTTGCAGTTATTGTTATTGCTGCTGATGATAATGTAATGCCTCAGACAAAAGAAGCTATAAATCATGCTCAGGCAGCCGGCGTACCTATTGTTTTTGCAATAAATAAAATTGATAAACAAAACTCAAATCCCGAAAAAATAAAAGAAGAATTAGCAAATTTGAATATTCTTGTTGAAGATTGGGGTGGAAAATATCAATCACAAGAAATCTCTGCTAAAAAAGGTGTAAATATTGACCTATTGCTTGAAAAAGTTTTATTTGAATCAGAATTACAAGAATTAAAAGCAAATCCTAACAAACTTGCAAGTGGCACCATTCTGGAATCATCTCTTGACAAAGGAAGAGGCTATATTACAAAATTAGTTATACAAAACGGAACTCTTAAAATCGGTGATATGGTTTTAGCCGGTTATTGCTATGGTAAAGTTAAGGCAATGTATAATGAAAGAAATAAACTTGTTGAGATAGCCGGACCATCATCTGCAATTTTAATGCTTGGTTTAAACGGAGCTCCACAGGCAGGTGATTCTTTTAATGTGATGACTAACGAACACGAAACAAAATTAATTGCTACTAAAAGATTGCAATTACAACGCGAACAAGGTTTACGAACTCAAAAACATATTACTCTTGACGAAATCGGCAGACGTATTGCTATCGGAGATTTTAAAGAATTGAATGTTATTATTAAAGGAGATGTTGATGGTTCGGTTGAAGCTCTTTCCGATTCTCTCATAAATTTAAGCACAGATGAAGTACAGGTTAATGTTATTCATAAAGCTGTTGGACAAATTACCGAAGGCGATGTTCTTCTTGCTTCTGCTTCTAATGCCGTTGTTATAGGATTCCAGGTAAGACCATCTGTTAGTGCCAGAAAACTTGCCCAACAAGAACAAATTGATATTCGACTTTATTCTGTTATCTACCAGGCAATAGAAGAAATTAAATCTGCTATAGAAGGTATGCTTTCACCTGATATTGAAGAAAAAGTTTTGTGCAATGTTGAAATAAGAGAAATTTTTAAAATTACAAAAGTTGGAACCGTTGCAGGTTGCATGGTGCTCGACGGTAAAATTTCACGAAACACCAAAGTTCATCTTATTCGTGATGGAATTGTTATCTACACAGGAAATCTTGGCTCTCTTAAACGTTTTAAAGATGATGTTAAAGATGTCTCAAAAGGTTTTGAGTGTGGTTTGAATATCGAAAACTTTAATGATATTAAAGTTAAAGATATTATTGAAGGTTACGAAGAAATTGAAGTGAAGAGAAAATTGTAAGGTTCTGCTGTATATTGTCCTAAGAGATGTTAAATGCAACGTCTTTACTTCAAGCCCGGATAGAAATAAAGAATAATTTTCCATACTATTAATATCATAAGAAACACAATTATTAAACTAATCAAAGCAATAATTATTTGATTTCTTATGAACCTTTTATAATCTTTCCGAGCATTTGCTTTTATCTTCTCCCTAAGTTCATTTGAGATTTTCTTTCTATCTTTATGTGTAGAGTCATTTACCTTGAAATCTTCAAGATGTTCACCATAAATTTGTTTCAGCTTCGAAAACGATGGTTTTGGTCTTCTTGTAAAAACATTAAGGGGACTTCTAATAATTCCTTTCTTTCAAGAAACAAATATAATGAATAAGATGTTAGGCACAAATTTTTCTAAATAGCCTAAGCTATTTAGAAAAATTTTAACGAAGCAGATTGTTTATAATATTTGTTCCTATAGGGTTTTTAGAGTTTTCCATATACTTCTTTAAATTTTCTCACATTATCTCAATAGTGCTTCATAAATTTTCATCGTCTATAAAAAACTCTGAAAATCTTGATGTGAAGTAATTATTAGAAGTCCCCTTAATATTATTCCCTGCCCCAATATATCCGGAAACTCCGATTTTATAATACTTTCTTTTTTCAGGGCTAAACTTGGTCATTTGTTTCAAATATAATTTAATAATCAAAAATCATAAGATCAATTTTATTTTGATTTAGTAGAAATGTTGTGCAACATCTCTACTTCTCTGTTATGTCTATATTGCTTTTCTATCTTTTCTAATTCCGTATTTAAAAATCTATTAAATTCAATTCCATGTTTAAATATTTGTTTTTTTTTATTCCTAAGATATCCGGAGTTTTCAAAATGCCTATAATAAACTTTGTTAAAAGGTGATAAATCAGGTGTTAGTTTAAGATTTACATAAGTAACATCATTGGGAAAAGTATAGAAAAGTACAATAAATGGGCATTCTGCAGCAATCATTATGAAAGGTAAAGACAATCCACAAACTGAAATAATAGTTGAATATATTTGGCGACCTGTAGTTACAAGAATCGTCTTTCTTATATATATATTTAAAGCACTTTTTTTTGTATCATCACATAAAGAAAGGTTGAATTCGTGTTGCGTCTTATTATATTCGTTAACAAAATTATAGACTATTTCATCAAATCTATACCTGATATTATTTGGGACTAAATCATTATAATTCACACAGATTGACAATGTTTCAATTTTCAAATCTGTTTTTAAATCATATTTAGTAGTTACACAAGAAACTAATGATACAAAAATAAATATTCCAATAATTTTTTTCATTTAGTATAAATAATAATGATTGTAGTTTTTTTGTTTCTGATAACGATTACGGCTGGCTATTCGCTCCGGCTTAAAAATACTTAATTGCTCTAAAATCAACAACTAAATTTTTATCCATCAGAAGTACACCACCAGAGGAACAAATAGCCCAAGCCTTGTTAGCATCTTCTTCTGTAGAGCTCCAATAAGGGGGCGAAAATCCGCTAATAGCAGTTTTGTTTTGGTAAAGTAAATATAGCTCATAATAACTTGGCAAAAACCAGCCACTTATGCTTGATGCCAAATCTGCAGCAATCCCGGGAGTTTGACAACCTGCTAATATTTCATTGGTATTTTGTAATCCCTTTCCTAAATCAGTTTCATCAGCACCATTTATTTCTGTCCCATAACAGCCCCATATAGCAGAAGAGTCTGTGTTAGAAACAATTATTCCATGAATTTCTCCGGCAATATAGCCCCAATCTCCCGACTGAAAAATATAAGCAATTATACCTCCCTGATAACTTTCACCAATCGCAATCACTCCAGGTGTAGTTAAATTTATTTGATTGCCATAGCTTGTTCCAGCACTATTAGTAGCGTATGCTCTTATGTAATAGTTGGTTTTTGCTGTTAAGCCGGTAATAGTACTTTCAAAACTTCCGGTACCAGTACCATCATTGGTTTTATTATTGGCTATAGTGGGGTCTGAATTTGTACTCCAGCAAACGCCACGGGCAGTTACGGATGAACTGCCGGCGGAAGTAATGTCGCCTCCACAAACTGCTTGTGTTTGTGATGAACTGAGAATTTCTGTTGTTGTTAACACTGGCAACTCGTCATCCTTTTCACAACTATTTGTAAGAAATAATGTAAATCCCACTATAAATAATGAGTAAATCAAAATACTGTTTCTACTTTTCATTTTTCATAAATTTTAAATATTAATGCTATTTTAAAAGTTAGTTTTTCTGTGTTTTCTCAATTAACGCTAACGTTCAAATATACGAAATTCAGTATATCTTACCATTATATTTTATATCCCAAAGACCTATAAATCCATATTCATTTGTTTATATAAAACATAATGATACAGCAAATATAATAATTATTTATTTGATAACAAATTGTTTCTGAATTTTTATCTTGTTTTAGCGAACAGGAAATTGCAATTTTTTACTACTTAGTAAAGCTGGGTGTTTCATAAAAATGCATTTCCTTAATATATTCATAAACCTTTTCGGGAAGAAAATAATCAATGTTTTTCTTTTCTTTTATTGCTTTCCGAATAAAACTCGACGAAATTTCTATCAATGGCGAATTAACTTTGGTTACCCTTGGATGAGTAATAAATTCGCCACCATCTGAGCCTGGACGAGGATAAACATATATTTCATAAAATTCTAAAAGCTGCCGGAAATTTTTCCACTTTCTTAAACTTTCTAAACTATCAGCACCCATAATTAACACAAAATCTTTTTTAGGATATTTTTCTTTTAGAAATTTTAGCGTGTCAATTGTGTATGAAGGTTTGGAAAGCTTGAATTCAATGTTGCAGGATTTCATTTGAGCATTGTTCTCAATAGCAATATTTACCATCTCAAGACGGTGATAATCTGCAAGCAAAGATTTCCTTTCTTTCAAAGGATTTTGTGGTGAAACAACAAACCAAATTTCATTAAGTGCAGTAAATTCGAGCATATAATTTGCAATAATCAAATGACCTGAGTGAATCGGATTAAATGAACCGAAAAACAAACCTATGCTTTTATTATTTACCATCATGCTTATTAGTTTTGATTTTTAGCAAGTTTTCCTGTTATATATCTAATGAGTTTTCGAGGAGAAAATCGCACAAATAAAATTATTATTTTATTAACAATTCCCGGTATTGCTATAACTTTCCCTTTTTTCATAGCATGATAACCATATCTCGCAACCGAAGATGGTTCAGCAGTTTTTAACAACTTTACAAATTTAGGATTATCAACTTCGGCAACATCAAAAAATTTGGTTTCTGTTGGTCCCGGACAAAGAGCTGTTACAGTAACTCCACTTCCCCTTAGTTCATTAGAAATTGATTCTGTGAGTGACAAAACATAAGCTTTTGAAGCATAGTAAACCGACATCATGGGTCCTGGCATAAATGATGCAATTGATGCAAGATTAAGTATCTTGCCTTCTTTTTGGTTTATTAATTCGGGCAAAAATAATCTTGTCAACTCAGTTAATGTGATAATATTTAACTGCATCATCCGAAGTTGCTTATCAATGTTACTATCAGCAAAACTACCAAAATCACCAAATCCAGCATTATTTATTAAAATGCTGACCTTAACATTCATGCTTTTTATTTCATCAAATAATTCCTTGGAAACGCCCGAAACAGATAAATCTTTTTTAATAGTAAATACTGAAACTGAAAACTCTTTTTCAAGTTTTGCTTTTATTTCATTCAGTTTCTCAATATTTCTTGCAACAAGAATTAGGTCATAATGGTCATTTGCTAATAATTTTGCTAACTCAAAACCAATCCCACCAGAGGCTCCTGTAACTATTGCATATGAATTTGGAACCATAAATTAGATTTTAGTAATAATTGGTAATATTAAAAATTAAAATTACAAAAATCTAAGATACCTATGCCAGATAAACCGGAAAAAATATATCCCAAAAGACAAATAACAAAACAAGAATGAAAAATATTCTTTAATGAATAAGAACTTTATGTGTTTGAACTTTTATATCATTCTTTACTGCAACAATATATAATCCTTTCGACAAATCATTAATATCAACATTGAAAATAGTTTGGGATATAGTTAATGATTCGACTTCTTGCCCTGCAATATTGTATATTGCAACAGTTCCTCCTAAAAAGTCATCATTATTCATGATTATATTTATATCATTTCCCGCATAAAACACTTTTAAATCATTTTGAATTTCAAAGCTTGATACTGACGTTGAAATTCCTGTATCACCGGCATTTATTGATTGATTAGCTACAGAGTTGAAAGCAAAAGACTTTATGGTGTAACTACTTGCATCAGAGGGTACATCAACTTTTGCCCATCCATAATGCCATTGACCTGACAATTGAATTCTTAATCCAAGATATTTGTCTGTTATTCCATTTGGAACAAATAAGGCGGAATTTGATGAGCCGGAAACCGTATTAGTCCACGTTCCTGATGATGCTCCGATTAGGCTATTGTAATTTGACGCAATAGGTACACTGCCCGAAGTTAGTATTGCTTCATCCTGACTATTTCCATATTGACAATATATTTCTGCATTTAGCCAGCTTGAAGATGGAGCAAAGTGAGCAAATTTAAAATCAATAATACTATCTTGATTAATATCCATATAGTAATAATGAAATGGATTACTGCTGTTGGCTAATAGTACTGTGTCAGGAATAATATCTGTGTAAATTATCTGACTTGTCAATAGAGATGAAATGCTTATTAAAATAATTAATAAAGCAATTTTAAGAAAATTTGAATAAGATGGAAAAGTAGATGTTTTCATAATTAATAATTTAGGTTAATATTAAACTTTATTATTTACAAAATTATTATATTAAAGATAAGACAAAATAAGGAAATATCCCTATTTATTTTTGGGTAAAATTCTCATGGATGTTAGAGATATTCGAAAATTATAGAAATTATTTTTCGATTATGAAATCATTAACAATTTTATCTGTAAGATTCACAGCAATTTTTAAATCTTCGTTAAGAATAATTTCATCAAATTTATCGGCAAAAGTTAATTCATATTTTGCTTTGGATAATCTTTCATTAAGACTGACATCGTTTTCAGATGAACGTTTTTTTAGTCTTTTTTCAAGCTCTTCAATTGAAGGTGGCATAATAAATATTGAAAGAGCTTTTTTGCCAAACTGTTTTTTTAGATTTAATCCTCCAATAACATCAACATCAAATATAACAGCATTTCCCTTTTCCCATATTCTTTGAATTTCGGATTTTAGAGTTCCATAAAACTGATTTGGATAAACTTCTTCCCATTCAACAAATTCATTACGAGAAATTTTATTTTTGAACTCTTCAACACCAAGAAAATAGTAATCTTTTCCTTGTATTTCTTTATCTCTTTTTGGACGACTGCAAGCTGAAATTGAAAATTCCAGTTTTTTATTATTGTTCAGCAATTGATTAACTATTGTTGTTTTGCCGGCTCCCGATGGAGCTGAAATTATTATTAGCTTGCCTTGCATTTTTAAAGAATGTTCATTAATTGTTCTTTGATTTTTTCGAGTTCGTCTTTCATCTGAACAACAATTTTTTGAATATCAACATCATTAGCTTTTGAACCAAGAGTATTGATTTCCCTGCCAATTTCCTGAGAAATAAAATTTAATTTTTTCCCTTGAGAAACAGATTCGTTAATTGTTTCAATAAAATAATCCAGATGTTTTGAAAGACGTATTTTTTCTTCTGTTACATCAATTTTTTCTATGTAATATAAAACTTCCTGTTCAAATCTGCTTTCGTCAATTTTATTTTCTTCTAAAAAATTTGTTAAATTTTTTCTGAAGCGTTTTTTTAAATTAACTATTCTTTCACCTTCGTAATTATCAACTTCTGATAAAAGTTTTTTTATTAAAACTATTCTGTCGATAAAATCTTTTTCTAATGATTTCCCTTCAACCATTCTGAATTTGTCGAGCTCATCAATTGCTTCATTAATGCAATTTTGAATTTGCATCCATTCATTTTTGTCAAGTTCTTCTTTTTCTTGTTGAAGAACTTCGGGAAAATGAGTAATCATTGATAAATAGTCTGTTTCAGTTTTTTCATTAATCTCTGAAGCAAGAGATTTCAATTCGCTATAATATTTTTTTGCCAGTTCTTTATTCAAGCTATAGTTAGATTCTTTTCCGGTTTTTTCTTCAATTATTGAAATTACAACTTTTCCTCTTTGCAGTTTTTGTGATAATAAAGTTCTGATTTCAATATCTTTTTCGTTATAAACATAAGGAATCTTTGTATTGATATCAATTTGTTTACTGTTTAAAGATTTAATTTCTATGGTAATTTTTTTATTAGGAGTGTCGCATTGAGCTTTACCATAACCGGTCATTGATTTAATCATAATATTTCAAATTTTAAGCAAAGATAATAATGATTAATGGCTTATCAAACAATTTATTTAATTGAATTTAAAAAGGATTATTAAAATATGCTATTGCATGAATAATAATCTTAAGACTTTTTTCGACTTATAAACTTTATAATTTTTTTACGAATCAGTAATGCTTGATAATTTTAATTATAAAAATTCCCCTTCTGATAAAAACAATTCAAAATCAATTCAAGCTTTTCTAAAATAAAACCTTGTTTTCTTTTAATACTCCTGAACCTTTGGTTAATCTATGTTTTATGAAACATAAAAAAATTTGTTGAAAAATTGTTAATAAATATTTTGATTTATAGGGTAACCTTTTTGTATTAATTGCAATATTATAATATAAAATATAATTATTTATTTATCTTATTAATTAAATTTTTATTTATTGATAAAGTGAATATTTATATTGCAAATAAAAAACCCCTTTCGATTATATATGGGGTTGCAAACGCTAATCATTAACCACAAAAACAAAGAAAGGAGGTTGATGCAAAAATATTAAAATAAACTAATCTAAAAAAATGCAGGAGCATTATTTTAGACGTGTGACCGAACTCTGTTGAAAACAATAGTAAAGGGTACATACGATAAAAGGGTAATTAAAAGTTTTGGTTATGTTTTAGAATAATGTAGATTATTTTGTATCTTTGTTTCAAACTATATATTTATGCAAATACAAGAAATACTCAACGGGCTTG
>Ga0208771_1000902_pt1 | contig 16679 bp, 15 predicted proteins | sample AntAceMetag02UKX_FD_184775 | JGI IMG/M metagenome (GOLD analysis project Ga0208771, IMG submission 184775) | Saline lake microbial communities from Ace Lake, Antarctica - Antarctic Ace Lake Metagenome 02UKX (SPAdes) (version 2) | ecosystem: Environmental > Aquatic > Non-marine Saline and...
ATCGATATTTAACAAAAAACAATCTCATTATAACTTTTGGATTTTCTTCTGATTTTATCATCTTGATTAATTCTTCGTAAGTTACATGTATTTGAATATGGACTTCCTCTGACCTAGGCATTATATGGGGTTGGGCTCATATGAGTTAAATCTATGGTATATGACTATAACCAACTGAAAGAAAAGGAGAACATGATCCTGCTCGTGAATAGAAAACTAGCGTGCACGGGCACTGAATTCCAGTCAGATAACCTCCTTTTTTATGATAAAAAAATTCCGCATCTAGACATCATCAAGATTCTGAGGATATATGAGGAAAAACAGCGTGCAGAAGATGTTACGAAGCTGAAGGGCATAGCGATCTCATTAGGCGGCGATGTGAGCGTTATCAACCTCGATGAGGTAGCTAAAAGATACGGTGTTAGCCTTGAAGCCCTTAAAGAAGTGATCAGAGATCTAAATAAGCCCGATTATTCACTCGTGGGCGATCAGCTTGTCAACAGGCAGGTTCTTGGTGCAATCCAGGATGAATTGGCAGGTGTCAAGAGGCACGACGATGCTATCCAAATTTTTAAGAATCATGGAATAGACGCTCATAGCCAGGGTCTCAGCTTGCTCGGCTATAAGGTAAAATGGACTGGGCTTGATCCAGAAAATGCAGAGATTTTTGAGACGTAGGATCGCTATCAAGACTGCCAAGATGCAAAACAGCCTTTCGAGCATGGTGATCCCCCTTTACAAACCCCCAAAAAAGATCCTTGGCCCCCATTACCGGCGTCTAATGGGGACTTAAGACCATATGCTTCTTCCTCTCTTTCATGCGGCGACTGACTCCTCCTCATCGAGGTAGATCCCAGCCCCAAGCCACCAGTCATCGTCGACCTTCGTCACATAGCTTGTCTTCAGTTCGGTCTGGTTGGTGATGGGATTTGTCCAGACGTACTCGAAGAAGCCGCTCCCGTTTAGAGCAATGGACCTCATCTCCCGGTCGATGTAGACACCTTCGGAGTTCTGGATGTCGAGACGGTTCGTGCCAACTGCTGAGGGCAGGTAGGGGAGAGCAAGGCAGATTCCGTTGAAATCTACGGCGAATATGTAGACGTCTCCTCTCACAAATGGTCCGTGCAAGTCCATGAAATCACTCGTCGCGATGTCCTTTCCGAATATACGGGCGTAGGAAGCCGCGGACTCGACGAAGGCAACAAGCTCTTCCTCCGATAAAGGTGGTTCATAAGACGAGGATGTTCCGTCATCGACTTGCTCAGCTTCTTTCACATATATTCCCGAACCGAGCCACCACTTGTCATCCACCTTTTTCACGTAACCGAGCTTGACGGCGGGAGTCATGTTGTTCTCGGGGTCTGGGTAGGTGTAGTAGAGTAGGTCGCACCCCTCTTTTGCCACCCACACGAGATCGCGGATGAAAAGAGCTCCGTAAAGATCCAGCTCTTCTGATCGGTTATTTCCCACCAGCTCCGGCTGGATGGGGTGTGCCAGAACCTTCCCGTCGAAGTCGTAAACGAAGGTATAGTGATCCCCGTCGACGAAGTCGCCGTTCTCGTCACCTAACGCATCCAAGGCCATCTCCTTGCCGTTCTCCTGGGCGTAAGCGACCGCCTCGTCAACCAGCGTCACCAGAGAGAGACAGGACTCGGCGCGGAAGACTGCCGGGATGTCCGAGAGCCAGACGCCAGTTCCGAGCCACCAATCATCGTCGACCTTGGCTACGTAGCTCAGCTTCAGCTCTGGGGTGTCATTGTGCTGGGTGTTTGGTCTGACGTAATAAGTGAAGTCGCCACCTCTTGAAGCGATGTTGTTCAGGTTCCTTACGAGAAGCATCCCATTAGCGTCCCGAAGGTCGATATGATTTTCCCCTATCTCCTCCAGTCTGAAGGGGTGAGCGAGACGGGTTCCATCAAACTCGAAGGCGAAGATATAGTGTTCGTCTCTCACGACGAACTGACCACTTTCGTTGTTGAATTCCTCCAACGCCCTCTCTTTGCCATTCTCCTGGACGTAGATCAATGCTTGGTCCGCAAATTCCAGAAGGCTCTGGGACAACTCGGGAAGCTCCGACGGGTTCAATCCTCCGGTAGCTTCGAGGTCAGTCTCCTCAAGTCCAAAGGCTGATGTCGATAGGACCATGGTCAAAAAAACGACGAATGATATTGATTTTGCCCACATGTAGACACGCATAACTTCTTTGATATAAGTGACTTTCGAATGACCGTTGCGGGTGTATAGTCCCGGAACCCTTGACTTTATATGCGCCCTCGCAATTATTAAAATTCTTTTCATATATTGAATTAGGACTCCCTACGCTTTAGGGTATGTGTTCCGTCCTCCAAAATTGCTCGCTTGATGTTGGTTTTGGCCAATGAAGGCACGTGGACCAACAACTTGCGTCAGATAGGAAAATAATATCATCAGCCGAAGTTGCTTGAAATCGGCTATTTGGAACTGGTCACGCGAGACATCACAAAACGGGTTTGATGATGCTGATTGAGGTAGGCTAAACACATACGTTTCCGTGACGATAGGGTGACGATACAATTGAGTACAGTCACGCTCAAAACCAGCATCCCTCGATCTCGCGGTGATTGTGTGACGTTTGTGACGGTCATTTCTCTTACTTCTCTCACGCGCCACCCGCTCTTTTTCCAGTTTCACCTTTTTCCACCTCTCTTGTTAGGTTTGCGCTTGTATGTACCGTCACAACCGTCACACAGTCACAGCACATCCGCAGCATGGCGGTTTTAGGTGTGACGGTACGAAAGAGAACAGTCACTACCGCCACGCCTACGGTCACGCCAGAGTTCGAAGAGGTCCCGGCCACTTGATGCTGGTTCAAAACTTCTTTGATCTATTATAGTCATGAACCTTAGATTTGATACTTAATGGGACCTCCCAAAGAGATCATCTGCTACAAAGCCCACGGTTTATTGGGTTGGCATCGTCTTTGTGCAACCGGATAAGTGTCAAACTTAGCGTTCAGGACTATAATCACGGTGTTCCCTTCTCCGAGGCGCTATGTCATCCCACCAGCATAAAAGCCACAGCAAAACAAATCCAGATCCAAAGCCCCTGTACCATACCTAAAAACAGCGCCACCCGCCAGGATCGTTCATACAATCGGTTTACCAACAGAACCAGTCCGCTGGCAATCAAGAACTCGCCCAATATGATGTAAAGGGGCACCACTCCCCACATGCGGGTATCCTGGTAGTACCACCACATGGCACCCTTCGCCCACCACTCATAGAAGGGAATCGTTGCCGCCCCCAGCAAGCCAGTGAACAAGATCGCTAGTTTTTGTCCTCGCATCTCCCAAATTCTCCCGCCCACATAGGCGGTCTGGATTAGCACCGCACCCCATGCAAATGGCATGTAAAGGGGTGAACACAACACAAAAGGTCCTCCCGGTTGATAGACCAATGTCCCAGTTATGTCCACCAACCACCAGTCCGCTAGCAGCTCCACCCAACCAGCAGTCACTGCAAAGAGCATTAACCGCCCCACCAATTTATCCCGACGCACGAAAAAGTACACGATGAATATCAGCCAGTTAATCCCTACGATCACACTAGCGGCAACCCAACCGGGTGCAAAAAGCGAGCAGGTCCCGTTCCATAAGAGCGTGAGGAGTAAAGTACCCCCCTATAACCATATCCAAAGTGCGCAGTCGTCTTATCATTGGATCATCTTCATTGTGATGTAAAAGTCTTAACTCAGCTCGATTTAGGGGTTGCGGCTAGTGGATGTCCCCTCCAAGTGTGTTGTTGAACAATTCTACCGTGTCTAATTTGACTAATAGGTCTACTGTAGTTGTCGATTTTACCACTGAGCGAATTGTGGCGGCAGACTCTACAGTAAGTGGGGGTAATTCACGTCTATATGATGTCAACGATCGCCAATTGCCCTGAAATTCATATGAGGTAGGGGCAATAACAACACTCTATAGGGCGACTACCCCACACCCTTCTTACTCAAAGTAAAAATGACGGTAGCACACCACGCAGCAAGCTTCTAACAGTGATGTGGTCAGCCAGAACGCCAAGCTCTTTGTAGTCCGCACACCGTTTAGGCGTCCAAAATGTGAATTTTATACAATATCATCCTTAACACTGGGCCTACAGTGTTAAGCTCGGAGAATTATAAAAGGGACTGGTTTCAAAAAAAGCGGTTCCATATGATGGGGTGACGGTAGGTGGCTGTATGGTGACGATACGATTGAGTACAGTCACACCCAGAATCAGCAGCTATCGACGTCTCTGTGACGGTGTGACGGTTGTGACGGTTGTGACGGTTGTTTTCCTTACGTTTCTCACGCTCTAAAAATCGAGTGATTTTCAGATATTGAGCGCAAAATACCCCTTCACTTCTTGCCTATATTGTTGAAGTGACCGTAAACATGAGGTATGTATCAAATCATCACAAGTTAGAATTTAAGACCTGAATCACAGAAAAAAACAAATACAAGCATGGAGGAAATAGTTTTCAGATGTCGCACCATTCCGGCCTGTCGGCTATATCAGTTTGCATTCCTCTACTCCTGCTCTTCCTGCTGTCGCCCCTGACCCAGGCGGCCGACTTGCCCTTCGTCTTCGGCGAAGACACCCCGCCGCTGGAAGGCTTGAGTCCGGAGGAGCTACAACAACTCGCGGCCTCGGCCCCGGGGCTGGAGGGCGTGCCGAAGGTCAGCGAAGTTCCCGAAGACGAGGTGATGGAATGGACCGAGGTCGGTGGCAAGACCGTGGCCCGCGGCGTGACCAAGAGCACGGCCGGGGAGCTGAAGGACATATTCGACAGCAGGGTCGACCTTGGTGAGGGGATAGTTCGAGAAACAGCCCTGCTTTTGGCCGCTGATTATCCAGGCGAGCTATCGGTCGATCAGGTCTGCGCCATCTTCGAGTTCATGAAGAGGGGTGATGATTCTGCGCAGGGATGGAGGTATGTCCAAGATCCAAGAGGCATCGACGACTACGCCTACGCCAGCCAAACCCTGGAGATCTGCCAAAAGATAAACGTATCCGGCATCGGCGACTGCGACGACTTCGCCTATCCTCATGGCTGCCCTGGTGGAGTCCATCAGCGGTACGACAAGAATCATCCTCGCCTACAACAAAAGCGTGGGTCATGCCTACACTGAGGTCTATCTGGGATCGGTGAACGAGCCCGGAGGCCGGGTTGAGGATGTGATCACTGCCCTCCGGGGGCGCTACGACGTCTCGATGGTATTCACTCACGTCGATACATCAACCGGTGACGTCTGGCTCAACCTCGACTGGGGGCCGGATTCGTCCGGGCAGTACCATCCCGGCGGCCCCTTCTTCACAGGGACCAAGCACATACCCCTGCGCATCCGAGACAAGTACGGCAAGACGTCCATACGGCCGCCGGAAGGGGTCTGGACGATGCCAAAGGCGGATGCGAACGGGCTTGATCATGACGCTGGGCGAGCTCAGGAAATGTGTGTGCGGGCTTTTAGATCTCAATGGGGGTCGTCATATTTCAAAAATCCTCGAAATCACTTGATTTCTAGATGGTGCCTTCGGCCGGTGTTCTTTCCTTCAAGATCCTTCTGGGGCTTGGTGAACCTGGAGTCTGCGTACTTGAGAAAGATCAGCCCCAGAACAGGAAGCGCGTACTCAGAAGACTTAAGATCCGAGTTCGCCCGCAATTCGTCGGCTCCGTCCCACAACCGCTTCTCGATATCGTTGTTGTTCCCCACTGTTTCGCCACCAACCTATAATCTGGTCAGAGCCATTCGCTCAAGGTGACTTCATTCTTTCGCTATTTGAAAACTGCAAAATGGCGGTTCGAATACAGGACGCAACTGGATAAAAGGGCAAATTTGAGACTATCTGCCTCGTGCCTGAAAAGCCAAGCCGAGGATCAAATCATCCTACTTTTCCCTCCGAAAACGTTCAATACTATCCAGTTCTTGTGCTTTTTAACATCCTACGAATTATACTAGTAAAATAGGGCCGGAGCCGGGATTCGAACCCGGGTCATGGGATCCACAGTCCCAAAGGATATCCCCTACCCTACCCCGGCACTTAAACTTAAGGCACTTCCCCCATTCGCTCCTCAGAGATAAATGTTTCCCCGCAAATGGGGCGCCCGGTCCTGTAGGCTTCTTCCGTTGTATCCACCACGAGCGATATCAAGTCCTCTGGCCGGTTAATGTAATAGACTGCACCCAGGCTCTTTAGAGCGGCTTCGACCTGCCGGTTCTTGTTTGCCTCATCGATGCAAAAGAGGACAAACTGGCCAGACCTCGACGCCTCTTCAACCAGGTCCCATTCCCGGTAAAGGTTCTGGATATGAGTGTCAGTTATGCACAATATGAGCGACCCCTTCCGATTTTTCGCGAACTTCAAGATCTCTTCGCCTGGAATGTGAGTTCTCGAGCCAAGATGCTGGACCAAGACGTCCTCGACCGCACCAAGATCTCGTGTCCAGTCCTGGAGGACGAGCCGATCGCTGAAATTTATGGCGGCAAGCTCTGCACCTTGCGAATGGGCAAACTGGCTCGCCTTGAAGGCCGCCAAAGTGGCAGCGTGAGTCTTTGTCCCTCTATCGTGACCGCCCATCGAGCCGCTACTATCCAGAACCACCAGAAGGTCTGGGACCTCTTGGGAACCTGCCATCATTTCGCAGCATTCATGCTCTCGCCGATAGGTGGTAACGCCGGGGATGAGCTTCGGCGCCAAGCTCAAGGAATATGGAACATCCAACTCTGAAGGGGGATCTGTAAACCTCCACTTGATCAGGCCTGCTGGGTACCAACTCTCTCTCGGTCTTATTGATGGACGGATCACGATGCTGTAGCTTTGGTCCCGATACCACCTCTTGAGGTTGCCATCAATCCCCAAGACACTCAAACAATCGCGGTACTCGTCAGGTTCAAGATCTGATGCAAGGCCGAGAAGTGGTGCAACATTGGCAGATCCTCTTAGTCCCTCTTGCGATGGGATCTCGCCCTGGCCCAATACGCCAGGCTCTAGAGGCTCTAAGATCCGGGCCATCTGCTGGCACTGCCGCGGCCACTTGGACCTATCCGAGACGCCCCAGCCGAATACTTCTAGGAGTTTCTCTGATTCGGGCCTGTTCGACGAGGAAATATCCAGGTCCCAATACTGCCCAAGAAAGCCGAGGACCACCTCGTCCAGGGAAGATAAATCGCCACGTTCTGCAAAATGCTTCCAGCCAAGGAAGACCTTCTCTTCGTCTTCTTCGCTTCGTTTCAGCCGGAAAGTGTCCACGACTATGTCTGAAAAGAGGTTCACCATCTCTCTAGCCCTGGCAGGCTTTGGCTTTTCGAGTCCCTGGAGAGCTGCAAGCGCGAGATTTGCGGCAGTCTCAAGAGATCTTGGGCAGAATATGTAGTGAGCTATAAGGTGATCGAAGAGGTTTTCGAGATAGAGCGCGCCCTTTTCGATGTCGTCTTTGCCAACTTTGATATGATAGTTTTGGAACGGAAACTCGCCGTTTTCTGGCGCGCCTATCCTGGGCCTTGGAAGAGGCGGTCGATGCCAATTGCCTCTGGCGCGCTCCCAGATTTCAGTCAGAAGTTCTTCTGAAGATCTTTCCTCCAACCTTTTCTACCCCCACTTCTGGTCCGTATCCTCTGGCCACTATCTTGCCATCTTTCATCCGCCAGCCCGCTTTCGATCCTGCAGTCCCACCGATCGATATCTTGCCGCCGTTCATCATCAGACCCAGGTACTCTCCAACGTTCCCGTTTACGCGAATTTTGCCAGAATGCATCAGCCAGCCGCACCTGAGGCCGGATCGACCCTTGACCAATATGTTGCCGCCGGAGTTTCCAACGCCCACGTAATTGCCAGAATCGCCCTTGACCACGCCCCAACCACCTTTCATGTTCCTGAAGGCGTAATCTTTGCACGAAGGTGCCACGATCCCGCCACCTTCCATCTCTTGACCTAGGTAGTGGCCAGCACCAACCTCGAGCACGATCCTGCCGCCTCGCATCTTTTCGCCCACATGATCGGGCGGCGTTTTTCCCCCCGCTCTTGCTTTCAGGACGATAACGCCACTATTCATCTCGGCGCCTGCAAAGTTACCGGCAGCCAAATTCAAAGGCTTGCTGGATCGTTCTGCCACAATGCCAGATAAGTAGCCCCGAATCTTCTCTTCCCTCGGATTCAGAGGAGACGCTGATTCGATCAGGCCAAAGATGGCGTCGTCGTCGGAAGAGACAAGCTCTTCGACTTCATCCCTACTGGGCTTTTCGCCGAGCCTCTGAACGAAGTCTTCAAAACCCAAAACGAATTCGCCAGTCTTCTTCTCGATCCTTTTTTTCTTCCTGACTTTGCCGCCGTAAGCGTCACTCATGAAACCTTTCAGCGTCAAAGCATCCTCTCCAACGCCCTTATGTAATCGAGCCTGGCGATTGGGTCGTCATACCTAGAAAGTTCTTCGATCGCCTCTTTGGGCGAAATCTCGCCGTCAATGGCTCTTGCAAAGGTCACGTTCATCTCGCCTCTCTCGTTTAACGTTCTGTTGATGCTTTTTTCCACGAGATCTCGAACGTACTCGAGCCTTTTTGCTCCGTAGTAGGGAGGCCTCTCCAAAAGTGCTGGATTTGGCGTGACCCGATGCCAGAGGATGTAAGGGGCGACAACCCTCAAAACCTCAATCTTCGGCTCATCAGAGAGCCTGAAAAGATACGCCATAGCTTTCGTGTAGAGTCTCAGGTCTTGCCGTGCCCGATCGGACAGTCCTTCGTCCACCTGCCAACAACACACTTCAGGGTTGTTGAAGTAGTGACATTCGGCGCAAAGTCCCCTGCTCGGTTTGACCCCGCCCGATAGTTGGGTCTTATCATAGGAAGGTGCCCGTTCGCATAAGGTGAAGTCCCGAAGAAGTGTAATTATGGCAAGCTCCGTTTGGCTATCTAGCGGCACCTGGTTCACGAGGTCTGGTAAGCTTTCGAACTCGTCTTTTGAAAGGCGGGGGAGAAGATCTGCCAGTTCCCATACATCTCGTTCTCTTTTGGCAAGAGCCAAGCTTGCGAGAAAGTCTGGCTGAGTCGCCGGAACCGAAACCGAGATCCTGTCAAGAAGAGCTTCGTCCAAAGGATAAGTGGAACTGAAATCTGGGTTCATGGTGGCAAAGTAACAGGTATCACCAAGCTCCAGGGTCTTTCCTGCATAGCTCACCTTTCGCTTCTGTAAAAGCTCCAAAAACAGGTTCTGTTTTCCCGAGGGGAACCGGTTGATCTCGTTGATCACCTTCCATTGGGATCTGGCCCAAGGAGTCCAGAGCACCTCGATGGGCTCGTTGCCAGAAGATGCCAAAGATGCAGAAGTGCAAGACCACTGGCGCGGATCGATGAACCCTACTATTTTCTCTTCGGTCTGTTCTGGATGGCCGGTGACCATGAGATTTTCCACATGGTCGAAGTCCTGGCCTGTGAAGGCGCATCCCAGCAAATTGACCAAAGTTGTCTTGTTTGCGCCCATCCCGCCATAAAGCAAGGCGACTCTGTTTCTCACGCAAGCGTTGGCGATTGTGAAGTAAAGCTGTGAGTTTGCGCCACGGTCGCCAATCTGAAGGTCGTTTTGTCCAACATGAAGGCGCAGCTCTTCTAAGGCCCAAACGAGCTCGTCTATCTTGTCCAGAGCAGACATACGGTTGGATGGGTGTGCGAGATCATACTTAAACCAGACGAAAAATGAGACGAAAGGGGTGGCGAAAAGGGAGAAGAAAGCGATCTTTAGTCGGTCATTTCTGTTCCTCGTGACAAACCAGGTCTTGGGCGTATTCGTAAAGCAGAGGATAACGTCTCTGATGTTCCGGATTTTCGAAGACTTTCAAAGCCTCTTCGTAGGCGTTGATCGACCTGTTCTGATTCGTCACCTCGTCCCTGAATTCGGCAAGTTTGCCGTAGACGAGCCCAAGGCAAAGCTGGGTCTTTGCGTAATCGATTGGGAGATCTCCAATGGTGTAAACCTTGAGAGCCTCGTTGCAAGCTTCAATCGACCTTTCCAGGTTGGGTTCAGTGTCTCTAAAGTCAGAGAGGTTGCCATAAACAAGACCGAGGTCCCATTGGATCTTTGCATAATCGATTGGGTAATCTTCAATGGTGTAGACGCAAAGAGCGTCTTTGTAAGCTTCGATCGACCTGTTCAGGTTATATTCTGGGTATTTAGCGTATGAAAGGCGGACGTATCCATCTCCCAGATTGTTTTCAACCTTTGCGTAATCGGTTGGGCAGTCCTCAATGGTGTAGACACAAAGAGCGTCTTCGTAAGCTTCGATTGACCGTTCCAGGTTTGTTTCTTCATCCCTGATCTTTGATAGGTCGCTGTAGGCACCACCAAGGTTGTTTTTAGTCGCTGCGTAATCGATAGGATAATCTTCGAAGATGTAGATGCAAAGAGCTTCCTCGTAGGCTTCAATTGATCTGTTCAGGTTATATTCTGTGTCTTTAGAATGAGAAAGTTCCCAATAGCTTCCACCAAGGTAAATTTGGGCCGTTGCATAGCCTGTTGGATCGTCTTCAGAAGTGTATACTCTAAGAGCTTCCTCATAGGCTTCGATCGACCGTCCTAGATTTTCAGTTCGGTTTTCTACGTAAGACAAGTGAACATATGCAAGTCCAAGATTGAGGTTCACCTTTGCATAATCTGTTGGACTGTCTTTGAACGTGTAAACCTTGAGGGCTTCTTTGTAAGCTCCAAATGAACGTTCCAGATATTCTTTCTCGTCTCTGATATAGGAAAGATAGCTATAGGCGATCCCGAGGTTGAGCTGGGTCTTTGCATAATCATCTGGATAAGTCTCGTAGGTATACGCTCTGAGTGCTTCGTCATGGGTTTCGATCGCTTTGTCTAAATTTGCTTCTTCGTCTTTGACATAAGAAAGACTGGTGTGGGCAATCCCAAGGTTAAGATTCGTCTTTGCATATTCGAGGGGGTCTTCTTCAAAGATGTAAACCCGGAGAGCCTCGTTGCAAGCGTTGATCGCCTTGTTCAGGTTTGTTTCTTTGTCTGAGATGTAGGAAAGACGGGCGTAAGCACCTCCTATGTTGTTCTGGGTCTTTGCATATTCGATCGGGTCCTCTTTGAAGGTGAAGACTCTAAGAGCGCTTCTGTAGGCTTCGATAGCTTCATTCAAGTTGTATTCCGCGTCATCAGCATCTGAAAGGCGAACGTGGGCGTTTCCAAGGTTCCACTGGGTCTTTGCATAATCTATCGGATAGTCTTCAAAGGTGTATATTCCAAGGGCCTCATTGTAGGCCTCGATCGATTTTTTCAGGTTAAATTCCTGGTCTCTGACCTCAGAGAGTTGCTGGTAGGTATATCCAGTGTTGAACTGGTATTCAGCGATGTCTTCATACAGATCGATCACTTTGTCGTATGCCAGGTATTCTGTGCAGACGCCCACATCAAAGAACTGTAGAGATAACAATGCCAATATGATTAATGTTCTGTTCGCGTTTGCCTTCGTGCTCATTCCCCCTATCGTTAACACTTACAAGATGAGCATCAAATATATTTTACCCATCAGTTCATGGCATGGATAAGCGTTAAGCTTATCGCACGAATAACTCTGACCAGATACATTGGCTCTGCCAAAGTAACAAAGTGGCCTCGAAGGGATAAAAAATGAACCTTACGCATCATAACTTATGGAATTTCACTTGCATCTTCGATGGCCAAACTGTACTGAAATTCGCTTCCACCCCAGTAAGACGATTCCACTGACACGTAATATATTCCAGGAGTCCGCTCTCGTTCAATCAAGCTCCAGTATCCGCCGCCGCCATCGTCGTCCCAGTCGATCTCTTCTTCAGATTCATCGTAAAGAGTGATATAAGAGTCTCCACTGGCAGTGCCAAAAACCTCTATCGTCACCACAACAGTTCCGTTTATTTCAAATAGATAGTAATCGATATCATCATAGGGGGATATGCAACTTTCCTGTAAGAGTCCTTCTCTGTCGAGTGTGCCAAGGTTTATGGCATCTTCAAAATCGTCGTTGGGCTCGGGTTCGCATCTAAAAGTGGCAAAGATGATTGCTAAGGGCCCGCGAAGAAATAACCTTATCATATGAATGCTGTGTAATTATTATACTGAATCTGCATTATGTCTGTTTCGTATAATGGCGGTACACGTTCATGTGTAAGTTATTTCTCTACAGGCCCTAAGACGTAGCCAGGTATAGTGTCGTATATGGAATAACCTTCCACCCGGACCGCATAGGATCCCTCATTGAGGTATGTCACAATTTGATCTTCGTTAAGATGTCTTGGAAGATATGTTTCTTTTGTCTTGTTATACTCATAGAGAACCAGCTCGGTGCTGGCACCATCGGATGTGGGAACGAATATGTTGGCGTAACCTTCAGTGCCGCTTGAAACATCGAACCTGTAAAAGTCTATGTTTGCCATGGGCTCGATCGAACCGGATAGAACTGTGCAACGTTCCAAATGGCCCAAGTTATTGGCCTCTGATATGCAATCATTCGGTTCGGTCTCGAAGTTTTTCCCGATTACGAGTACGTAATCCAAAGTCGAAAGATCGCCCGAGTCAACGCGGATCAGATAGCTGCCAGGATCCACCACCTTTTGAAGAGTGATCTTTCCTGAATCGATGTAGCTTTCGTTCTGATCTTGAACGATCAACCGAAAGCTCGTCCAAGGATTCAAGCCAGATTAGATGGCAGAGATCATAAGCTCCATCGTCTCTTCAACTTCTATCCTGAACCAGTCGATGTCGCCAGGATAATCCAAAGATGTCTCATACGACACGACCGGATTTTGAGCGCTGATCGCCCCAAGATCAATTGCCATGCTTGAGATTTCATCCGGTTCAGGACTATCTTGGCCAAACGCTGGTTGCGCCGCCACGAGAAGCGCCACAAAAAATATTGACAAGCACGCTCTGATACAACATTCCTCCTTTTCAAACATTTGTAGAGATTTTGATATTTTATTTTAAAATGAATACCCCACAGCTTGCTGCGGTTGGGATGGTCACCAAACCGACTTAAGGATTGTTGCATATTCTGTATGGATGATTGAGCTGAGAAAGGCAAGTCATTGTGCATACAAGATTCGGTATCATATGGTCTTCTGTGTCAAATACAGAAGAAAGCTCCTTAGAGATACAGGTCGCATTAATTATATCAAATATATTTGTTCTGAAATAGGCGAAAAATATTGGTTTGATTTTGATGCCATAGGAACCGATGAGGATCATATGCATATCTTTGTTGGGGCTGCACCAAGATATTCACCGTCACGAGTGATGCAAATAATAAAAAGCATAACAGCAAGGGAGTTTTTCAAACAATTTCCAAAAATCAAGAAACAGCTTTGGGGAAGTGGATTTTGGAGTGATGGGGGATACATCGGAACTGTAGGTGATGGTGTGATGTCGGACATAATCCGCAGTTATGTTGAGACACAAGGAACCCCCGAAGAGAAGGAAGGCTACAAGCAAATGAATTTGTTAGAATTTGACTAGCTGATGACCGGCGCGAACATGCCCCGCAGCTTGCTGCGGGGTGCGCTGTTTAACTCAGCCGCATAAAATTATCCCAGAAAATGTGAACACAGCAATTGTTTGTTGGTTATATGCTCATCTCACTGCAGAGCCACGGGGTATTCCCTAATTCGAATGGTCCGGTTCTTCAATGATATTGCATAGCCGCAGGGTTAGCAATTAGTTATGTGACATTCTACGCTAATATTTTTTTGATAGTCACATAACTGACTATGAGACGCAACATGGATCAAAAATGGATTAACGATGGAACTAAATCACAGCCATTTCTTTGATAACTTCGAACTTAAAAAGCCGAAAACTATATTTATTTGGTATCGCTCTAGATAACAAATTATGGATGGATAGGAGGATTCCATATTAGTTGGTTAACTGATGCATATGCGCAATATAGCATTGCTTGGATTTTGATTGCTTATTCTTTAGCTGCTATATTCGGAGTATTCTCAAGCTATTTGACTTATTTTCATATTAAGCGCCGCGAAATAATAGATACTGTTATTTCTGATATAGAGAAAAAGAACATTTTTGTTACAATCGAATCAGAAAATGCAAAAAAAGACCGGATTAGGAAAGAGGTAACTCGTTGGGCGAATCCAATTTTAGGGGCAGGTCAAGATTTGGAAGCCAGATTGAAAAACATTTTAGATAATCAAGGATATTTAGCTCTTAATAAAGATTATCTGGAAGAGGATATTACAAATTGGTCGATTTCATATGATTATTTCCTGAAAAGTTCGCTATATTTATTTGCTCAATATTTCTGTTGGATAAGAATGCTTCAAGAAAATCTTAATTTCGAATTGTTCCAAACACAGCATGAAAGGCAGGATTTTTTTGCGGCAATCGAAGCCGTTAGCCAAGCACTTGGAAGTTTTCCTCCAAACTATGGCCCTGGTGATAGACAAGTTTTCAAACTTCAACAAAGGGCAATCGGAGAGCTGATGATGGTCCAAAACGGTAACCATAGACAATGCCTCAGTTACCCTGAATTTTTTAAGAAAATAGACGAAGATTTAAGCTTCAGAAAGCATATTGAACCGCTCAGATTACTGTTAGAAGATTTAAATTCTAATACTAGCCGATGGGATAGGCTGCAAAATACTCAAAAACAATTAAGCATATTAAATAAGGCCTGCAATGATTTGTTGTCACACAAGTCGAAATAGTTGGCTGTGCTGAACTCCCAAGGTGGTCTGCCTCCAATATATCGCTTCAAAATGACGGTGCATTCGGTGGAGATGAATACTATCCTTAACTCGGCTTGATTTAGGGGTTATGACGGCAAAAAAGGTTTTCTTATTTTAAAATGAATACCCCGCAGCTTGCTGCGGTTGGGATGGTCACCAAACCGACTTAAGAATTGTTACATCTATGTAGATGATTGAACTGAGAAAGGCGATGTCGGACATAATTCGCAATTATGTTGGGTCACAAAGAACCCAGAAGCGAGGGGACAACAAGCAGAGGAATTTGCTAGAATTTGACTAGCTGATGACCGGCGCGAACATACCCCGCAGTTTGCTGCGGGGTGCGCTGTTTAACTCAGGATTCAGATGGAGTCTAAAAAGAAGATAAGCCTGTCGAGAGGGATGGGAAGATCGTTCAGACTTGGGTCGATTCATCGAGATTTGCAACAAACTTCTCCACGACCTGTCCCAGAGTTGGCTCGCTCATGTCTGCAAGCTCGTAATGGACCAAAGTTGCAGGCTTTTGTATCTCGATCAGACGACGCATATCGATGGGCGTTCCTATCACCACTGAATCGCATTCCGCCTGATTGATGCTTTTTTCCAAATCCTGGACCTGTTCTGGGTAATAGCCCATGGCAGGGAGGACGTTTCCTATGTGCCGATACTTTTCCAGGGCGACTTTTATGGAGCCTGCGGCAAAGGGCCCAGGATCGATGATCTCAGATGCACCATACATTTGGGCCGCAACAAAACCTGCTCCATGAGCCATCCCGCCATGAGTGATGGTGGGCCCGTCTTCGATGACGAGAACCCTTTTGCCCTTTATGACCCCAGGATCGTCGACGGTTACTTCAGAGGCCGCAAGGATTACCTCTGCCTTCGGGTTCATCATCGCGGCATTGTCCTTGACCGCCTCAATCGATTCTGCCGAAGCCGAATTGGCCTTGTTGATCAATATCACGTGAGCCGCCCTGAAGTTGGCTTCGCCAGGGTAAGATGCGAGCTCCTGGCCAGGCCTTAAGGCATCTGCCACCGTGATCCAGAGGTCCGGCCTGAAGAAAGGAAGATCGTTGTTCCCACCGTCCCAGAGGATTACGTCGCTTTCTTCTTCTGCCTTGCGGAGAATACGCTCGTAATCGACCCCTGCATAGACCACAGTCCCTCGACGTAGGTGGGCCTCGTATTCCTCCCGTTCCTCAAAGGTAACATTCGCTTCGTCGAGATCGAAAAGGCTAGAGAACCTCTGGACCGCTTGCTTTCCGATCTCGCCGTAGGGCATGGGATGTCTTACCACCACCACACGAAGTCCTGCTTTGCAGAGTCGATCGACCACGTATCTTGATACCTGGCTTTTTCCGCTCCCGGTCCTGACAGCACAGATCGCGATCACCGGTTTTTTGGATGGGATCGCGGTCTTACGCCATCCCAGAAGTTCAAAGTTCGAACCTGTTGCAACAGCCCGACTTGCAAGGCTCATCGCGGCTTGGTGGCTCAGATCGCTGTAGGATAGGACGCATCTTTCGACTTTGTGGAACGCTATCAGCTCTTCAAGCTCGTCTTCTGGCCATATCGGAAGGCCTAGGGGATATAAAGGTCCGCTCAGTTGAGCGGGGTAGATCCTCCCGCCAATCCTTGGGATCTGAGTTGCGGTGAAGCCGACCACCTCGCATCTGGGGTCGTCACGATAACATACGTTGAAGTTGTGAAAATCACGACCTGCTGCGCCCAAAATCAGGATTTTTTCTCGCTTTTTATCTCCCACATCAACCGCATCCACTCTCGCCATAACGACCACAATACGTCGGCAATCTTTTTAAATTTAGGACTTACGCAGTTGACCGGAATATTTTTATGCCATTTGATGCATTCAAATTTAGATATGTATGGGGGTGCCGTATTAAATTGAATCCACCTAAATGCCGCGACTTGGACTACATCCACTTTC
>Ga0208771_1000903_pt1 | contig 16667 bp, 9 predicted proteins | sample AntAceMetag02UKX_FD_184775 | JGI IMG/M metagenome (GOLD analysis project Ga0208771, IMG submission 184775) | Saline lake microbial communities from Ace Lake, Antarctica - Antarctic Ace Lake Metagenome 02UKX (SPAdes) (version 2) | ecosystem: Environmental > Aquatic > Non-marine Saline and Alkaline...
ACTGACTTTCGTCGGGAAGATTCTTTCGCATATCAAAACCGCATAAGTCAGTAATCACAGGATGATTTTCAAGATACTCAATTAGTCGGGGAACCGTTTTAATTTCCTCGAGATGCTTGACAATGAATGCTCGAAAAATGGCTCTGCGAGAATAGCCTGTACAACCGACACCTGTATTTCCATCAGAGAAATCAGATAAATCAAGGGACTGGAATAAAAAATAATATTTTCGGTACAGGGGTGAAGTTTCGATAAATTCCTGTAAATTGTAGAAAATTGATGTTTGAAAATTGAGCATAATATCTCCTCCATTTTAAAACACAAGTCATTATTAATTAGTATGTTAAATATAAGAAATTCTTGGAGGAAATGCAAGTAAAAAATGAACTTTTAACTAACTAAATATTATTAGGTTATGATATTTTACAGAAGGCTATAAAGGTTTAGGTAAAGGAGGCTGAAATGATTCAAAGAACATTAGCTATTTTAAAACCGGATTGTGTCCGTAAAAATTTAATTGGTAAAGTTATCAAACGGTTTGAAGCTGAGGGATTTAAAATTGTTGCTATGAAATTGGTGAAACTGAATTCTAAAACAGCCGGCGAATTTTATGCAGTCCATAAACAACGACCATTTTATTACGACCTGGTTTCGTTTATGTCTTCAGGTCCGTGCGTGCCAATGGTGCTTGAGAAAGAAGATGCAATTGAAGATCTTCGAAAGGTGATTGGCGCTACTGACCCGGCTGAGGCAGAAGAAGGCACCGTTCGTAAAATGTATGCCGACAGCAAAGAACAGAATATTATCCATGGATCAGACGCACCTGAAACAGCGGCTTATGAAATTGGTTATTTTTTTTCAAGTAAAGAATTGGTTGAAAATATGGACTAATTTTTATCTTGAATTATTCAGGTCATAAAATTCAAACTCATGTTAAAAGCAAGAGGTAAGTACAAGCCAGATCGAAGTAATTAAAAATGAATGCAGCAAATTTAAATGGAAATAACAACAATATCACTATTGGTCAACAAAAATAACGGAGTAAAAAGTGGGTAACAAAGCAAAAATATTACTTGTTGATAATGACGTTGACATCGTTGATTTGAACAAAGCTGTTCTCGAAAATAATGACTATGAAGTAGTCACTGCTTTCTCCGGACACGAAGGTTTGGATAAAGTAAAAACAGAGCAACCTGATCTGATCGTGCTTGCTTTAATGATGGAAAAACACGACATTGGTTTTACTTTCACAAAAAAAGTTAAATCTGATCCAATCTTTAAAAAAATTCCCATACTAATGCTCACATCGGTAGCAAAAGTCACTGGATTTGAGTTTAGCCAAATGAAGGACGGATACTGGATGAAAACCGATAATTTCTTAAAGAAACCATTAGCGCCGGATCAACTATTAGTAGAAATTGATAAATTGTTAAAAATAACAAAACAAGCGAACGAATAATATTAAAAATAACATGGATGAACAAACCAATATATTGTAAAATATAGAGCAATGCAAATTTAGTTTTAGACTTTGCACTCTTCGAGCACTTCCCATCCTATGTGTCTTTGCGGTATATAATTTAATTGCGGCTTTACCGCTCTGGGATAGATACAATAACTGATACTCATAAAATAAATTAGTAATGCTAAAAAAATATCTAAAAAATCTGCAAACTACATTAAACAAGGGCGATGCGCGCGAGGAAAGTTACTACGCGCATCTTAAGGATTTACTTTTGTCCTTTGCCGAAAAGCATAAAATAAAAAAACTGAACATAACCATTCTGCCCAAAAAGACAGAAGCTGGTAACCCTGATTTCCGGGTGTGGGACGGCAATAATCACATCACCGGCTATATCGAAGCAAAAGATCCGTCTGTAACGAACCTTGATCATATTGAAGAATCCGAGCAACTCAAGCGCTACCGCTCCACATTTCCCAATGTAATCTTAACCAATTTTTATGAATTTCGATTTTACCGCGATGGTGAATTGATAGACAAAGTCTTTATCGGACGTTCCACTATTTCCCGCAAACTTCAAACTGCTCCGCCGGTGGAAAACGAAAATGATTTTTATGAATTGCTGAATAGATTCTTTTCTTTTTCGCTTCCTTCAATACAAACCGCAAAAATGCTTGCCCTGGAACTGGCTAAACGAACCCGGTTTTTGTGTGATGAGATAATCACTATCGAACTTAGCAATGAAGAAAATAGAAAACAAAAAGCAATTTTAGGTTTTTATGAGGCATTTAAAAAATATCTCATTGGGACACTGACCGAAAAGCAGTTTGCTGATCTTTATGCGCAAACCATTACTTATGGTCTTTTTGCAGCCAGAACCAGAGCTGGGAAAGAATTTAATCGCGAGTCAGCATTTAAGTTTATCCCGAACACAATTGGGATTTTGAGAGATGTGTTTCAATTTATTTCATTGGGTGAAGCGCCAAAACCTTTGCAGATCATTGTTGATGACATTTCCGAAGTTTTAAAAGTTACGGATGTAAAAAGCATTTTGCAAACCTACTTCAGAGAAGGCAAAGGCAAAGACCCGATCATTCACTTTTACGAAACATTTTTGGCTGCTTACGATCCCAGCATTCGTGAGCGGCGCGGTGTTTATTACACGCCTGAACCGGTTGTCAACTATATTGTAAAATCGCTGCATCATTTACTGAAAACCCATTTCGATCTGCCCGATGGTTTAGCAAGCGAAAACGTAACTGTTTTAGATCCCGCTGCCGGCACGTTGACCTTCCCAGCCGAGGCTATCAAAATCGCGCTGGCTGAATTTACCGAAAAATACGGCGAAGGTGGTAAACACAATTTTATCAAAAAGCAGATACTGCCCAATTTTTACGCGTTTGAATTGATGATGGCGCCTTATGCCATCGGTCATTTGAAAATGAGTTTTCTCTTTGAAGAACTTGATTGCCGGTTTGCTGATAACGAACGCTTTAATCTTTACCTCACCAATACGTTGGAGATGGAAGAACTTGAACAAATCAATATTCCCGGTTTAAATTCCCTGAGTGAGGAAAGCCATCTTGCCGGCAAAGTTAAAAAAGAACAGCCCATTCTGGTTATTTTAGGTAATCCGCCTTACAGCGGCGCTTCCGCTAACATTAACGAATGGACGGAACGACTTTTAAAAGAAGATATTAACGGCGCACAAAGTTATTACCAAGTGGACGGCGAACCGCTAGGTGAGAAAAATCCCAAATGGCTGCAAGACGACTATGTGAAATTTTTGCGCTTTGCTCAATGGAAAATCGAAAAAGCAGGTTTCGGAATTGTGGGTATGATCACCAACCACAGTTATCTGGATAATCCTACCTTTCGCGGTATGCGACAGAGTTTGACCAAGACCTTTAACGAAATTTACATTTTGGATTTACACGGCAACTCGCTTAAAAAAGAAGTTACTCCAGATGGCGGCAAAGACGAAAACGTGTTCGACATCCGCCAAGGCGTTGCCATTGCTATTTTTGTAAAACAAGAAAGTAAAAAAGGCTGCAAGGTTTATCACAAAGACCTTTACGGGTTACGGGAAGTTAAATACAATTGGCTTTTTGAACACGATTTTGATAAAAAGAATTATACTAAAATCAAACCGCAATCACCTTATTACTTCTTTATTAAAAGACAAACGTCTGATATTCAATATTATTTAAAATGGAAGAAAGTTAATGAAATATTTCCTTTGAATGGCGTTGGCATGACAACAGCACGTGATTCTTTTGTAATTGATTTTGATAAAAATAGTCTCCAAAACAGAATCCGATTATTTAAAAACAGCAATTTTAAAGATGACGAATTACATACATTTTTCCAGATAAATAAAAAGATGGGGTGGAATATTCGGAAAGCCTGGAACATGCTTCAGTCAATTCCGGATTCGAAACTATCCAATTATATAAAACCTGTACTGTACAGACCTTTTGATATCCGATGGATATTTTATCACGATTCTATTGTTTGGAGAACCGTAAAAAGAGTTACACGCCACATGCTCGAAAGTGAAAACTTAGGAATAACTTGGACGCGTCCCCAAAGCCCCAAATTTGAATTTTCAGTTCTAATGTCAGATATAATAATAGACCAATGTGTTGTAGGAAATAAAAGTGCTGGTGCTGGTATTTCATATCTTGGACCCCTTTTCATTCTCCCCGACAAAGAGAAAAATAATCCCAGACCTGGCTCAAACATCATGATGGTTTTTGATCATCAAGCCGAATATATCACCCGAAAACCCAATATTGATCCAAAAATTTATAAGAAATTAGAAAATAAATTCGGGGAAAGACCAACTGCAGAAGAGATTTTTTATTACATTTATGGCATTTTTTACAGCAATACCTACCGCATCAAATATGCGGAGTTTCTGAAAATAGATTTCCCACGCGTGCCGTTTACATCCAATTACACATTATTAAAAAAAGTTGCCGAGTATGGAAAACAACTGGCTGATTTGCACCTGCTCAAAAGCGAAGCGCTAGACAATCCTATCTCCAAATATCGCGGCAGCGGAGATAACGACCGCATTGAAAAAATAAGATTCGATGAAAAAGTGAACTGCGTTTACATCAATAAAGACAAATATTTTGACGGCATTACACCTGAATTTTGGAATTACTATATTGGCGGTTACCAGGTTTTGCACAAATTTCTCAAAGACCGCAACAGGCGAATAATGGATGACCCGCGCCATTACAGTCGGGTAGTTACTGCAATCAGTAAAACAGTTGAATTACAAAAACAGATAGATGAAATTTACAGCCAGGTAGAAAAAGAAATAATAGAATTTTGAATGTATGAGTCCAATATAAAAACCATTACACTAATTACACAAATTATAGTTTTTCTGATTTCAATAAAATCAATTAGTGATAATTAGTGGAACTAAAAGTCCACCTTCTTTTTTGGTGGATTAGTGTTTTGAATCTTTTTAAACTGGACTCATTTATAAAACGTTCAATATTTTAAAACAAATCCGTAAAAGATTGAATCAATAACAAAAAGGAAAAACCTTGAACAACAAACATAAGATTAATGAAATTATTGAAAAGCGCGAGTTAGCGCCCTCGCTTATTCTGTACAAATTGTACACACCAGATATTGCAAACAAAGTTAATGCCGGGCAGTTCGTCGTGTTACGAGCGGATGATTATGCTGAACGAATACCATTGACCGTGGCTGACTATGATCGCGAACAAGGGTTGATCACTGTAATCATTCAGGTTGTTGGCGTTGGGACACAAAAATTGGGTGCCTTTAAACAGGGTGAGGTTATTTTAGATGTGGTCGGTCCTTTGGGACATAAAAGCGAAATTGAAAAATTTGGAACGGTGGTGTGCATCGGAGGTGGTGTTGGTATTGCTCCGATTCTTCCAATTGCTAAAGCTCTTTTTAAAGCAGAGAATAATAATATTTCAATTATTGGCGCTCGTAACCATGAAATGTTGATATTAGAAGATGAAATGGGCGTAGTCAGCAATCAACTTCATGTGACTACAGATGACGGATCTTATGGACACCATGGTTTTGTTACTGATGTTTTAAAAAAAATGATTTATGAAGAAAAAATGAAAATAGACCGTGTCATCGCTATTGGACCAGCTGTTATGATGAAAGCTGTTTCTGAGGTAACGCGTGAATATAATATAAAAACAATCGTCTCTCTTAACTCAATTATGGTTGACGGTACTGGAATGTGCGGAGGCTGTCGTACAACAATCGGCGGTGAAACAAAATTTGTGTGTGTTGATGGACCTGAATTTGATGGGCATAAAGTTGACTATAAGGAACTGATGCTGAGGCAGCAAATGTACGAGCGAGAAGAACATCGCGCAATGTGGGATCACAAATGTAGATTAGATCAAGCTGCGGAAAAACTTAAAAAATCGAAAACACGCGAACCCATGCCCGTTCAGGATCCCAAAATAAGGATTCAAAATTTTAACGAAGTGGCGCTGGGTTATTCACTCGAACAAGCGCGACGTGAAGCATCCAGATGTCTCCAATGTAAAAAACAGCCCTGTGTAGCCGGTTGTCCGGTAAATATTGATATTCCTTCATTCATTCGAAAAATCAGGGATGGAGATTACATGGGGTCAATTCATAAAATAAAAGAAACAAACAGTCTGCCCGCAGTATGTGGCAGAGTTTGTCCCCAGGAAGAACAATGCGAAGTCGTTTGTGTGTTAGCCAAAAAAGGACAACCCATTGCCATCGGGAGGCTGGAACGATTTGCTGCTGATTATGAATTTGAACAAGGGGAAATAACAGTTCCCAAACCTGTTGCTAAAACAAGCAAAAAAGTCGCGGTCATAGGTGGAGGTCCTGCCGGTTTAGCTGTTGCCGGAGATTTGGCAAAAAAGGGACACGGCGTTACAATTTTTGAGGCGCTCCACAAAGCAGGTGGTGTGCTCGTTTACGGAATCCCAGAATTCAGGCTTCCCAAAAATATCGTTCAGACTGAAATTAATTACGTACGAAAATTGGGAGTCGAAATAAAGGAAAATACAATAATTGGCAAAACCAAAACCATGGATGATCTTTTGAATGAGGGTTTTGACGCTGTTTTTATCGGCACTGGCGCTGGCTTGCCCTACTTTATCGGCATCCCCGGAGAAAATTTGAACGGCATCTATTCAGCCAATGAATTTCTCACCCGAAATAATTTGATGAAATCCTATCTCTTCCCGGAATACGACACACCAGTGCGATTGGCAGATAAAGTAGCTGTTATCGGCGGCGGCAATGTCGCAATGGATAGCGCCAGGGTGGCAAAACGACTCGGCAGTGAACATGTTTACCTGGTTTACCGCCGGTCGAGGACTGAATTACCTGCCAGGGAAGAAGAAGTCGAGCATGCTGAAGAAGAAGAAATTGAATTCAATTTATTGAAGAATCCTGTCCGTTTTATCGGCGATGAAAACGGCTGGCTCAAAGGAATGGAATGTATTAAAATGGAACTCGGCGAACCTGACGATTCCGGAAGAAGACGCCCCATTCCAATTAAAGGTTCAGAATTTATTATCGACTGCGAAGTTGCTGTTGTGGCAATTGGACAGGGTCCCAATCCTTTGCTGCTGCAAAGTTTGCCGAATTTGGAACTTACTAAATGGGGAAATATTGTTGCTGACGAAGAAACTGGAAAAACGAATGTAAAAGGCGTTTTCGCTGGAGGTGATATTGTAACTGGCGCAGCAACTGTAATTCTGGCAATGGGCGCTGGAAGAAAAGCTGCCGCAACTATGGATAAATATTTGAAGGATGGGGTGTGGTGATGGAATTATATAATAGATATGCTTTTACTAATCGATTTTCAGAATAAAATTATGAAAATCCTAAATTGTAAAAAATCCCAAATAACAAGCGCTAAATAACAAATAAATTTCAAATTCAAATAACCAATATGTATTAATTATCACATAATCTAACCTGAATTATAAGAAGATGCGTTTGATAAAATATTTTAATATTTGGTAAAAGCTAAGGAAAATAATAATTAAAAAGTTATATAAAAAATGGTGAAAAAGTTAACTTGGTCAGATGTCATCATAAATGAAGCTAGCTTTTCAAAATGGGGCATTCTTTTTCAAACGATTGTTCATTTAACTGATCAAAGTAAAATGGGATTCACCAGTGGTGAACTCAAACCAATATTAAAAATAAGAGTATATGATCCCCTTAGAATTCTTTGTCAAAAAAATCGCATCATAAAACTACTAAAGTTAGCTTTTATTTTGAGGCAACACAACGGAAAAATAAGTTAATTATCAAGCTATTGTCTGATTCTACAATTCAATAATAACAACTCACAACTCACCCTCCTGCACAAACGCCACAATCTCCTTCAAAAACCGAGGTCCGTACCTTTTTAATTTTGATTCACCCATGCCAAAAATTGTCGCTAATTCATCCCATGATGTTGGAACACGGCTTGCCATGTCTTTTATGGTTGTATCATGAAAAATGATGTACGGTGGGATATTGCGTTCATCAGCGATTCGTTTGCGCAATTGCCGCAGCCGTTCAAACAGCCTTTCGTTAATCGGGAAATCCTGGTCTTTGGTTTTTTCAATCCGCCGCTCGACAAAAGGTGTGAGCCAAACTTTTTCTTCCCCAAATAAAACTGAATGACTTTTATCGGTCAGTATAATTACAGGATATTGACCGCTGGTCATTGTTAGACAATCCTGTTGTATTAACTCGCGAGCAAACCCCTGCCACGTTTTTTTGCTGTATTCATTTCCGATGCCGTACGTTTTAAGATGTTGATGACCGTTCTGAAAAATGCGCTCGCTTTTTGAACCTTTCAAAACATCAATCACATAATTCATCCCGAACCGCTGATTGAGACGATAGACACAGGAAAGAAATTTTTGCGCGATTGTAGTACCGTCAAATTTTTCTCCCTTGTCCTTGCTATCGAGACAATTATCGCAAAAACCGCAATTTTCGATCTGGTAAGACTCGCCAAAATATTCCAGCAAAACTTTTCTGCGGCAAACATAAGTCTCACAATATTGAATCATCTGGTGGAGTTTATCATAAGCGATTTTCCTTTCATGGGGACTTTCTTTTTTCTCAATAAAATATTCTATTTTTGCCCTATCTCCGTAACTGTAAAATAAAATACAATCGCTTTTCAGACCATCGCGACCAGCCCGTCCTGTTTCCTGGTAATAACTCTCAAGGTTTTTTGGCAGGTCATAATGAATTACAAAGCGAACATTGGGCTTGTCAATTCCCATGCCAAACGCTATGGTTGCGACAATTATATCAACGTTATCTTTTGTGAATTGTTCTTGATTTTTGCTTCGCTCAAGTCTATCCATTCCAGCATGGTAAGGCAGCGCTCGAAAGCCATCATGTTGCAAAGAATCAGATAGACTATCCACGGTTTTTCGGCTTTGACAATATATTATGCCAGAATCGTTTGCATGAGCTGTTACATAATCTTTTAATCGTTGATAGGTATCGCCTTTATGCAAAACACGATAGACCAAATTGGGACGATTAAAACTTGCTTTGAATATCTCCGCTTCGCCCATTTTCAACAATTGAACAATATCATTCTGAACCATGAGTGTGGCGGTCGCCGTTAAAGCAGCAATGGGTACTTTACAGAACTCGTCTTTTAAAATTACAAGTTTACGGTACTCTGGTCTGAAATCATGTCCCCATTCGGAAATGCAGTGAGCTTCATCGATTGCAATTAAGCCAATTTTCAGTTGTTTCATAAATTCGAGAAATTGGGACATCATCAATCGTTCAGGAGCGACATAGAGCAGTCTTATTTTATTATCCACCAATCGATTTTTAACATTAGAAATTTCTTCATAATTGAGTGAACTATTGATATAAGCAGCCGAGATTCCATTATCCCGCAGGCTGTCCACCTGGTCTTTCATTAATGAAATTAGCGGCGAAACCACTACGGTTAAACCATTCTGCATAATCGAAGGCAATTGATAACACAGCGACTTTCCGCCGCCAGTAGGCATGAGCACAAAAACATCTTTTCGTGAAACAATTTCCTTAATGATTTCCTCTTGCAGAGGACGGAATTCTGTGTAGCCGAAGTATTTTTTTAAGGTTTGTAACATTTCGTGTTTGGAAAATTAATAATTTCAAAAAACATGACTATGTTAAATCACAAACAACAATAACCAAATCTCAAATAAATTCCAAATATCAAATTCCAATTAAACTTGACAAATAATTTGGAAATTGTTTTCTTGGTTATTGAAAATTTATTTGTAATTTGTTGTTTGAGTTTTGTAATTTTATTCATTAGATTGTTAGTATATTAAGATAAGGGCCGCACCATTTCAAAACTCAAAATACATTCTGAAAACCAAAAATCCACCTGAACTTCGTCTCTTTTTCGCCAGGTAATGGTTCACTCACCCAAATCGGGAAATCGAAACGAAAATTAAACCAGCGATAAAACCTTTGGATTCTCAGGTTGATACCAACGCCAGCATCCATCAAATTTTTGTATTCTTCATTATCTGTTTTAATGCGACCAGCGTCAAAAAATGCGCTAAGAGCTACGCTTGATCTGCGGGGTAACAGCCAACGAAAAAGCGGCGTTAGAATTCCGTTTGAAAATTCAGTATTGACCGCCATTATTCGTTTTGTTGATTGTGGTTGATCCAGATATCCCCTCAAATTACCACTGCCAGGAAAATGATAGTGAAGTTGCGGAGGCAGCGCGCCCATACTTCGCATATAAAACTTTTCAAATCTTTCCCTGGGGTTGGCGCCATCAGTGAAAAACAATTCCTGTACAGGCGCTTCATCTCCTAAAAATGTTCCGCCGAAAAATCTGCTGGCAAAATAGTTAGCCCTTCTGCCATATTTAAAGTTTAATTCTCCCTGAATTTTGGAATAATTAAATTCACTGCCAATCACTTCCTGTGAAGTTGCCAGATTTAATTTCAGGTTTGAATTCCAAAGCGTTTTCTCAATTTGCAAACGGTAGTCAAAGGAAATGCTATTAACACGCCCCCGCTCCCATTCGGAGAATAACATTATTTTGCCATCGGAATCAATTTTCCGTTGGGCATATTCTTCACCATCTTTCAACAATTGAGCAGAATTAAAAGCTAATTTAAACCGATGAAAAGGCGGTCTATATCGCACACTGCTGGTGCGATAGGTGAACCCTAATTCCCCAATTGCCTGACCTTCCTGGTTTACTCCAGAAAGCTCAAATTGTAATTTATCACTATTTGGAATCACAGGGAAGCCAAAGACAAAATTGTAGCCAATACGCTTTGACATAAAACCATAAGTTAAACCCAATTCTGTTTGTTTAAATTTACCAAGATAACTTCCCCTGAAACGAGCGCCAAACCAGAGTCCGTCAACATCGTTGTACCACATTTTTGGTGCGTATTTCACCACATAAATATTTCGTGGTCGGTAGCCCCAGGCAAGTGGATTATCCGGAATAAATTTAATTTTCCATGCACCGTTATTCATTCTGTTCTTATCCAGAACCTGATCCTTCGGATCAAGAACGACAGAGTGTGGTTTTTCAGGTGTTAAGAACACAACAGTGCCTGATTTGTCTTTTCCATTCCAGCGTTTAATAATTTTGTCTCCACCTGGCAATGTCAATTGAACATCAACTGGCATGATGCCTTTGTCTTTTCGTTTTACTTCGACTTCGGTGCGCCAGTGCCCATTTTGCTGAGGAATTTTTTTAACCTTTCCCAATGCATAATCCACTGCCACAGTTTTACGCAGCCACTGGTCAAAAAACCACCCTAAATCTTCGCCGATCACATCCTCACACACTTTACAAAATCGCTGCTCATTGACATGCTTAAATTTCCAGCGGTCGAAGTAAGTATGACAAATTTCGTCCCACAGGTTATCGCCAGCAATGTAATGCAGCATTCCGTAAAAAGCAGCTCCTTTGGTGTAGGCATTAATTCCGTAACCACCTTTGAATTTGTGGGCGTACTGATCCATTGGTTCGTTGTAACCGCTGGTTATATAATTGACTAAGTTTGAAATTGTCCTTTCTCGTGTTGGAACTTTCGGGTTTAATTTGAATTGCAAAGAATTTGTATCCGGCACATCATCCTCTTCATATCCCCATGGACCGTAATTCACTTGCTGGTACCAACCCTCCTGATAAGTAGTGCCGCCTTCATCCATCCAGGCATCTGCCAGTTCATCACTGGCGAGCATTCCGTAAAAATAAATATGCCCGACTTCATGGGAAATTAGTCCATCAGAAGAACTAGAGTTCATAACCAACATGGGATATTCCATGCCGCCGCCCATTAAACCATGAGTAATGCTCAACTGCGGATAAGGATACATCCCAATCCGGGTTGACAGCCACTTTAATACAGACTCGCCCCGTTGAGTCACCTTTTTACTCCATGAATTTTTGGCTCCTTTTTGGTACAGTACGTGGATAGGAATGCTGTTCCATTCACCCCGTTCGTATAAAAAATCAGGTGAAGCCAACCAGGCAAAATCGTGAACTTTCTCGGCGTGAAATTTTATCGTTCGTTCCTTATTTTTCAAACCGCGTTTTTCAATTTCCTCAAGCTGTTTTTTGTACAGCTCTTTCCATTCTTTTTCTGCGAGACTGGTGTCAACTTCCACCCAGTTCCAGCCAGGGTCGCCTTCAACCGGCACGCCCGTAGCAGCGACAATATAATTATTGGGTAGTGTGATAGAAACATCAAACGTAGCAAATTCACCGTAAAATTCACCGCTAGCGTGGTACTGATCCGGATGCCAACCTTTTTCATCGTAAACTACTAATTTGGGATACCATTGCGCCAGATCGTGCTGTTTTCCTCTCCATCCGCCTCGTGAAATTAGTGGGGGTATTTTTTCATAAAATTTAATATACAATTGCAATTCTCCAGCAGGCGGCAGCAATTCTGGTAGCATAGATTCCAGAATCGTATCGTCAACTCGATAAGCAACCACAGGTGCATCGACAGCTGAAACGCCAGAATCCTTCCTGCTAATCCTGAACTCTAAAATGTCGATGTAACCATTATTTTGCGGCGTGATGCGACGGCGATAATTAAAACTCTTTGCCTCCTGCGCTAAGGTTGAATTTTCGTTTTTAAATGCGTTGGGATAAAGATGCAGATAAATGCGGTCAAGCGTGTCCGGGGAGTTATTTTTGTAAGTGATAATTACGTCCCCGCTCAGTGAATGCTTTTCTGTATCGAGACGAACGTTGAAATTGTAGTGCACGTATTGCTGCCAGTAGTTTTCAGTGGCAGATGCGGATTTAATAATAATAGTGCTTATTATTATTGAAAAAATTGTGATTGATTTTTTCATTTTTAAATCCTTATGTTAGTTTATTGTATGACTATTAATATAAGTAACAAAGTGTAAATAGTCAAGGAATAATCAGAAAAGGGGTTTTGATAATAGGATATGTGGTTACTTAAAAGATATGGTGGCTGTAAGGTTAGAATTCTGAAAAATAGTTGAGTCAATTTACCGAGAGAAAATTGTGAGGAGTGATTATGAAGCATTATTATTAAACTTAATGGATTAAAGAAAATAGAGTAATTATCTACTTTTATAGATCAAAAACAATTTTTAAAGCTTGATCAATTTGTGCCATTTCAATAGGCTCAATTTTCCTCTTATTTTAACAAAACGAAAACGATGATCAATTGGACGAGCTTGTAAACAGTCTGCTATGCAATAGCGCTTTCTGTAAGTTCTTTGATTTCCGAATCCTCATAATAAATTTCAGCATATAAATTAGCTGATTTCTCCAGATTTTTTCTTCCCAACTCTTTTCTCAGATTATCTAATGCTGTACCGATTATATTATTTTTATTTTTAAAACCATATTTTTTACATTCACTTAAAAATCTGATTTGTTCATCTGCAAGGCTAATTGTTACTTCGTTCATAGCTATCTACCATAAATTTTAGAAGCTAAGTTTTAGTATAATTTTTGTATTATTAATGTGTTCACTCTAAAAAGGGGCTAAAGCCCCAAATTTAGTGGTTAAATTATGTTCCCCGACATAAATGTCAGGGCAAGTCAACGTATCTAACTTTTATATTTTCAATTGAATATTCCCGACACTTGTGTCGGGAATAATAATATCAAGATCACCCACACAAAGCCTTTTAAGGCTTTTTAGAGCAGACTCATTAATATAATTTAATAATTTTGTCACGGATAAATTCCATCTCTAAATTTTTGCCCCAATTTTCTCTAAATCTAAAAATTACTTGACAATGTTACATAAAAATTGTATTATATTTTCTTATTAAATTCAGGCTAATTTGATAAATCCACCATAAAGACATAAAGTCACAAAAAAAATTTAAATCCTTCGTGTCTTCGTGCCTTGGTGGCAAAGAAATTTCCACAAACATTTAAAGTAAAAAAGAGGCTAACATGAACCACTTACAAAAACTATGGCAAAAAGGAAAAGGTTTTTTAGGCGTTGAATATCCAATTATGGCAGGCGCGATGACCTGGATTTCTGATCATAGATTAGTTTCGACAGTGGCTAATCATGGCGGGTTCGGTTGCATGGCTGGCGGGAATATGCCGCCTGATTTGTTTGCCGAGGAAATTGATAAAATTCAAAACTTAACTGATAAACCGTTTGCGGTTAATTTAATAACCATTGCTCCCAATTATCGCGACCAGTTAAAAATTGCTGCGGAGAAAAATGTGCCGTTGATCATATTCGCCGGCAGTTTCCCCCGCGGATCAGAAATTAAAATTGCCAAACAGGGTGGCGCTAAAGTGATGGCGTTTGCCTCTAACGAATCCATTGCCAAACGAATGATCGACTCGGGCGTGGACGCATTAATGCTGGAAGGTAGTGAAGCTGGCGGACACATTGGGCATGTCTCGCTGACGATTCTATTACAGCAAGTGCTTTTTGCTGTGAAAGAAATCCCCGTGTTCGTGGCTGGCGGTATCGCTACTGGAAGACTAATGGCGCATCTGTTGTTGATGGGCGCCAGCGGAATTCAAATGGGTACCCGCTTCATTATGACCGAAGAGTGCCAGGTTCACCCAAAATTTAAAGACGCATTTATTAAAGCAAAGGCGAGGGATGCTATTGCCACGCCTGCTGTGGGCTCTGAATTGAACGTGGTTGCAGTACGCGCCATTAGCAATAAAGGCATGGCGGATTTCGCTGATTTGCAGATGGATTTAATTTTAAAATTCCGCAACGGTGAAATAACTAAAAAAGAAGCACAATACGAAGTGGAAAAATTTTGGGTCGGGGCATTACGAGATGCTGCAATTGATGGTAATGTGGAGAACGGATCACTCATGGCTGGTCAAAGCGTCGGTCTGACCAACAAAATGCAAACAATGAAAGAGATGTTTGCTGAAATCATTAACGAAGCTGAAGCAGAGTTGAAAAAAATCATTGAAAGACTTGGATGTATTTCCCAGGGCGGCGAGCATCAAAATTAAACACCGAAAAACACTGAATCTCACTGAAAAACCACTTAGAAAATAAAAAAAATAATTCGGTGAATTTCGGTGTTTTCAGTATTTAATCACAAATTCTTTTGCAAAAAAACGCTTGTATAGTTACCATTTAAAATTTGAAAAAAAACTTTGAAGATTTAACTTGTAATAGTATAATTTAAAAAAATGCTCGTCAGTTTTTGATCCGCGTGAAAAATCTCTTTAACAAAATAATTTTAAGTTTTAATACTATTTTTCTTTCCAAACCACCCGATACCGTTTTAAAACTCGCAAACCAGTTTCTTTGTCCCTGTAGTAACTATACACTTTCCCATTAGCAAAAAGCCTGGGACGAATATCACTCCATACACGGGCCTCGTAATATCCATCTTTGTTGAAAATATCATAAGCAGTGAAAGTCTTCCCGTCTTCATTTTTTTCTTCATTGGTTTCAACCCAGAGATTACTTTGCTCGTCAACTATCATTCTTTCAGTAATTGTTTTTATTGATGGCAACTGTACTTCTTTTGCCATTTTTGTAAATACTGAATTGTCATCTCTTCGTGAAAAACTCTTCAAATATTCATCGCGATCTTTTTCAGTGAAGGGAACTGGTTCATAAGGTCGATCGATTTTTCTGAATAATTTACCGTTTTGATCATAGACTTCAACAAGATATTTATCATTCAAACAATGATATAACCAATAATGTTTTTGATCTCCGGTAAAAACTGATTTAGGATCATAAGGCAATGAGATCGCAAATGACATGTCGCCAGAGCGGAGGGTATGAAAGCCCACCGGAGCAAACTCTCCATAATTTAACGATTCTTCTACCTTGAAGTTGAAAGTTTTTATGTATAATTTTTTGTCTTCGCCATAATTGTTTTCTTCGCATGTAAATGAAGAATCAGTGGTTAAATAAACACCGGAAAGATAAGTTTTCCATTGAAAACTATAAAGAAATTCACCATCTGTTTTGAAAAAACTTGTGCGGCGGCTTCGGTAATCAGTGACAATTAATCGCCCATCCGGCAGCCAGTACATCCGCCCAATGCTTTGAAATTCACCAGGTCCGCTTCCCTTTCCGGCAAAGGATTTCAAATATTTACCATTGTTATCAAAAATCTTAATTTTTTGATCTGATCTATCACCGATGCAAATATTTCCTTTTGAATCAACAAGGTAAAAACCTGGCTGAAAAAGAATTATTTCCCCGGATTCATCTTCTTCTCCAATTGTCAGTTCTTCTTCAAAAACAATTGTTTTCTTTGGGTGCAAGGGCATAGCAGGACAATGAATACATTTAACGCCATCGATGACTTCTACCTTAGCCGTCTCAACATTGTTTCCGCAAGTTAGAAAAATAAAAACGATGAAGATTGTTGTTAACATAAGCGTTGCTTTCATTCGCAGCCCTCCAAAAAGTAAATATTTTAAGATTATTAGTAACTATTCAGTGTATGTAATTCCAGCATGTTTTTAGTCGCAGATGCGCCATGGCGTGCGGGAATCCATTGCTCGTGAATGATATGGATGCCCGATTAAAGCACAGTCTGTATTTCCTTAATTAGTGTTTGATCGAAAACCCCATAATTGCAGATAAAATAATAATTAAGTTGCTCCCATTTCAGATGAAAAAGTTTATTTTTTTCAATATTTCTCTTGGAAAATTCAGAAAAAATCCTTATTATTGTA
>Ga0208771_1000909_pt1 | contig 16617 bp, 13 predicted proteins | sample AntAceMetag02UKX_FD_184775 | JGI IMG/M metagenome (GOLD analysis project Ga0208771, IMG submission 184775) | Saline lake microbial communities from Ace Lake, Antarctica - Antarctic Ace Lake Metagenome 02UKX (SPAdes) (version 2) | ecosystem: Environmental > Aquatic > Non-marine Saline and...
CGCATAGAAGTGTCAATGAGTACGGTGATGATTCATCTGACAGTTTTCAATCAGACAATTTCTTCAAAGAGGATTTTGAGGAACAAAAAGCCATCTTATCTATAGAACGTAAAAAAGATCCAATGGCTGATGATATCGTCCAGGAGCACCAGGAATTTCATCGCAAGCTGCGACAGCCACAACTTCTGTTCAACATAAAGGCCTTTGCGATGAACCATGAGAACGCCATGATGCTGGCTTCGGCTGTAGCCGAATCGGGTTTCTCTGGCGGTAAATATAACCTTGTTTCTTACAAAAAAGGTGACTCCGAAGAAATAACAAAATGGCGTAATGACTCTTATAAAGACAGTTGCAAGATGGACATCTCACTTCATGCCATGTACCCCAAAGTCTGGAGCGATGGACTTCCAAAAGGTTACCTGCGTATGTCACGGCTATGCCGGATGGCAAGTGTGGATGAATTAAATGGAATCATTCGTCTGCCAGTCGGCGGGTATGGTTCTCCGCGATGTATCAGAAAATCAACTGACCCTGAAGGCATTAATGAAGATAGCATTTTGATCGGTGATGACCTGGAGTCCTGTGATCCCGGTAAACGTGAATTTGATGATTTGTCAGATTTGTCTGGTCTCTTCAATTGCCCCAGACCCTCCAATCTGGAATCACGGCTTGCTTTGACAACTCTGACCAAGCATATGTTTGTTGCAGGTGTCCCGGGAAGCGGCAAAACCACTGCCGTTTATAACATGCTCGTTCAACTCTTCAGGCACGGCAAGCCATTTTTAGTGATCGAGCCGGCAAAGACTGAATACCGTGTTTTGAAAACTCTTCAGAATCATCCGGAAAAAACTATAAAGGAAATGGCCAGCCAGTTGCGAATATACAGTCCCGGCAATGATATGGTTTCTCCGTTTCGGTTCAATCCACTTTTCTTTCCCGAAGGTATTACACTCGACGAGCATATCAGCCAGATACTTTCGTGCTTCGAGGCGGCCATGCCAATGGGCGGTCCGTTGCAGGCCTTGATTGCAGAAGCTGTAGAAGAAGCCTACGAAGGTCGTGGATCGGGAGATTTTCCACAAATGACCGATTTAGTTGCGGCAGCAGGCCGGATTATGGAAAGCAAGAAATACGAAGGTGAAATCAAATCAAATCTTCAGGCTGCTATCGAGGTAAGGCTTGGCATGCTGACTCGCCGGGCCATGGGCCGTATCTTTCAATGCCAAAACTGTATCCCTTCCATAAAAGAGTTATTAGAATACCCCACCATTATTGAAATGGATTATTTGTCGCAGGATCATGCCTGTCTTTTGACTCTTTTCCTACTATCTGCGATCAGGGAGCAGATTAAAGTCGATCCTAACCGCCGCCATAAAGACTTACACCATGTAACAGTTATCGAAGAAGCCCATAATATTGTCGGCAGAACCGGCTCGGCCAAGGCATCAGAAGAAATAGCCGATCCAAAGGCCTTTGCCGCCCAGTATATTTCACGGATGCTGGCTGAACTGCGTGCCCTTGGTGAAGGTATCATAATCGCCGATCAACTGCCTTCGGCGGTGGCCCCGGAAGTTGTAAAAAACACCGGCACGAAATTGGCCCATCGCCTGGTCAGTAATGAAGACCGGAAAGATTTGGGCGGCGCCATGCTACTTGGCGATACCGAAATTGAAGAAATCGCCCGTCTCAAACCTGGCGAAGCCTACTTCTATACAGAAGGCCTGCACCTACCTCGCCGTGTTCGCTGCCTGAACGCTAACAAATATCTTGAACTGGAAGACTTTATAGATGCTAATTCCATTACATCCATCATTACAGAAGAAGATTGGTTTATTAATAATAAGATTCAAAGAACAGGGCTAAGGAAAATACTTCAGATGATATTGCAGGAGGGCCGTGAGGTGGCAGCTGAATACCATAAGATATCGCTCAATATATCAGATAGGTGCACGACTATGCTTAAGGATAAGGCCGGGATCGAAAACAAGAACCGACAGCTTTATGAAGAATATTCATGTCATAAAACCAATCTCCAAAAGATACTTGAAGACCTTGATGGGCGTTTCCATACAGTAAAGATTTTTAATCAGAATAACAGTACAAACTCAAAGGAAGCAAAAGTAAATGAAATCTTTTTGGATCGTTGGGAACAGGATATTCGACCCAACCTCTCAGATTTAGCAAAAGATTTTTATAGTATCGAAAATAGCTTACCAAAAGTTCAGTTACCCGGAGGTAAATAATAGAATGAATAACACAAACTTTTCATCGGATGTCAATGAGGCCAAGGACATGGTGGCAGATATCATCAAATCCATTGACGAAATAAACAAGTGGTCCTCGGATAAAGCAGAAAAACAGATCAACGGGCTACTCGACAAATGGAAATCGCTCTGCGAAAACACAACTTCTGCAAAATCGAGAAAATTCTGTAATAAGTGTGAGCAGATACTACAGGAATGCACTGCTTTTCAGAATGAAATCGCCGCAAAAAACGAATCTTTCAAAGAAACGGTACAAGACCAACTTCCTGTGATTTCTGAACTGGCAGGTGGCAATGAGGTAATTCAAAGTTTGCTGGATCAGGTGATCGGACAGTTATGGAATGAGGTTGAGCGCCCAAGACTATTATTTCTTTATGATAAATCCGCAGAACTTGAAACGAGTATCTGGGATATGGTTAAACTTGCAATGACGGCATAAAAGCCGATAAACTATGGGAGTTATATAATGGCAAAACTTGAAAGTAGAAACGATATCGGCAAAAAAATCAAAGACCGAAAAAACAAGATGAAAGACCGTGGCGATAAGATGCGAAAGATCGTTGAGGATAAGGTGCAGATAGCCAGAACGGCAAAAGAATTGAAACTGACAACTACCAAAGATGGCGTTATGGAAATGAGAAGAGAAGTTAGTAATGCGGTTGAAAAGACAAAGAATGAGTTCGTGAAACAAAACGGCGAACTGGAACAGAAATTTAAAAAGTGCGACAAATCAAAGGCTGAACTGGAACAAAAGACAAATGCAGCTGAACAGAATCTTGGAAAAATACAAGAAGCTAAGGGGCAAATAAAAGAAGCTACCAAGGCAAAGAGTGACCTGGAAAAGGCCAAGACAGCAGCCAAAGGCGATAGGAAATTTACAAAAGATGAAAAGGGTCGCCAGGAAACTTTCAAAAACGAAAGTAAGGGACGTCGTAATGATCAGCGAAATAAATTAAACAGCATCCGACTTCCCTGGTAAAAATATCGGTCAATAGCTAATTCTTAATGGCATATTCTTTAATAGAATGTTAAAGGGCTTGATATGCGTGACTATAAACCAAAAAGTAAAGATAAAATAAAAACTGAGGTCAAAAAGCATCTTCGTGATGTTAAGGACAGCAAGAAAAGCATTGATGATGTAGTGGAAGATGCTGAAAAAGTATCAAAACTTTATAAACAACTCAGGGACACACGCGTAACTATTGACAGTGCGATAGAGATAGACAAGTCAATGCAGGATGTTTTTAAGACGGTCAGAAAGTATAATGATAAACTGCAAGGAAATTTGGAAACTAAGATAAAAGATACCTCGAAGACAGCAATCGACCTTGATGCTCGTACTAAAGATGCAAAAGATAACGCTAAAAAAGTGGGGAAAACTTCGAGGAAAATCACAACTTCCGGTGCCAGGGCTGATATGTCTAAGGCCGAAAGTGCGGCCCGAAAAGATTCGCAATTTACAAATACTGAACGTAAATATCTCGAAGACTGTATAAAAAATACCAAAGCAACCCAGCAGATCCAAAGAGGTGCGATATATAAATTATTATCCTCCGTTCCCAATTATCAAGCGGAGTCTGAGATTGGAAGAGCTATACAGCAACAGAAAGGATATCGCCAGGAAAAACAAGGACAATCTATGCCTGCCGACAGCGAAGATAATATTGAGATCGAAAAAGCTGTAAATGGTCAAAAGGGCAAAAGTAAATTAGAACAAATTAAAAATCTTGAACAAGCCCTTAGCGATGCTGAATTACAAAAAGAGCGAATGATGGGAGGGATGGGAGAGCGGCATACAAAATCGCATACGGCAGAACAACAGAACGACCAGAGTAATTCTGCTTATGGCCTTCCTATAAAAAATCCATACAAAAAGAATAAAAGTTGATTTCTTCAGGAATTTTATATCTATGAATAAACCGTTGAATCTAAAAGATATTCAAAAAGAAGTTGGTTCAAATATTAACGACCTTAAAGCCGGCCGGGATACGACAGATTCTCTCGTTAAAGTCAAGCAAGCTAAAAAGCATTTACTGGAAATCAGAGAAAAACTTCAGAAATATATAAAGGTCGGTCATCATAATCTCAATGTTTTGCAAAATGATTCTTCTGGTAAATTGCGGAAGGTCAAAGAAGTTGCTGGTAATGAAATAGACAAAATCGGCATGATCATCCGCCAAATAGATTCTGCTTTAGATTCTTATCGCCAGACAAATAAAAATACTGGCAGTTTAGCTGAATCTGGCCGTTACTGTAGCTTTAACAAGGACACCAATCCTATGAACAGTACTGAAGAAAAAGACCCATTGCAGGTGACATATCAGACAATGGCCCTCATGGATACAGATCGCTATGGAACGGCAGGACATGGAAATATTGTCAACTATCCAAAGCCGGTTCTTGGTATATCTGCAAATCAATGCGACTGCAATATCGGCGATAAGATTCATATGGCGGAGATGGATTGGCTAATTGCCGGATTACGATACCGAAGTATTTTCAAAATTTCTGTGAGGGCAAGGATTGAGTACACAGACGGAAACAATTCTATTTGCCGGCGGCGGCAGCAAGAACCCTTCGCTTATGATGTGGCCAAAGCCCAATGAAGAAACTAAGCCGAAGGTTATTTCTCGGTTCAATCATGGATATTCAGTGTATGCTCTTGCGGTTTCCCCCAATGCTACCAGGGTGGCGGCAGGAACCAGGGCGGGACTTTTGCAAGTGCATGCTCTTTCGGATTTTCAGGCCTCTGAAAACAGCACACCCCTTTTTGAAATATTTCACCAGCCAGGAATTATCAGTCTGGCATTTTGTACTGATGACATCCTTGCTTCAGGTGGGCTGAATGGCAAGATTAAAATCTGGTCGGTAACCCAAAAACAGCAACTGGCTGAAATCGAAGCCCATAGCCAGGGCGTGTTAGCATTACGCCAGTTGGGCTCTCTGGTATTGGCAAGTATTGGTGGTGACAATATGCTTCGGGTATGGGATATGGATACACTTGAGGCAAAGTACGAAAGTGACCCTATTGATCTTCCGAAAATCCGTGCCCTTACCTGTTTGGATTATAATCCTGTCGGCAAGCACTTGATGCATCCGTCGGCCAACGGTTCCCTTCATATGTATGATCTATACAACAATTTTACCAAACATGAAGTTAATGCCCATGATGGTGATTTCAGTGCTTTGGCATGCGGTCAGGAATATGTCGTAACTGCCGGCTCGGATGATGCTGTAATCAAGCTATGGCCCGCATCGATAGATGAGCCGATTGCACAGGTCTCGGCCCCTTTGGGAGTCTTAACTGCAGCTTGGGCGGGAACAGGCTCGATAATAACAGTTTATACTGATGGAAGCGGCCAGATTTGGAAAGTTGATGGCCAACTTTCGCCTGGACAGCGATTTTACGATCTTGATTTGCGTACGGCTACCGGGCTGCCGGTTGAACTTATCTCCAGAAGTCAATTAACAGCGAGCAAACAATGGCGTGATAAAAAACTTTCCCAGGTAAAAGAAGTTATAACTGATTCGTCCAGCCGCAGCCAAATAGCAGCAACGGTAAATGAATTGCATCAGCGAGGTTTTTCTGTAGAAGCAGCGACAGTTTTAGCAGATGCAGCCAAGGCACAGAACCAGCCATTATGGGAACTTGAATCCCGACTGGCCATTGCGAAAGAGTTGGGCAGTAACAAGGTTGCTTTGCCATCACTGTATGCATTAGGTAAGTTACTGAGAAAACTCAACGAACCAGAACTTGCACAGGATTACTTCAAAAAGATTTTACAAATTGACAATGACTATCTCGATGTAAATGAGCAGATATCCAACCTTCAATCAGACCCTATAATGCAAATGTGTCCCGAAGAAGATATCCGCAATGATCTCATGAAGAAGGGGCAAGCCCTTCAGGAAATAGAAAAGTATGGTATTTTGAATAAGAAATTCATATGGCCGATTATAATGAGTACAGGCAATGTTGTGTCTGCTGAATCATGTCTGGATATAAAGGAACTTACGGAAAATATTCTAAAGGCTCTGGCGAAACACAACGCAAATATAGAGGCCTCTGGTTTGAAAGATGTGAAATTTCTTAGTGATGCAGAACTAAGGAAACTGACATGGATATATATACCTTCAGCTGTTACAGATTTGCCGGTTGCATTTGCCCTGGAGTTGCGAGTAATTACTTCAGGTACCAAGTTCATTCCATACGGTATCTTTGACACTGCGATGTTGAATATTCCATCCTCTTTTTCGCCAAAGGAGTATAACAGGCAAATCAGAAAGGCCTGGGTAAACATATCAAAATCTTCAAAGGCCAGAGATTGGCTAACAGGTGTCAATAAGCTGGCAATGAAGATTGTCAGTCAGTTAGGAGGCAGAATCATAGCCCTGCAAGATGATGAATTTTAATGGAAATGATATTTTTCGGAGAAATTATTACATATGAGCAAGGAAGGTTCAATTATTACATGTCAGAGTTGCGGCGAGCCGCTGGAAGCAAATTGGGCTAAGTGCCCGGTCTGTCTTACCCCGACATCATCGGGATCACTGACGTGCCCGAATTGTCAGGCCGCGATTAAAGAAAACTGGAAGCTGTGTCCTCACTGTAAGACAACTTTGCCCGGATGGGAAACGCCGCCTACTCATGAAAGACCCGATATACATAAATCCGCCGACTCAGACAAAGACCAGATTTTTGTTACTATTGCAGATAATGAACCAATGGCCACTGTCGGGTTCGGCTTCGATTTGCCTATTACAAAGGGAGATGTCCTCGGTGACAGATACAAGATTATTCAGTCGCTTGGGGCAGGTGGCTTTGGAGCAGTCTACCAGGTTGAAGATTTGGTGCTGAATGAGCATATGGCCTTGAAAGTTGTGGTCACAGGTGAAGGTAAAGCTCAGCGGGCCTCTGAGCAAATCCTCCATGAGTTCAAACTACGAGAGAAAATCAATGATCTCAGCTATATTGTCAAAGCCCAGGACCCTCGCCCCTGTGAATTTAAAGGATTATCACTTGTACTGTTGCCGATGGAATTTGCGGATGGCAGGAGTATGCGTCACTGGCTGGCACAAAATCTGGATATCGAAAAACGACAGAAACAAGGCCTTGAGTTGTTCAAGCAGGCTTGTCTTGGTGTAAAAGCAATTCATGATGCCGGACTTGTCCATCTTGACATCAAACCAGAAAATATCCTGCTTGCTGATGGGAAAGCCAAAATAGCTGACTTCGGCATAGGCAGATATGGCGCATGCCAATTTTCGAAAAATCCCGACCAGTTACTGCGTCAGGGAATAGGCACTCCCCAATATATGAGTCCCGAGCAGTTTCATGTTGCAAGGCAAAAAGATGTAGGTACTGCAAGTGATATCTATAGTTTAGGAATAGTTCTATTCGAACTTCTGGACGGCAATTTGCCATTCGATGGGACGCCTATTGAGCTTAGAGATAAACACTTGAAGATGCCTCCACCGCAATTGCCGGAGAAACTTGGCAGATGGTTGGGTATTGTTAAACGGTGCCTGGAAAAGAAGGTTGAAGATCGATACCATAATATCAAGCAACTGATCAAGGACCTTGAGCGGGTGGTGCAGGGAACCGCTATTAGCACTGATGTATCATGCCCGCAATGCGGTCATATCAACGCCAACCCTGTTGCCAGGGAATGCGATAAGTGCCGAACAAACCTGGCTTCTCTGTTTCGGCTTTGTCCTGTCTGTGATAAATCGGTACGCCTTGACATAGAAACCTGTACCGTCTGCGGTAAAGCTGTGGCCGCACATTACCGGCTATTGGATCGAAAAGAGCATATCGAAAAGCTAAAAGACGAAGATCCCGTAGAAGCCATAGAGCTTCTGGAAACTGTCCTGCAGCAGGAAACCGAAGATTACCACGAACGTGCTATACAGCTATTGAAAGATTTACGAAAGAAACAGTCACAGATTAATTCTTTGACCACCCAGGCCTACAAGGCCGAATCTGCATGTTTACCGGAAAAGACCATAGAAATATGGCATGAGATTCTCAGGATTATTCCACGGCATCGTATCGCCCTGGAACAGGTTCAAAAACTTGAATTGCTAATGAAAGATTTTCGGCAGCGCCTGGAAAAAACAATAACCTTAATGGATGAGGCAAAATTTGAAAACGCCGACAAACTCCTTCAAGGCTGTCTCGAACTTATTCCGACCCGCAAAGATGTGAAGGAAATGCTTGAAACCTGCCGCAAACGAGCACAGGAATATGCAACGACATCCCAGCGGGCCTTGATATCCCAAAGGAAGAAACTTATTCAGGATGCGGACAAACAGATAAATAAGGCATTATTACAGGCGCCTCGTAGCGATGAAACATTGGCTTTAGCAGATAAAATTCATGAGATAACCGAGAAAACTAATAAACTTTTGTATCAAGCCAAACTACATCTGACCCAAGCAAAATTTTCAGCTGTTGATAAAACCATTGCCAAGATTGAAGAAAAGCAACTCGACAACAGCAAAGTGTCAGGCCTAAAAAAGAAATTGGCCGAAACCCGAAATACCTTTTCCCAATTAATCAAAGAAGCCAAATCCGCTATTAGCTCTCATGACTTAAACAACGCATCCAAAACAATTAAAAAGGCTCTCGAATTGTGCCCGGAATCCCCCGAAGCCGAAGCTTTATCACAGCAAATAAACAGAGCCTTAGCAGAGAGTTTAATCCAGGAGACGCAGTCGGAAATAAAGGCCGCGAAGTTTGAAAAAGCTGAGGATTTCCTTAATCAATCAAGTCGGCTTTGTGCTGTAGCAGAGGGACTTGATAAGGCAAGAGAATTGCTAAAAAATACTAAAGATGCTTATAACGAACACATGCGGCGGTTCCGGACCGCAAAAATAGATAAGGACTTAAAGACAGCTTTAAAAGAAATAGAAGCAGCAATAGAAATATGTCCAGCCTCCGAAAAGGCAAAGGAACTTAAGCGTGATGTTGAGATCCTAAAGAAAATCCGCGATAAGATGAAAGAGAATATCAAGAAAATCATCCTTGCTATAACTAAGTGGTCATTTGTTCTTATGCCTGGTGTTGTTGGTATCATTATGCTCTTTTACGCTCAACTTGAAGTCGGCGGTATTACAACAGGTATTTGTATTCTGGCTGGAATTCTCCACTACATACGGAAGACAAAAATCTATAACGCTGTATATAACTGGAATTTTATTAAAGGCAGAGCAAAGCCTATATTATTCTTAATCGGTCTCCTGCTCGCAATTTCCGGCATCCTTTCTGTTATAACTTTGCTTTGGATAGCTTTGGTATTTTCAGTCATTGCTGTTGTTTGTTCATTTGATAAGGAGCTTGAGCGGTTGGCTGCCATTGTGGTGAAATGGCCGGTTATTCGTGAGTGCAAGACAGAAGTAGATAAAGTTACAGCTTGGTGGAACAGTTTTAGCGGCAGGGCTAAATCTGTTTATGCCATAATTAGTGTTTTGTTAGTTGCGATTGTTAGTACTACCCTTATTGTTGGTACACACCAATTGAAACAAAAAAGAAAGCTGCTGATGGAGATTTCTAATGCTTCAGGCAGCCAAACGGCAGGTAATTGGAAAGAGGCGGCGATTCTATATGAAAAATTGCTCGAAAAGAACCCTGATGATGGTTCGTTTAAGAAATCTCTTACCATTTGCCGGTATATGACAGAAGCTAAGGATGCTGACGAAGAACAAAAGTTTGATGAAGCTCTTACGCACTGTCAAAATGCCAGGAGCCTTGCGACAGTTCAAGGTGTTATTACAGTAATTGACTCAAAAATCAAAGAACTTTCAGCTGACAAGCAAAAACATGAAAAAATATCGTCTCTTCTTGCTGAGATCAAAACGCTTAGTGATAAAGGAGAACTTGATAAAGCAGTCGGTTGCATTACTGAGATTTCAAATCTTGATCTTGATCACTATACCATGTACCAGCTTGGCGTAATGTACGAAAAAGATGAAGTCGTTGACAAAGATGATAAGAAGGCGGCAGAGTGGTATAACAAAGCTACAGCAGCTGGGAATAGTGATGCTATGAAAAATCTCGGCGTAATGTATTGCGAAGGAAGAGGGGTTAGTAAAGACTACACAAAAGCTATGGAATTGTTTCACAAGGCTGCTGCTAAGGGTAATACTGATGCCATGTGTAGACTCGGTCAGATGTACAGGTACGGCAAAGGTGTTGCCAAAGATGACAGTAAAGCTGTAGAGTGGTATCACAGGGCAGCGGAGGCAGGGAATCGTTCAGCCATGTTTAATCTTGGCTGGACGTATAGCTATGGTAAAGGTGTTAGCAAAGATTACGGAAAAGCGATAGAGTGGTATCAAAAGGCTGCGGAAGCGGGTGATCGTGCCGCCATGCATAATCTTGGTTCGATATATAGCAATGGCGAAGGTGTTCGTAGGGATTACGGGAAAGCGATAGGGTGGTATAACAAGGCCTCGGAAGCAGGTGACAGCTATGCTATGTGTAAGCTTGCTCAGATATACGAAGATGGCAGAGGTGTTATAAGAAATCGTCAAAAGGCAATAGAGTGGTATAGCAAAGCTACAAAACTGGGACACAAAGGTGCCCAACAAAAGCTTACTGAACTTACTGAAAAGAATGAACAAGCCAAAGTGTTCAGTACAAAAGTGGCTGAATCAGCTAAAAAGGTTACTCAATATCGAGGGTCAAAAAAAACATCTCTTAGCGTTGGCCTGATTCATTATTATCCCTGTGAAGAAAGCACAAGTGAGAGAAAACTTGTTGATATTGTCTCGGGGAAAAATTCATCATTGATGTGGGGTGCTCCAAAAATCAAACGCAAAGGCATAAAAAATTACGGATGGGCATTTAATGGAAATGATGCTATTGCCTGGAATGATACATTGTTACCTGATCTAGCCGCAGGTGACGATTTTACTTTATCGATATGGGCATACAATACCGGCTTAAGTAACAACAACGACAGTATTTGGTCTACCTATTATACGAAGGGATCTAAGGCATATTTTTTGTTAGATATCTATGATGGCAAGCTAAGATTTATTGGTGCAAATATGGGCTTTGCGAACAACTCCCAAGCAAATCTTTTGCGTATTTCCTCAAATCAATGGTACCATTATGTTTTAAGAAAAAAGGGAAGTTCTTATACCATTTTTGTCAACGGTACCTCTGTATTTTACGCCACAGGAAATAGTGCTGTTACTTGGGACAAGGATAAAAAGCGACGTTTTATCATCGGTTCACAAAACGCCGCAACACCCGGGAAGTATTGGTGGAATGGCTATTTCGATGAATTTGGAGTTTGGGCCAGAAGTTTGTCCGATACAGAGGTATCTAAACTCTATAACAGTGGTAATGGCTTAAGTTATAACCAGATAGTCGGAGCAGATTAGATGAGAGGAATAACGGGGGACGTTTTGCGATGTGCATCAGCAAATTCTACAAACATCTCATCTTTATCTTTTGAACTGATTTTTTTGTCACGCAATAACGCACACTTCTCAGCTAACCGCTTCAATGCCCCTTCAAATCTGTTCGATAATTTCCAGCCATGCTGGCCTCCGTATCGGCTGTTGAGATGACTAACGTGTTCAATAAGCCCGAGTCTTGAAAGTTTTGCTCTTGCCCTTTGCAGTATTCGGCGGGACGTGTTGTATTTATTTTCAATATAGACAAGATTGGGCACTATATTGTCAGCCCACTTGAGTTCGAACAGAATGCAAGCTGCCGCATGTTGCTGGTTGCGATTGCCAGGAAAGAGCATCTCAACTAAGTCAGAGTAATCAGAGATTTCCTTGCGGTGGTTGAAGCTGATTTTTGTATATTCGGTCATTTACTTTTTAACCCCGGCCTTTTTGTATAAAATATAGGCTTCGACACGGGACATAGGTGTCGAAGCCTTGTTAAAAAAAGTGGGGTCTGTATTTATAATTTTCGGTTTGCACCAAGAATTGGGCTATCGCGGGATTTGAGCACTCGGGAAGGCAGGTTGAACAGGAAGACAGGGCTTTCTGATGGGCTTTACTAGATGTATTGACGATGTGATTTCGGAGGGTAAAAACCTTGTAAATCAACCGTCTTTTGTAGCCAAGCACTATAGTCTTGTTTGTCGACGATGACAGTTTTAGTCCCCAATAGTAGGATATAAACTGGAGCAACCAATAATGCCATAATCCAGCAGGTAAAAATGTTTTTTTGCCAATTAACCAATTCATGATGTAGCAATACTACTGCCCATGCTGGGTGTCAGACACCGAATAAGATAACCTATAATGACAGTGGAAAATTCGAGGAAAGATGGATGTGTTTTACATCGTAAGGTGGTTATTGAAAAGGACAGGAAAATCTCTTGGATCCTAATAGGCTATCTAATATCCCATTTTGTCAGGAATTACACCACGCACACCGCCTTTGGGATTCAGCGTATCGCCGTTTCGTCGGGGGATTAGATGAATATGGGCATGCATGATAGTCTGGCCTGCACTTTTGCCGCAGTTGGTGCCGATGTTAAAACCTGTTACCGCTGAATCGGATTTCTCGATTCTATCACTAAGAATCCGGATTAGTTTATCGGCATCATTTCTCTCTTCAAAGGTCATGGAGAAAAAATCAGGTGTATGGCGAATAGGAAGCACCAGAATATGATCTTCCGTCACCGGATTTTTATCCTCAATAGCTACAACGGTTCCAAGTTTTTCGATGAGTTTAGTCTCAATATTCGCCGAACAAAAAGGACAGTTAAATTCAGGTTCTGTCATTCGCTATTGTTTCCCTTTTCCACCACGGAAGACTTAACAACCTTTCTTCTTTGGTACTCGTTTTTGGATTTACCTCTTTGGTTTTCTAAAGCTTTTCTTTTGCCGAGAGAGTAGAAGAAATAACAGACTATCCATATAAAAAAGGCAAAAGTCAACAGTCTGAATAAAACACTCATTTTAATCTTCCGAATTCATTGATATTCTCATGTCATCATACTCATACATTGAAAGCATCATAGTAGAATCGATATTTAATTGCTGTAAATGCCAATTGACTCATCGATTTCTCCGTTGGGCAACATATTATCAGGATGGTAAATACCTTTTTCTTCTAACTGGTATCTTTTACAGTTCTGCCAATTATTATTAGATTTACAAAAATTCTGTGCCCAGGATTTAGCCAACTTTCCTTGTCTTTCAAATCTTCTCAGCGGACAGACGTTATACCATTTACATGTCATAGCAAACTCAAAAATTATAGCAAATCAGCAGTCGCCGGATTTACTTTTATTCATTCCTTCGACTTTATCAGTCAGCCAGCCAATTCTAACATCTTTGGTTGGATTTAAATCAGGCACATAAGGTTTTATATCCAAAACCGGAGTACCGTTAACCATATCAACACCTGATATATGTAAAATATTCTGATCAATATGTTCAAGTCTAACAACGGATACGCCGATAGGATTTGGCCTATAGGGACTGCGTGTAGCAAAAACACCACGCTCTTTGCCATCCCATGGCGGGCAGGCTTTAAGACTTGGGTTTCTGACCATATGCAAATGAAAGATTACGACAATATGGCTAAAACCATCCAGATCCTTGAGTCCCCCGAAAAAATCATCAAATATTTCTATCGTTCCTTTTATCTCCGAAGCACCTACGGCCTGTCTGGGAACACCAATATTGTCCTTAAACGGCGAAGAGATTAATCCGATTGGCTGATACTGTATAGCATCCATCAAATACCCTTATTGAATTCATTTTTAGCCATTGATTACTGCCACAAAAACAATACCACAAATAATTTACACATTTGAATTGTCACCTTGTAGCCCGATTTGGGCTGCTGCTTGTCTCATGCCCATAATCGTATCGGTAAAAAGTTCATCTAATCCCATCCCTAACATCTCAGCTCCTTTTTGAATGATAGAGCGATCGACACCAGCAGCGAAGGACTTGTCCTTCCATTTCTTCTTTACGGATTTGGCCTTCATATCCAGCACACTTTTGGAAGGTCTGACCAAAGCAGTTGCCGCAATCAAACCGGTAAGTTCATCAATAGCATAGAGAACCTTTTCCATCTTACTTTCTGGCTCAACATCGGTGCATATTCCCCAGCCGTGCGACAGTACAGCCTTGATATAATCATCGGGCCAGTTATGTTCTTTAAGGATTTCTTCTGTCTTTTTGCAGTGTTGTTGAGGGAACTTTTCATAATCAAGATCGTGTATCAGACCGATTACGCCCCATTTCTCCTGGTCTTGGCCAAGCTTATTGGCAAGGTATCGCATCACCGCTTCGACGGCAAGGGCATGCTTTATTAGACTTTCGTCCTGGTTGTACTCTTTCAAAAGCTCAAACGCTTCTTTTCTGGTAGGTACATTTGTTTCCATAAAAACTGCCCCAGTTTGTTAGCCGCAAACTATTTGTTTTATAATTTTCATATGCAAGAATAACATTGTTATTGTCCGATTGGAAGCTTAATCCGTGTAATTGCATGCTCTTGAACGATTTGTCATCACACTTGCATATCGTTGAATTTTCATTTATGATAATTGAAAAGAAATATGCCCCACTTTTTTCAATTTGGGAATGTTTAAGGATGTAGCATAGTGCGGTTGTAAATTGAATCCGCGAAATAATAAGGCAAAAGGAAGTTAACATGGAATACAAACAAGACGTATCAATGCTGGTTTCAGGTCGTGTTTCACAAATTCCAAAATCAGCTATTCATGAAATGACCCGTTTGTCCAAAGAAATAGATGATGTGTCATTTCTATCCTGGGCAAAACCGACCTCCGGTACGCCGGAGCATATAAATAAAGCAGCAATCAAAGCAATAAATGAAGGCAAAACAGGAGGTTATTCTGAGCCGGCAGGACTTTATGAATTACGAGAAGAGATAGTCAAAAAGTTGAAAGAATTTAATCACATTGAAGCATCCCCTGACGAAACAATTGTTACCGTAGGAGCTATAGAAGGACTTGCTGCTGCTCTAATGGCGGTTGTTGATCCGGGTGATGAGGTTATTATTCCTGTACCCGGCTATTCCAGCCATATCAGGCAGGTTGTGATGGCTTCCGGAAAACCTGTTTGCGTTCCTACTATTGAGGAAAAAGGCTTTAGTCTGGATATTGAAAGAATTAAGGATGCTGTCACAAACAAGACAAAAGCTATTCTGTTCAGTGACCCTAATAATCCCACAGGCTCGGTTTATTCCAGAGCGGAGTTAGAAGCTGTTGCCCAGATCGCATGTAAAAATAACCTTATTGTTATTACTGATGAAGCATATGAATACTTTACCTTCGATGGACACAAACATCATAGTATCGCTTCTTTTGAGGGTATGAAAGAGCGTGTAATCAGTTCGTTTACTTTTACAAAAAGCTATGCAATGACAGGCTGGAGAGTAGGCTATGTCCATGCGTCAAAAGAACTAATAGCACAGGTTAAAAAAGCCCATATACCATTTGCAATTTGTGCCCCGGTAGTTTCTCAGTATGCTGCACTTGGAGCTCTTAGAGGTTCCCAGGAATGTATTGATGATTTCCAGCGGCATTATACAACAATGAGAAATCTTATGTGTAGGAGACTTGATCAACTTGGGCACATATTTGAATATCAAAAGCCAAAAGGGTCATATTTGATGTTTCCAAAAATAAAGGTTGCCCAGGGCAAGGATTCACTCACTTTTGCAAAACGGCTGTTAAAAGAAGCCCGCGTTTCTACTACGCCTGGTATAGCTTTTCGAGGAGAGTCACATTTACGAATGTCATTTTGCGTTTCAGAAAAAACGATTGACAAGGCATTTGATAGAATGAAAGATTATTTTAACAACGCCTGACCTTTTTTTTCCACCAATTGCTCGCATAACTTTCTTCTCATACATGGTGCTTATTGTTTTTTATCCGCAAATGATTGCGATTGCTATTCAGATAATGTTAGAATGTCCACGCCATCTTGGGTGACCAACACCGTGTGCTCAAACTGAGCGCTGCGCTGCAGATCGCAAGTAACTGCTGTCCAACTATCTTTCCAAATTTTAGATTTCCAAATACCCATGTTAATCATAGGCTCAACAGTAAAAATCATACCGGATTTTATCTTCGTATGTTCTCTTGTGTCATAGTAATGCGGCACGGTTGGGCTGGAATGGAAAAGTTTACCGATACCATGTCCACAATAGGCGCGTACTACACTGTAACCATGTTCTTTTACATACGTTTCAATAGCACGGCCGATATCTCTAATCAGACCATTTGGTCTGATAGCAGCAATTCCACGCATCATTGACTCGTGAGTAACAGTCAACAGGTTATGAGATGCCTGGTCAATCCTGCCTACGGAAACAGTTTCAGAACAATCGCCATGT
>Ga0208771_1000910_pt1 | contig 16607 bp, 18 predicted proteins | sample AntAceMetag02UKX_FD_184775 | JGI IMG/M metagenome (GOLD analysis project Ga0208771, IMG submission 184775) | Saline lake microbial communities from Ace Lake, Antarctica - Antarctic Ace Lake Metagenome 02UKX (SPAdes) (version 2) | ecosystem: Environmental > Aquatic > Non-marine Saline and...
GCGGTTTATCACTTCTATAATAAAAACAATCAATATTTTTTATTTCTCCGCACTTAGAACATTGCTTAATCATAGAAAAACCCTCCCCGGATCTGTCGGTCAGACGCACATTTCTGGTAAGAGAAACAGCTTTCCCCGAGGAGGATTGATTGATTTTTGATTTTGAGTTTTGATTTTTCATGTGTGCATCTGACCTTACATTTTCATCCTATACCTTCACTCCGCTTCTGTCAATAATTATTCAAACTTTCATCTTCATGCCTTAAATCTTCAATATCGAAAATGTTTTGCCCTAAGTAGTCGCCCGAAGAACAACCTTTTGGCTTTAATGATTTTCCAAATACTATATGTTGCCTTTTTTTTGGTTTATTAGAGTGAGAATAAATAGCCACTTAGCATGAATTTTTATATATCGTAATTGATGGCTTGACATAATCCCCCTTAAAAGAATAATGTTTTCTCATGTAAACCAATGATCCCCACAACCCTTTGTGAGAACCCTTTGACCTTTTTACTGCCTACCCTATGCAATACTTTATCATCGAGCATCTTTGTTACCCGGCCTGTTACCCGGTTGATTGCCCGGCCCATCTTTTCAGCTATTTCTTGATTAGTCATTGGCCCGTAAATCCGTAGACAAGAATATACATCAAGGCATCTTTTTTGCAGGGTAGGCTTGATCACGTCATAAGCTGTTTGTGAATTGCGGTGTATCATTGAACCACCTCATTTGGCTCTGGGATTGAGCATCCCAGCTCTTGCGCGGCCCAACGTCTTACGCTTTCCGTAAAGACTTCAAACTCGTCAGTTTTCAACTCCGCGCTGCCTTTAACTATTTTGACCATGCGAAAACCATTTTTAGTCTTGAGCTGCAATTCTTCTTCCAAGAACATTGACTTGATAAGGTCTTTCATTTCCGTAGCTGTATACCCTGTATGCCTTGAAAGTATCGGCAGAATTATTCCATGTAGATAACGATTCTGAGGATTACTTCTTTTGATCTTACCCTCAAAGATTACCTCATACTGGTGTTTGCATTTTGGACATCGCATCTTGCGGATACTCATTTGTTACCACTAATCTGAAATCTATGATGACACTTCGGGCACTCAACCTGATTTTTCAACATTTCTTCAAGACGTTCTTTTTCTGCTCTTGCCTTCCTTGCCGCTTCCTCGACGGCCCTCCTCGCTTCTTCTTTCTCAGCTTCCGCTTTTTCTCTCTCCTTTCTAAGGACTGCTTCTTGTTCTTCTCTCTGCTTATTCAATGCGGCTTGCTTCTCTTCCTCTGCGGCTTGCCTGAGCCTATCTTCCCTACGTCTGGCTTCGTTCTCAGCGTCCAATTTGGCCTGCTCTGCCGCTCGCTTCTTTGCTGCCTCAATCTCAATTGCCTTTTGTTTCTGTCGCTCAATCTCTCTCTTTTCTTCTTCAATTCGAGCGTTTTCAGCATCAATCTTGGCTTGCTTTTCTGCGAGTTCTTTTTCTTTTGCTTCTTGCCCAAGCCTTATTTTCTCAAGTCTTTCTTCTTCCTCTCTTCTTGCCTTTTCCTCTTCCAATCTAATGGCTTCTCGCCTTTCATCTTCGATTCGCTTCTTTTCATCATCAACAATTTTTTTCTGCGACAATAAATATCCCTCGATTTCCTGAAGGCTATTGTTTAGCTCTTTGGCTCTTGCGTCAATTTTTCTGCCAAATGCCAAACTAGATGCCTTTAATGTGGTCCGAGCTTTTTCAATATCCGTCCTAGTTCTTACGGCCTCCCGATAAGCAGTTTTGCACAACTCGTAATTTTCCTTATCATCAAAGCCACTAACCTTAATGCTAGAATATTTTGTTTTTAGTTCTACGATCCTTGCCTCAAACGGTCGATACTTAGCCAATTCTTTTGACACATAATCTTCGTTGTGAATTACTATATTGCTCTGCTCCATGTCGCTCTCCTATTTTATTTTATTAATTGTTGACTCTAAGTTTTCACAAAAAAGCCTTAATTCAACTGCAAGGCTAACTTGAAACTTTACGTCAGGCAACACTCGAACCATTAGAGGCTTCAATCCCGGATAATAAGAAATGAAGTCAAGCCACTTTCTACCTGTTACATAAAGCTGGCCCTGTACCTGCTGAAAATACTCAAGAGGCAAAACTCCCTTTAACAGATATGCTACCTGCGTTGAGGCAATAGGATCCTTGATCTCAATTAGCCCATCTTCTCCAACTAATCCGTCAGGGCTACACCCCACTTTGCCGTCATCCGTTAGGCAGAAGCCCACTTCTTCAACAGTCGCGCCTTTAATTAATTCGTAAAACTCTCGTGCTTCTTTCTCCATTTCACAGCCTCGTATCATGGCCGCGCTTTGATATGTTTCCTCAGTTATCCCGGAAACCTTTTCTCCGGCAAGCCTAAACATATACTTCTCTGCTTGCTTTGACGGTTCGCCTTTAGTCGTGATGATCTTTGCAAAGTTTGAGGCGCTTGGTATCCCTCTGCGAGCCGCAAACCATTCTTCTGAGCGTTGCTCTACTTGGACTATCTTCATTATTTTTGCTCCTTCTGAGATTTGATAGCATTAACAGCTTGGCCATATTTTTCTTTCGGCAAGTCCTCAAGAGCATCAATTTTAAAGAACTTACAAAGCGGGCCCTCTTTTAAGTTTGCGCTGATAAGCAAGTCCCTAAGAGCGCCTAATTCCTTATCTCCTATTGGAACAATCGAGGCGGTGTTGCCGTCGTCGTCCATATTAGCGTCTGTTGACGCAAGCCCACAAATCGACTCAAACGTAACAGCCTTTAAATATGTAATCGTGGACTTAATCTGCTGAATCTTGTTCTTTGCCCCGGAAGTGTCCGCGTCTGCCGACATCGAAGAACCCTCGCTATGCCCTAAACTATGAGTCAGCTTACAGGTAACTTTAACTGTTCCATTTTGTTCAATGTTCCAGCTTGCGGTCAGTCCTTGTTTGCTCAACGCTGGATTGATCGTGTTCACTAAATTGTTAAGAGAAGTGTATTTTGAGTTATACTGGCTGTTTGTCTTGTCTTTTGTTACAACAGGCGCATTTTCCTTAAATCTCGCCATCGCTTGATGAAACGCTTTTCGAGCTTCGTTCGCTTCATAATCTTTTTGGATAGTTAGGAGTTCTCTTAATTGAGAAACATCCCCGCCGCTTCCAAAAACCATCGCGATCATTTCAGCAGGAGATCCGCACTTTGGCAAGTTCCCCGGTTTTTCCACGAGTTCTGTTTTCTTTTTCATCATCCCCTCCTTCTGGCACTCCGGGCAAAACTCTTCATCCCAAGCCCGCTCTTTGCCACATTTACATTGATATTCCATTATTCGCACCGATCACAAACATATAACTTCTGGCCCATCCTGCTGGCCCCGATACATCGCATCTTCCGTTCACACAAAGGACATATATCCGCTGGCAGCTCTTCCTTGATTAATTCTTTCTGCTCAAGATATTTGTCAAGCGTCCCATCGTCTGTCCAATCCGGGATAAGACGGTTACGAGGTAATGTTTTAAGCATGATTGACCTCCTTTTGGGTAAACTTCTACAATATTTCGCCTTTGACCGTGGTAATGTGGCCTCAAAGCTGTTCCCATGTGCTTTTATAGAGCTTTCCTTTGTACGCGACTGTTACGATATGCTTGCCCTTATCCACGTAGGCAGATTTGACCTTGACATTATCTAACCCAAAGATCGACTCGCTTGCCAACTCTTGGCTCCGGTCTACCCCTGCCGGGCCAGCCACTACTTTGTCTGCGAAACTTACCATATCTAGCGACATATCTGCACCCCCGCGCTTATTAAGGTTATTAAAATGCACAATAATATGCTCCCAACTACCGTATACGCTTCAAATACTCGATTGCTCATAATTCCCCCCCCCTAACTTTTTTTGAGCCAACTTTTTAATAAATCCAGAATAACTTTGCTAACAGTCTTTCTTTCCTTGATAGCCTTAATCTGTACTTTCTGCTTAAACTTCTCGTCGGTCCTAACCACAAATCTTGGATCGTACATTTATTTTTTCCTCCTTTCCTTGTTGTGCAATTGACATAGTACCACGCTTTTTGGCATCGTGTCAACAGCTATTATTTTTTATTTTTTGCAGGCAAAGCGAAATAAAAAGAAGAAGGGATTTCCACAAATCTTCCGGTCCACGATTTCCAGGGGGCATAGAATAGAACTTTTAGGGGGCTTACGGCTCGGAAGGGGGTTATTCTGAGGGATAATGCGGCAGTTTTTAGCGTTGCTTAGAAGCAATCCTCACGCGATTGTGGGGGGGGTTGCTCTTATTACACTGACATTATTGGTATAAAATAAACTAGAACACCTAAAACGAACTCTTCGGTTCTCGCATCCGGCAAAGGATTAAAGACCCCTAAAACTATGTAAGCGGCCACCAAGAGAACCACCTGAAACCCCGCTAGGAGCCATTTCTTGCGCCATAAATTGAACCCGGAGGACGAAACACCATTAGCGAGGCCAAACATCCCCCTCCGGCCAACCTTAGCCCAAAGACTATCGACTCCGCCATACCCCATGCTTAAAGAAGCCATCATCAGGACCATCTGCGGGAGACTGCGCCAATTCTTCGAGAACGCGAACATCCCCAAACAGGCCACAGCCGGGGAAAGGTATCGCCTTAGCCATTTCATCCCGCCAAAGGCCTCGCTTCCCCCCATTGCATAAAGTGCCGCACAGATAAACACCAGCCCGAACTTTAAGAACGATCTGTATTGTCGTTTACGTTCGCTCATTCTGTATCTGGCAAGCAATACCATCCCTCAGGTATCCGCATCTTGCCAGCCTCTTCTTCGTTGTTGTCGGTCATTACCCACACTTTGGCCTTAACAGCCTGTCTGAGCCTTACAGCCTTGCCATCAGGAACGTAGACTGTCTTAAAGGCACAGCCAGAGATTGCCTCAGCTAGAATGAACAGAATTATTATGCTTTTCATGTTCCACCCGTCCTTTTTAGCTTTTGCCTTCAGCCTCTTCTCAAGCTCGCCCGGTCCCGCGCCCTTGATTAACTTAGGGCGCAGCCAACTAGGCAACTTTGTGAGAATACTTAAAAAGAGCTGGATTAGAAATGCTTTCATATATTACCGACCCGGATCGTCTTCACCATCGATTTTATCCAGAATTGCCATAACTTTTGGCTCAAGAATACCGAGTACCGGAATAGCCATATCATCAAACTTATTTTCTGAGGCTGTGAAAACAGCCGGCAGGATCTTAAACGCTGCCCGTACTGTCGCGACTGCGGTATCTTCCGCAATATTCAAGCCTTCTACTTTAAGACCTTCAATCAAAACCTGTTTAGGTGTAAGCATAATTTTTTCCTTTTCCTTTCGCATTAAATCCAAATGAAATTTGTCCAAACTATTTATAAAATCATTGTCAGCCCTAACCAGATTAACAATGTCAGATTGCTTCGGGTCAATCGCCCCGGACGTTACGGCCTTTTCATATTGACGGTTTCTAAAAACTAATACCGTCATAAGACCTTTGATGCTATGTCCTATATCCTCAGTTGTCATGCTAGGCCTCAGTTGTTTCCGCGCGTTAGCAATGTCTTGACATCAGCCTTAATCTCCTTCAAATCCTCTTTAATCTCTTTAACTGTTTGTTCGCACAAGTCTTTTCTTTGATAGGTGTTATCCGAGTTGTCTTTATCCATCTTGCTTTCCAATGCCTCCCAGAGTTTGTCATTTTTAGCCCAAAAGAAGATGACTAGCCCTAGCGGAATCAAGTTCAGAAACGGAGCTAAGTTATTCAGGCTTTGCATGACTATCCTTTAGTTGTATTATTCTTCGGCATTTTGGACATCGCCAGATCGTTCGTCCGATGAACTCGTTGACTTCTATCTCTCCGCACGTCGGACAAGTGATTGTCCGTTTCACTCCTCGAACCATTGATGGGTCATGCATCTATTATCAATAACCTCTGTGCATTTAAGCGTCCAGCCCTCACGAGTAAACTCAGCGTCAACCTCTGACATCTGGCTTGAAACATAAGTGTATGAACAACCAGCCATGAACACGATGAAGAACCCCAGTGCTACTTTTAGTCGGCGGTGTGTCATTGAAATAACCTCGATATTGTTATCCATGGAATAAAGGTAGGGGCTGCCGCAACTATTTCATCCGCTCCAATATCCCATGTGCCAGAGCGGGTATCGCCGTCGATGTCGGCGTCATAGGTCATGCTTGCTGAATAATCAGATCCAACATCTACACAATCGGAGGTAGAAGCGATGTGTGTATCTTCAGCCCCGGAGGTTAAAGAGGTGAAATCAAAATCACTTGAGGTTCTGCTTTCTAGGTCATGCGCCCCTGTGCCTGATGTATCAGAGATGCAATTGTAATCTTCTGTTATATAACTACCCCCCATACTCGTCGTGAAATTATAAAAAATATTGTTATACGCATATGTAGACCCATGGGAATCGTTGTCGTAGATAGCTGTGTTGCCAGTAGTACCTCTTTTTATAAACGTATTATTGATGAAATACTTAGAGCCACCTTCTGCTGGATTATGGTCGACACCGTCGACCCTCGTCAAAATCATGTTGTTTGTATAATAGTGTGTTAAATTTGCATATTGAACTGAACGAATAATCGCTTTTTGAGGCTCACCACCCCAGCCTTCACTCTGATAAAGAATACAACCGTCGACGATAAGATTATCAACCCCGTCATCAACATTGAAGCACCCGTAATAAGAATATCTGTCTTGATCAATAATTAAATCTTTAACTCTCACATTGTCATCGCCCACAGTAAAAGGATAATCAAAAGCCCCGGATTGCGTAACGGCTGCGCCTGAATAAGTAGAGCCAGAAGAGTATATTTTCCCGCTGTGCTTTTCTCCTGTTCCTGCTCTAATCATCATGTAATAAGAGGAGGAAGTCGTTGAACCCCAAATCCTACAACTATCATCAATATCCCCGTCGTCGTCATAAATTTCTGCAATCTCAATGGTCGTAGCAGTAACCAAATCCCCTTCTTTGGCAGACTCCCAAGCTGACACAGTATTGTAGTCCTCGTCAGTACAGTTAGAACCAACAGCACAGATTTTAGAAATGTTCGTTGCTGCATAAGCATTCGGAATAATTGCTCTGGCTGCTAATTTTAAAGGTCGGTCAAAGAATACATACTTCTTTCTCAGCCATTCATATTTCGCTAAATCCGCTGTTGTTGTTGCTTTAGTGTCGAGAATTTTAATTGCGTCAGTAAGCCCGTTTGTTTCCTCAATCTCTGTCTTATCAAAATCAATCTTGATTTTTCTATTCGCTTTTATAGTCGGGGCTTCTGGCTTATCAATATTCTCTTCCGTCAACTTTTCTAACAGTTTATATTTCCCAAGCTCAGTCAATTCCATCTTAACAATGCGAAATTCTTTCTGCTCTGTCGGTGTCGGCTCTTGACCGCTCACTATTTCAGAAATTAGAACAACGTCCCCCGCTTGCGATAGCCCGCTGATGTCTTTCGTGTTATACGCAGACTTGTCAGCGGTTTGAATAAACACCCAATAAACCTTTGTCTTAACATCATCGAGCGTATTTTCGGGGGTTACTTCAACGACCGGGGTTTCTGCAATCGCTTTATCCGCACCCCAACTCTGGGAGGTAACAGAAAATAATAATGCCAGCGTTATGACTATTGCTTTTTTCATTCTCGCACCGCCATGTAAATAGTTAGCCCTTTGGCCGCCGTAGTATGAATGGAATCTACGTCGATAGTAATTATATCCCCGACTGCAAGTGTGGTATCTGTTAAGTCAGGAGGAGTCGCAGCGGTAGTCGTGGTCTTTTCGGTGGTATCAAAATCCAACTTATTAGTAGTCATAATTGACGTGCCGCCAAAGCTAATATCCACAACCATCGTTCCCGTTACGCCAGCCGTGCTATTAGTGGCGTATAAATAAAACGGAGATGAATCACTCTGCAAAACAGTTCCAGCAATAGGAGAAACAAAATCTCCTGCGATATTATTATCGGCTGCCGTATTAGCCGTTCCCGCTTCAACTAAATTAAAGACAAGCCATCTGATATTCCGTTTAGAAGCCACAAACTGATCTACTGGAATAGCCCTAGTGGAATCGGATCCGCCATCTATCTCAGAAGTTATAGCGAGTTCAACTTTACCCGACGCGGAAGTAGAAGCTGCTGTCCACTCGCTATCACGCATAACTCCAGCGTCAACATTACACTGCCCACCAGAACAAGAAAGGTCTGTGCCCCCTGCGCCGTTAATTGCTGCCGCTATTTCGGTTGTCGCATCTGTACAACTCTCAACCGCGCCGCTTGCATCTACACCCAAAGGATAAGAACCTGCTGAACAGTTCTCGCCATTAGCGGCAAGGGCTGTGGCCGTCGCAGCATTACCCGCTGACGTAATAGCACTCTCAACGCATCCGGTAATTTCAGCGCAGGTGTCATGTGCAGCGTCCGTTTCTAATCCTGGCACATCCCCGGCTACGATTGCGCTTTCGATACATCCGGTAATCTCAGCACAAGTATCTTGAGTAGCAAGCCCGGTAGATATGGCTGTATCAGCCGCAGACTTGGAATAGAAATCTGTCCCGGCTTCGAGGTCAAGCAAAGCCCGCATTGCTGCATAAGTTGCCGCTGCCACTAACGCTTTTCCGTCGGCGCTAGGGTTGACTCCTGACCACTCACTCAAATTTGCAGCATAAGCCTGAACATCTGCACCGATTTCTAGATCTAAAGAGTCTTTCATTTGAGCGAACGACTGAACAAATAAAGTTTGAGCGTTAGCACTAGGAGTTATCCCAGCGTAAGTCATTAAATCAGCGTCGTAAGTTTGATAAATGCTCGCTCCTATAATCGCTTGTATCTCTGCACTAGAATCGACGCTAGGGTCAGCCTCCGTTTCCACATAAGTGTCGTCGTCTTTATCTAAGTAATTCTGAACTGAGTGATCGCCCCAGCCATAAGCAGTATTAAAATTGCCATGATTATATGTTGACTCATGTGTGGTAACGGCGGGATCAGCTTCCGTTATTGTTATATCATCGGGAATATCCGCATCCGCTAAAGCCCGGAATGTAGGAGCAGCCGCAGCACCCGAAGCCGGGCCAGCAAAGATATAATTAGCTGTCTGCGTGTCAAGATTTAACTCCTGGGTGGACAAACCTAATAGCACTTCAGCCGCAGCGGACAGAGTAACAGCGTCGTGCCCGCCACCTACTCCTTCTACTGCAGTCTCGAGAGATTGAAGAGCCACTTTTACAGTTTGACTGTCTGCAATCGTCGAGCCTGTGAACGTTCCTAAGTTAGCCACTCCCGAGGCAACCCCGGACAAAGTTATTAAATCGTCAACACTTAAAGAACCCTGCATTTGAGCGAACGATTGAGCAAGTAAAGTCTGAGCATTAGCACTAGGAGCTATCCCAGCATAAGTCATGAGGTCTGCATCATAAGCCTGGTAAATATTAGCGCCTATAATAGCTTGAATTTCTGCGCTTGAATCTACGCTAGGATCGCTTTCCGTTTCTAAATATCCATTATTCCCGGCGTAAGCGTCAACTTGCGCTTCACTTAATTGCGTATCGTCGTCGCCGTCCCCTAACCCGGTAGGCACATCAGTAAGATCATCGAAATCTTTATCCCAGGCCGTATATACCGGGTCCGTTTCTACTCCGCTCCCGCCTTCCGAATTACAAATTACCGTAGCACTTGCCGAATCATAAATACAATATTTAGTATCAGTAAGTGTTCCTGATTTTAATAACACTTCATCAGCTATTTGTGATTGTAATTCAGCAAAGGTATTAAGATCAACATCTTTAATATAAACAGCATCAGATTCTGTAATATTATAAACTCCAACTCCACCTTCAGTAATAGTAGCCCCTTCAACTGTTCCACTATCTGTTATTCCATCTGTTATCAAAGGCATCCGAATGTCAAAAGCCTCTGCCCCAGAGGTGGAACCGAGTTTAACCATATTACTTGTGCTTTCAAAATCCAAAGTCAAATTTTCATTATACGTCCCACCAGTCCCCCCAACCGTCAGCACCCCACTAGCAGTAGCATTAGCAAGTATCGAACCATTAGAAGTTTCCAACGCTCCTGTCAGCGGGTCATTGCTGGCATCGAGCTTGAGGTAACGATCATCGCCATCCAAGCTAAACTCGTCTATCGTCTCAAGGGCCGCCTGCACAGTATCATCATCGTCGGATAAATTATTGTCAAATTCTGTTGTATCAACGGACGTGTTTTCCGCTGTCTGACCCGGACCATAATCAGCTTGACAAGGTACAGCCATGATAAATAAAAATAGAAATGAGAATAATATACGTTTCATAATTCCCCTTATCTGATTACCTTAACCTTTAATTTGCTTATAACCGTTGATGCGTCGTTCCCTGTATCGGGCGTGATCTTAAACCTTGCGAATGAAGTAGCCGCCGGAGTGTAAGCCTTAATATGCACGAGTTCGTCCGTAACTGTATCATTAATCTCCGCCGCGCCGTCTGGTATTACATAATCCCCATCAGCCGCTAAATCATTAGTAGGCTCTAAGTTTCCCTGTTCCAGTTCAATTTTTAAGACTACATTCCCAGCCGAAGTCGCCTGATATTCAATCCCGAAAAACGGAGCTGAGGAATCTGAAGCTGGCAAAGGAAAATGTTTGCTATAAACTGCCGTGTCTTCCGTCGCTACTGCGATACTTGACACTCCTGCTATCTTTAAAACGTCTATTGTTCGATTGTTGTTGTCTTGCATTTTATTCTCCTTATGCGTTGGCTTCTTTTAAAGCCTTTTCTCGTTTCTTTAGTTTTTTACCCTCTTTAGTATTTACTCTTTCCTTAACTCGTATCTGATTATACCAATCTTTCAGATATTCTGCTCTGGCCTGGTTGGTAATCACTTGAGCAGCCAATACGTCTACTTCTTTACTGGCTTCGTTTAATTCGTCGGTTTTAATTGATAGCTCATCGCTAATCTTAAGCAACTCTGCATTGCTGAATTTAACAGATCTCTTTGTTTCGTCCAAGATCAATAATTGAGAAGAAATATCTCTTGCTAGGCTGTCTTTCTCCTCTTGTAATATCTGGACAGATTCATCCAAAGCGTCTATCTTGCTACTGCTTATTTCTAGTGCGATGGCGTTTTCTTTTTCTTTTTCTTGGCTGATAAACAGCCTCTTCTTGGAAGATTCAACATCCACACTTAATCCTTCATTCGACTTGATCCAAAGAACTTCTTGCTTTTTAAGCTCCTCAATCTTATTCTGAAAATCGTTGATAACCGCGTCACCTGTATTCTTGTAACTTAAAGCGTACTCCTTATTTTTCTGAACTACTTTTAAAGCATCATCTTTTAAAGCCTTTAGGTTGTCCTTGGCCTCTTTAACCTCAGTAGCAACAGCGTTTACCTTGACTTTTTGAGCTTCTTCATCTTTTTTGAACATTTCAATAGAATCTTTGACTTCATCTAGCTCCTTGCTCAACAGTTCCTTAATCTTTTTCTGGTCTACTTTAAGCTGAGAAGTTTCTGCCTGTACTCGTTCTTTTTCTTGTATAGCATGGGTTTTGTCTTGTTTCAACTTTTTCATTTCTGCCTCGGTAATTTCTTCTATTTCTTTTTCCGACATGACTTTCCCCCTATTTATTTAATATTTATGCAGTGCGCCGCACTTTATGCCGACGTGGCCCGTAGTTCTCTTCATTAACTGACCCTCTGCCAGCAGTATTTTGTTATTGAAGGCTGTAATATTGATAATTCTTCACCACCAGTGCTTTCACTATCTGGAGTAGCAGATGCACCTGGCCCTGAATCTGTACCTCTAACTGCAAGGGTACTATTTGTTGTGCCACCAGTTCCCCATACAGCTGTTGCCGCTGGAATACTATGAGCGTGGTCAGATGAATTAACAGTTTCAGCTCCTAATTCTTCATCTAGAGTATCAAATGTGCCTGAATCAATACCAACAATAACTCTCCCTGTAATGGCTGTCCATGTACTAGTAAATCCTAACAAAGTAGCCGGATTTGTAGACACACCAAAAACCCTAACTGTCCCAATAGGATTATTCGCGGCTGTAATTGTAGCTACGGTTATGCTTGCTGCACTTGAAGCGGCCGCATCCGCACTATCCGAAGCATCGCTTGCGTCAGTCGAAGCCGCACTTGCGCTTGATGAAGCAGCCGAGGCGCTTGCTTCTGTGGCTGAAACCGCCGTATCTAACGCAGTTATGTCGGTATCTCCGTTCTCAAAAGATAACCCGTCGCTTGCCCCCACTAAAGGCTTCCCTGCCTCTGGTACTGGAATTTCTGAGCTAACCGCGGACGATGTGCCTAATGGATAAGATAACGCCCTGGCGAATCCCTCGATGACCTCCTGGAGCATTGCCACGGCCTTATCCCAAACTCCCTCTGCAACTTTAGCCTGAAAACCGGAAGATGTCGTAAAAGGTTGCTCTTGCGATACAGTCGTTGACCTTGAAAGGATAATATAAACTGAATCAGCCGGGGTTGCATCACCAGGAGCAGAATCAAAAGTTATTTTTAAGGTGTCATTGCTTAATATCTCAGGTGTGAAGCCCGATGTGATCTCAGTTTGTACACCTGTCGTGTAGTTTTCTGAGTACACTTTGACATAATCTGTGTTAAGCGGATTCCATGTAGCTGTAAATATTGTTGTGACTGCGTTTGCTAAGTCTTTTGTTGGTTCGTAACTCGCTGCTAGTGTCATAATTTGCCCCTATCGTCGTATTTTTGTATAGCTTCTTTTGCTATCTCGGTTATTTTCTTTTTCAATTCTGCAATTACTTCTTTATCAGCAGCGGATTTTGTGACTTTCTTATTAATCGAATTAATCCTCTTTTTCAAACTTGCGATGCGTTTATAATACTGATTCATTTTATCATATATTCTCAAGTCTTTGCCATGATTAGCTTTTATTTTCTTGGCTTTCTCCATGTCGCCTGAATCCACCGCGTCTTTATACTCTTTCCTGATGCTCTTAACGTCGCTAAACCTCTCAACAAAATTAGCGTGTGCCTTAGAAACATGGCCATAGGTTCTTACGTTTGTCAGTTTCTTTATTTTCCTTACAGTAGATATAATCGGAAGTCCGGACAACGGCTCCAGCAATCCCCCGGATATTTCAAAGTAATCTAACGCGTTTTTGTTCTTCTTCCCCATCTTCTGCCATGACCTGCGCATATCGTCAATAATGCCCATACCAAAAGGATCATAAGTGTCCATGTTTAAAGACTTCCTAGCTAAAGTCTCAATTACATCCGTGAAGAACGGGACAGCACTTGTCGGGCTTATCATAATTTGAAGAATCATTCTTTTTAGAGCGTCTTCATAATAGTCTGCATCCTCGTCGTCGTCGTCCCTGAACAGCTTTCCGATTGCTTCGTATAGATTGCTTCCTACAACCTGACTGACTACCCCGAACAACGCTGGCTGAATAACTCCATATATTGACATTATTTTCGCGTACTGTTTTCCGTCAATGTCCCCGTTCTTGTAAAGCACAGTAGCGTCAACCATTTTACGCACATACTGGCTGGCTGTGTTTTTGAAGGCCAGGAACGGCCGGGCAAATCCATTTTTGCTATTCTGAAAATCTGACCTACTTGAAATAAGCCCTGACTGCTGCGCCTTTACAGCAGCCAATTCAAATATTTCCATGGCTTCTTCCATCGTCTTGCCTTGAGCTAAATGATACTGGACTAACGGATACCCGCCATAAATAATAGCCGTAATGTCGCCAGCCCTAGCAAAAGAAGAAACAAATTTAAAGGTATCTCCTCTAAAATTATTTAATGAGTTAGCTTCCCTCAAGGCGTTTTCCATCGCCTCACTATAACCTCTTGCAAATCTTTCCCTAACGTATGCGCTATTCTTCCACATATAATCAAACGTCTGCTTAGGGGTACTCAGCCCTTCACCAAATCCTTTGGCCCACTCTGCGGCTGGCATGTCTTCCATAAAGTTCCCAGTAGAAATTAATTGCTTAACTAAAACGCTTTCGCTTAAAGCGATCTTAGCGATGACCCACCCATTTACCGCTTGCCCGAATATTTCGGACATGAAATTTGACTCTTCTTGCTTTCCTTGAAGCGATAGCATATCTATCTTTTTAAGCAAGTTCTGATATATGTCAGCACCATACTTATTTTCAATCATGTTCTTAATCTTGCGATCCGAAAACATCCTCTTTGATTCCATATAGCTATCATTCATTGACTCGATGTATTGCGCGTCATTGATATTTTTGAGCAGCTTAGAGAAAGCATTTTTAAACAAAGGCACGATATTCCCGGCTGAACGAGCCCTTACCGCTCCCGGCGTGTTGCTCTGCATTACCAAATCGTTTGTAACGTCTATCTCTAGTTCTGACGTTCTCATCCAGTAGTTCGGGACCAGCCCCATGTCTCTGCCCGTTGTCTCAACGAGATATTTATTATATTTTACGCCGTTCTCCTGAGCCACTTCTTGCCAATAATCAGCCATTTCCTTATGCTTGTCAGATAATAAACCGACCATGCTATCTATCTGGTCTTTCCCGTATACTGCATAAGCGCGCTCTCTGGTATGCTCGTTCTTGATTCCGTTATAAATATCAATAACACCGACCAACGACAAATTATATGTATTCCCACCTTCTTTGTTCTCATAAAGTTTATATGTCTTTTTACTAGAATCTTGCAAGAACCTCAAAAACTGACGATTTTTTACGCCTAATATCTTAGCCGATTCTTCCGACACCGCTCTTACGATAACCGCTGATTTTGTAGTCCAGGCTAACTCTGCTGCTTGAAGGTCGTACTTGTCGCCAATCTTCTTGCCGGCTATTGTATAAACCAGGGATTGATAATTACTCAAACCTTTACGATAAAAATTAAACGCCCTAGTTTTCCAATTAATTACATCCTCCGGCTTCATTCTATCAATCTCGTCAACAATTTCCTGTTTCTGCTCTTTATAATCAAGACGCTCCATGAAATCCTGCTCATTCTTAGCCATGCGTCCTTCAAACTTCATTCTTCGGATGTCAGATTTGACCTTACGGAACAGTTCAAGAGACGCCTCCATGCCATTGGCCTGTAAAGATAATGCCCTAATTTTGATGAGATCAGCTTCCGTCAAATCTTTATCCGGGTATAAACTCAAGGCTTCGGCTGCCTCGTCCTTTGATAGCTTCTGATATGATCTAATCGTGGAGAAGGCCTTATTACTCTCATAATCATGTCTACCGACTACTTTAGAACCTTTTTTAACATCTTTCGTCTGCGTTAAGTCCTTTTTAATATCTTCCTTGATCTTATTCTTCTCATTAGACTCTGCGTACTTAAGAGCCCTGTCCTGTATCTCATTAATGGCCTTAATGAGCTTTTGCTCATTGTTCGCAGCTAATATCTGCCCCAGCACCTTCTTTAGGTCTTTAGGCTCCATCTTTAAATCGTTTGTTAGCTGGCGTAATGATTTTTGGTTTTCTGCAATCTGTTGCTTAGTAAGCATTTCTCCCTTACGTATCCCTTGCTTCAACACCTTAACCTTGTCTTTCAACACAGTCATTTCAGCCTTTTTAATGAACTTGGTCTTGTTGTCTTCAATGGTCTGGTTAAGACGCATAATCTGATTATCGATGTTTTGTAGATACCCAGCTAATTCATTTTCGGTTATTCCCACCTCAGCCGCGGCCGCGTCCATCCCGTTAGCATTTTCATTAGTTGTGCGATACTTAGCAGGAATACCCTCGTATTCTTCTTTCAATTCTCCGCTTGCGTACATTCTTACGCTGTGCATCATGTCTTTCTGTAACTGTCTTAAATAAACAAGAGAATCTTTAGCTTGTTGCACCAATAGCTTGTTTTCTTTAAGTTTCGCTATCTTCTTGTCTAGCTCAGATAATCCTGTTTTGTCGGGTTTAATATCTTTAGGTGTAATTTTAACTTCTGCTACCTTATCTACCTTATTAGCTTTGTTCCAGATGGAGGTGAGGCCAGATTTCATTCCGGTTTCTAATTTGTTATAAAACCCGTCCCCATACCATAGATTTTTCCCAAGACTAGAAGGGTATTTATTAGCAATCAGCTCTCCCTCTTTTTTTATTATCTGCTGTTCTTTGTTGTCTGAGGTGGACAATAACTTCTCTCTTAAATCTTTTATGCGTTCAAAATCATTAGAGATTTCTTTCTTTTGCCCTGCAACAAACTCCTCCGCCGTCTTATATTTCTTCGCCTCTTCAATCAGAACACCCTCTCCTGTGGCTTCTTTGCCTTCCTGTGCGACTTTCTTTGGTGTTACGACTATTTCTACGTCTTCTTTAACTTGTGGCTCTGCTGGCTTCTCAGCGTCTTCCTGGGCCTTAGCTTGCTCAATTACATTCTTAATCGATTCTTTCTTAAAGTCTGATTTCGCTTGCTGTAAAGCCGGAAGCCTTGCCCCTTCTATCCCCGCGCTTGGAGCTAACAACATTCCCATTGATACCATCGAATCAACCGACGCCTTGCCCCCAACAACTAAAATCTTTTTAATAGCTCCTTTCATCGAATCGCCCTGTTTACCAGCCAATCCTTCCGCGACTTCTTCTGCTGTGGTCTCTACA
>Ga0208771_1000915_pt1 | contig 16553 bp, 21 predicted proteins | sample AntAceMetag02UKX_FD_184775 | JGI IMG/M metagenome (GOLD analysis project Ga0208771, IMG submission 184775) | Saline lake microbial communities from Ace Lake, Antarctica - Antarctic Ace Lake Metagenome 02UKX (SPAdes) (version 2) | ecosystem: Environmental > Aquatic > Non-marine Saline and...
CCGTTATCGACCGCTCTTTGTCAGTAGGGGGGAAGGGGTACTTCGCATCTCTCCAGACTGGCTTGCTGTGACCATCCATCAAACTTTCTGTTAATTTAATAGGGTTTTCGAGTAAAAAGTACCAAAACTGGTACAGCTCTGGAATACATTAAAAGGAAATCTCTGATTTTTAGTAATGAAGGATTACACGATGGGCAAACGAGGGCCGACGCCTACGCCTCTTTCCCTACTCAAACAGAGGGGGAGCCAATTAGTTCCAGGACGTGAGAAAGGCACGCGGGAATCTGTTGGTAGTGTGGAAGAGTCTGGAGTTTTGTCTATCAACCAGAGGATTATTTTCGACCTGACTAAGCGGCGTCTTGAGAAGTGCCGTGGTCTGGTCGGGGAAATTGACGGCCCTGCTTTGGAGAGATATTCGGTGCTTGTCGATCTCTGGCAAAAGGCTTTGGATTATGTAAATGAGAATGGCGACACGGTGATGAATAAATACGGCGAGATGAAAGCTAGTCCGAAGGCTGCGAACCTGTTGAAATATGGCGAACAGTTGGCGCGGCTTGAAGCGAAATTTGGCATGACTCCGAGCGACCGGATTGGCCTTGAAGTGCCCGAGGAATCTATCGACGACGCGAAAGAGCGCAAATTTATGGGGGCGTAGATGATCTTAGAATGTACGCATAGGGAGAAGAATGAGCCTTTACGATTTAGCGATTGGCGGGATTCCTAATTACTCGCCGCTGGATCACGAGGAAGGATTCCGCTTTGATGAAGAGATGGCACAGTATGCGATTGATTTCATCGAGACTGTTTGCACTCACGTCAAGGGTCCGTTAGCAAAGAAGCCTTTTTTACTAGAGGATTGGGAAAAAGCAATCATAGCAAATTTGTGGGGGTGGCGAGACTTGAACGGACTGCGAAGATACAGGACAGCCTTTATATACGTTCCAAAAAAGAACGGCAAGACTGCATTTGCAGCGGCTATTCTTTTACTCTCAATGATTACAGACGGCGAACAAGGCGCGGAGATATATTCGGCGGCGGCGAGTAGAGAACAAGCGGGTCTTGTTTTCCAACACGCCTCCGGGATGGTGAAGCAATCGCCGATGTTGCGTAAGCATTTGAAGCTGTATGGCAACAGCGGCGGAGCTGTAAGTAAGTCTATCACGTTTGAAAAGACCGGGAGTTTCTACAAACCTCTATCGGCAGACGCGCATACAGCCGATGGCGTGTCACCTCATCTCGTTATTTGCGACGAAATCCACAGACATAAAAGCCCAGACCTTGCGGACGTGCTAGAAAAGAGCATGGCAGCGAGAGTTCAACCGTTATTTATCCACATTACAACTGCTGATTATGCGCGGGAATCGCTATGTAATGACAAACTTGCATACGCTAAAGCCGTTCAATTAAACAGCGGGGATGCAAACAAGCCAGGAAACGACGCGCGTTTTCTCCCTGTGATCTATGAGGCTACGATAGAAATGGATTGGACGAAAGAGGAGACGTGGAAACTAGCGAATCCTAATTACGGCGTGACATTGCAGAAGAATTTCTTCGAGCGTCAGGTTGATGAGGCTCTTGCGACTACATCAAAGCAGAATATATTCAAACGTCTACACCTGAACATTGTGACAGAGAGCGCAACCACTTGGTTACAGATTGACAAATGGGATAAGTGTATTGTCGGTAGAAGCGTTGAAGATCTTGAAGGTGAGTTATGTTTCTGCGGTCTGGATCTGGCGAGTGTAATTGATGTGGCTGCGTTCGTTGCGCAATTCCCAAACGAAAACGGCGGCCATGATGTGCTATGTCATTTCTGGATTCCAGCCAACAACGCAATAGCAAGAGAGAAGAAAGACAAAGTGCCATATCTCTCTTGGCGCGATGCTGGATTTCTGACAATGACGCCAGGTGATTCAATTGATTATAGTTTTATCAGACAAGAGATAAACGCATTTGCTGACAAGTATCACATTGAATTGATTGGCGCAGATCCGTGGAACGCGACGCAGTTATGTACTCAGCTTGTCGAAGAGGATGGTATTCGCGTTGAGATGTTTCGGCAAGGATACAAGAGTATGAGCGATCCTTGTAAGCAGCTTGAGGCTTTGGTTATATCGCGCAAGCTCAATCATTATGGTAATCCTGTTCTGCGCTGGATGGCTTTAAATGCTGTAAAAGTCGAGGATTCGGCAGGAAACATCAAGGTCGATAAAAGCAAAAGTACAGAAAAGATTGACGGCATTGTTGCATTGATTGAGGCTATCGGTTGCGGCATGACAGAAGGCGAAGATAGCGTGTACGATTCATGCGGACTGACAATAGTATAGGGGAATCAATTGGGATTCTTAAAGAACTTAATGGCAATGTTTTCCGATGAGCCGAAAGCAGAATCCGGTAATTGGACTAACATGGGCGGTGGTGGTAATTCTACATCGACTCTTTCGGGTGTAAAAGTTAATGAAGACAGGGTGAATGGGTTGAGCGCGTACTATGCGTGCCTCCGTGTAGTCTCCGAGGACGTAGGAAAATTACCACTAAACGTCTATAGGAAGACCAAAGGCGGCGGTAAAGAGATAGATACAGACAATCCGATCCAATGGTTACTACATTCAGAGCCTAACAATTTTATGACCTCAATGATTTGGCGAGCTTCTGTAACGGCTAATGCGTTGGGTCACGGAATGGGATACTCGCATATACAACGTAACGCATTAAAAGAGCCTATTGGATTTTTCCCGATTGAATCACAACGGGTCGAAGTCGAAGTCGTCGGCAAAGGATCTATGCAAGAGTTGATCTACAAGGTGAGCAAAGGAACTGGCAAGCCTGACGTAATCAAAGCAAAAGATATGCTTGTAATTCCGAATCTCGGGTCGAACGGTCTTGTAGGGTGGAGCGTGTTAAAAATTGCGGCTCAGTCTCTCGGATTGACAATCGCTGCGCAAGATTTCGGAGCGTCTTTTTTTGGTAATGGTGCGGCACTCAAAGGCGTCTTGACAGTAAATGGAAAACTGAAAGATGATGGTCGTAAGCGATTGCGTAATGGCTGGAATGATTTGTATTCAGGCGTAAATAACAGTTGCAAGACTGCGATACTAGAAGATGGTGCAACCTATTCAGCGTTGACGATACCGCCGAATGACGCGCAATTTTTGGAGACGCGAAACTTTCAGGTCGAAGAGATTGCGCGATGGTTCCGAGTTCCACCGAATAAGATTCAGCATTTATTACACGCCACATTTTCAAACGTCGAGCAAGAGAATTTATCATATACCAATGATACGCTAAAATCGTGGTTGATTAAGTGGGAGCAAGAAATAAATCGAAAGCTCTTTGCTGAATCGAAGGGCGAGGTATTCGCAGAGCATAACATGAATGCTCTGCTTCGAGGGGATCAAGCGGCACGATCTGCGTTCTATACGTCGTTATTTAATCTTGGCTCGTTGTCTCCGAATGAGATACGAGGATTTGAGAATCAGAATCCTATTCCAGACGGCGACAACTATTTTGTACAAATGAATATGACGACATTAGACCGCGCTGTTGCTGGTGAAGTCGCAGGCGAGACGGAAGAAGACACAGTAAATACAGACGTTATTCCGAACGATAACACAGAACCAGAAGAGGAAATGACCGAATGAATCATTATACCGAATCATGTATCGCAATGCATACGGGGATATGGGCAGTCGATCCACAATGGTTATCGTGCCAATTACAGTTGATGCGTGACGGTGCGCTTGCCATCGACATGAAAGCGGCGGCTGTAATGCCAAGTCCTGCAGAATCTACAACAACGCTACTCGATTCAGGTATTGCGGTTATTCCTATTGCTGGCGCAATGGTTAAAGGTAATTCTAAATTCGGCGGGGTGTGTTCAACTGTTCAATGCCGCGTTGATTTGCGCGATGCAATGGAATCGCCAAACGTAATCGGTATTATGCTGCATGTTGATTCTCCAGGTGGCACGGTGTCCGGCATGACATCTCTTCAGGATCAGATTACGGCGGTAAGGAAAGTCAAGCCGATACACACTTTTGTTCCAGACCTTGCGGCGAGTGCTGGATTTTGGGCTGCATCACAATCAGCACATATAACGGCGATGCGTAACGCTTTGATTGGATCCATTGGTGTGTTTACGGTACTTAAAGACACGAGTAAAAAGGCAGAGGCTGAAGGAATCGAGTTTACATTGGTTAAATACGGGGCGCATAAGGGCGGCGCAACGGATGGTGTACCGATTACACAGGATGATATTGACGCATCGCAGACTGTCATTGATACGTTCGGCGCTGCTTTTGTGGATGCGGTAGCAAAAGGGCGTGGAATGACTACCGCGCAAGTTGCTAAATTGGCAACGGGTGACGTATTTTCAGCATCAACAGCAATACAGAACGGATTGATTGATAAGATTGGAAATTTTGAACAGGCACTAAAAATTCTTGAGGGTGCGGCCAATAGTGGACGTACCGCAAAACTCAAGGGTAGGATTTCGAGAAGTCGAAGATAGGAAGGTATTCTATGAAAACACTAGAGGAACAGTATAAAGCACGTCAATCAAAAATGGATGAGCAGGACGCTATTGTGGCACTTGCCATTTCTGAAGACCGAGAGATTACAGCGGAAGAGGAAGTAAGTGCTGACGCTCTCACGGTTGAGGTTAAGGAAATTCAGGCGAGTGTTGACAAGCTCGAAAAGATGAAGGCAATTCAGGATTTGGCGGCAAACTCTCGCAAAGAGATCCATACTCCGACACAGGTTATTGACGCGGTAATTAACACCGACGAAGTTGCTGGCAGTGCCGAGAGTTCGCTTGAAAAGATGGCCGCCGAAGCGTTTTCGTTTAGCAATCTGCGATCGTTCAAAGGACCGAATGCAAAGCGCGACGCATTTGCGTTTGGTCATTGTGCATTGGCTGCACTTGGAAATAATAAGTCTAAACAGCTTTGTGCTGATTGGGGCTATGACATTCAAGCGGCTGGAAATGAAGGAACTAACATCGAAGGCGCATTCCTTGTTAATCCTCAGTTCGATAATACTTTCATCGACCTGAAAAACACATACGGCGTTATGCGTCAAGAAGCCATGATGAAGCAGATGAGTTCATCCACTCTCGCCGTAAACGTCCGAGAAGGTGGCCTAAATGGTTATTGGGAAGGCGAGGCAGACTCCGGGGCAGAGTCGAGCAAGACTTGGGGCAAAGTCAATCTTATTGCCAAGAAACTTATGGCGATGTCTGTTTGGTCAAGTGAGTTGAATGAAGACGCGGTCATCTCCATCGGTGACGACCTGGCTAACGAAATCGCTTATGCGTTCTCGTATTCCGAAGACCTTGCCGGATTCATCGGAGACGGAACGTCAACCTATGGCGGGATTACCGGATTGCAAGCTGCTGTTACAGCGGCGACCGCTGGAATCTCCACAGGCGCAAGTGGTACTAATGCAAGTTGGGCCGGGATCGTAATTGCAGATTTCGCCGAAATGGTGCAGAAAGTCCAGTCGTACGCTTTGCCGAATGCAAAGTGGTATTGTTCGCGCCCGTTCAAAGCTGGCGTAATGGATAGACTCGCGTTTGCAGCTGGTGGAAATACGACCGCAGAATGGGCAGCGGGTGCTTTGCCGAATTTCAACGGATATCCTGTTGTTACGTCGGAAGTGTTGCCGACTTCCGCCGATACCGCTGAAGTGGTTTGTTTCTTCGGCGATATGCGACAGGTTGCGATATTTGGTGATCGTCGGAGCAATACTATTGCATTTTCTAACAACACTGTTGTGAATAATATTAGCATGTTTGAGACTGACCAGCTTGCGATTCGTGGGACATCGCGTGTTGATATTAACATCGGGCGCGTAGGCAATACTACTACATCCGGCTCGATGACTGGTCTTTTGACCTCTGCATAATAACCCCTAAAGCCGGGGGACTATGGGTATGTACCCATTCCCCCGGCGCACTTAACCAAAACGAAAGGGAAATCAAATGATTGAATCTCAGAGAGCGATTGACGAAGTTGTCATTGATAATCAGGTTATGACAAGTTCGGCTACAGTAACGGCGAATCTCGATACATCTGGCAGTAGCTATGTGACTATCCGTATTTTGTTGAGCAAAGAGCTTAACACAAACGGCGTTGGCCCGACTATTTCTTTGCTCGGCTCCGACGATACTGTTGTAACAAACTTCGCCACTATCGTAGCAGACAAAGCGGCGGTGACTCTCGTTGCTGCGAAAGAGGTACGTTACGAGATTGATATGCGTGGTAAGAAGAGATATTTGCGTTTGTCTATCTCTACAGGAACTGCAACGAATGATAATATTTCTGTCGGTGCTGTTGCGTCAAAAACTATGAACCATGAAGATCCAAACACAACGACCGAAATGGGTGACGATGTTGTAACTATTGTCTAAATCCGCGCGGTGGTAAGCCTATACAATGCCGGAACGGGTAGGCGATAGAATGGCGAAGGCGGGGCTGATTCTATATTTTTGCATTCTATGGAGATAGGATAAGGGAGAGAGAGAATGGGAGCTAATATTAAACTGAATTTAGGCGGTGGGAATACAGTAATTGATGGATGGATAAACATTGACGCGAAAACAGGCGGTGACGTTTTATCTTTGACAGAGTATCAGGATAACAGCGTCGATGAGGCCAGAGCCTCGCACATACTTGAGCATTTTGGATTTGCGGACGTGTCAAAAGCTTTGTCTGAATGGTACCGAGTTCTTAAGCCTGGTAGCCGTTTGCGCGTAGCGGTTCCAGATATCGGAAAGATTTCACTAAGCTCTAGCCCGCTAAAATTTTATTATATGTATGGTGGGCAGGTTGACGAAAACGATTTCCACAAAACAGGATTTAGTAACGAAACTCTTAGATCAAACATGGAGCAAGCCGGATTTATAGGCGTGACAGAATGGGATGAAGATGGTGTGGGTGATACGGCTTGCAAAGATATTAGCCTACGCATGGAATGTTATAAACCGCAAGAAGAAAAAGCTCAGGATTTTATTGACGTAAAAATTCAAGGCGTAATGAGTCTTCCGCGTCTGGCCTTTACTGATTCATGGGGGTGTATCTATGACGCTCTAAGTCCGTTCCGGATTAAGATGACACGATATACCGGAGCATACTGGGAGCATGGAATACAGAACGTCTTTGAGGATTGCGTTGAAAACGGCGTTGATTGGATTCTATCATTTGACTATGACACGGTTTTCACTTCCGAGCAGCTTGACATAATGCTAGGAGAGTTTGGGAACAATCCGCATATCGACGCACTGTCAGCAATGCAAAGCAAACGCGCACAAGATACACCACTATTGACGGTCAAGGATGATGACGGCGTAAACATGAGCGGCATAAACGTAACAGGCGAACCGTTGCGAGTAAACACTGCACATTTCGGATTGACTTTGATCCGTGTTGACGCGTTGAAGAAAATGGACAAGCCTTGGTTTATGAGTGTGCCTGATTCGTCCGGTGGGTGGCGTGGTGATGATCGAGTAGATGCAGACATTTACTTCTGGAAAAAATGGGAAGCGGTAGGCAATACTGCGTATGTCTCGACTAATGCGCGTATCGGTCATCTTGAAACTCTCGTATCTTCGTTTGATGCAGATATGACTCATAAGATCGAACCGTATAACGATTGGAAAGAATCGAACCATACATAGGGAGAGCAATAGGATGGAAATTGATTACCGCGTAAAGACTGAATTTTCAGGATATAAAGTCGGATTTGTCTTGCACGGACTCGGGCGCGGCGTAGCTGAATTATGGATTCACCGCAATTTAATCGAGCCTGTTGTAGATGTGCCGGAAAACCTTATTGAGAAAGTAACGCATTCAATAGGCAGGAATAAGAAAAGGAAACAAAAACGATGACTATGAATCTAGGTCGAGCATTTAACGCTATGCTGAAATTCGGACGCAACGCGGACATTTCAACCGTCGAAGAAGATATCGCCGTTCAAGGTGGAGTGTATACTTTGCCTTCCGCTGCAATGTCTGCATCGTCCGACGTGTGGGGCGAATTTGATATTGAACTTGTGAAGAAGTAGGGGGAGATATGGCTACAGTAATCGAGTCGGCTCCCGCTGTTGAGCCTGTGAGCCTTGCAGAAGCGAAGTCTCATTTACGAGTTGATATATCAGACGACGATACATATATCACGGCGTTAATTGTTGCGGCACGAATGAGAGCGGAAGCAGAGCAAAACCGTGCATTGATTACGCAAACATGGGATTTGTATTGTGATAGATTCCCCGTGAGCGCGTACAGACCTATTCTAATTCCGTTACCGCCAACACAGTCGATATCGTATATCAAATATTACGATACGGCGGGAACGTTGCAGACGTGGGATGACGCAAACTATCAGACTGATACGGGATCCGTGTTGGCTAGAATCCTCCCAGAGCCTAGTGGATCATGGCCGACGACCGAAACGGACAGGATGAACGCCGTAAACGTCCAATTTATCGCCGGATATGGGGATGCATCCACAGACGTACCACAAGAGACGATAGCGGCAATCCTACTAATTGTGGGCACGTTGTATGAGAATCGCGAAGATGTTGTAGTGGGAACGATTGTGAGCAGATTTCCAAATTACATTTACGATATGTTGCGGCATAACGCTATACCGGAGTTCGCATGAGAGCAGGACGGCTAAGAAATCGCATTCGCATTGAAAACGGAACACAGGGTCTTGATTCCTATGGAGATCCTACAGACGTGACAACATGGGCGATTGATGCGACCGTATGGGGTGGAGTCCGGTATCTGACAGGCAAAGAATTAGAAGATGCTGAACAGATACAGCCTGAAGTTTCTAGCGAAGTCACGCTACGATATAAAAACTTGAATGCAGAGCAACGGCTCTTGATTATGAAAGCGAATACAACACTCGACGGAGCAATATCTACGACAGACGGCACGGCATTGACGGTATCGGAAAGTTTGAATCAATCAGAGTCAACAGAATTCCGAATACTCGTAGGCTCAGAAATTATGATTGTGTCTTCTGTTAGCGGGTTAGATTACACGGTTGAGCGTGGCGCGGATGGAACGACAGCGGCGACACATCTTGACGATGTTGATGTATGGATATTGGCAATCTTCGAGATCCAATCCGTGATTGATATTGACGAACGCGAACGGACAACGATTTGCGCATGTATCGAGAGGCCGTAGTCATGGCAGAAGATTTGCTAAAACAGTTCAACAAGATTGAGCGGAAAGTATTTAAGAAGTTTCCGAAAAAAGTCTTGTCGGCTTCTTCCAGTTCCGCAAGAAAAGGGATGCAACTTGTGCAAGCGTCTGCAAAGGCGAAGTTGCGCAGTCAGACAACGAAAAGAACTGGATTACTTGAAGAAGCAGTTATTCTAAAGGCGAAGACGTTCAAAAATAAAGATGAGGTAAAAGCGTCTGTCCATATCAATACGAAATTGAGGGGGACTTTTAACGGTCAAAGAGTCGTCCCACATAAGTACGTTTATTTGATCGAATACGGGACAAAGAACTTTTCAGCAAAGCCTTTTTTACGTCCAGCGTTGGAGAACAATCAAGCAAATGTTTTTGGTGTGTATAAGGCAGAAATGAAAAAGAAAATTAAAAGTTTAGCGAAGAGACTATCAAAGGGGAAATTATGAAAAAGAGAATTGTAGGTCTTACATTGTGCGTTGTGTTGTTGGCTGGTTGTACGGCTACGCCTCATAAGGCGGTTGTTAGATTCGGCGAAGGTACAGACACGGTAACGGCGATTGTTGAAGGTGAGAAACTGGAAGCATTCGCGGAAAGTCTTGATGATGCCGGGATCGTTTTTACAGTCGAGACAATCGAGGCGGTCGAATCAGGAGCGGGTAAAGCGGAATCTGCATTAAAGGGAGCGGGTAAGGTTGCGGCCATCGGTGCGGCGGCTACTGGTAATCCTATCGCGGCGAGTGCCGCGCTTATCCTCACGTCTCTTGGCGGTCTTGCGGGGGCGGTTGGTGGATTTTTTAGGGAACGCAAAAAGAGAAAAGAAACAGAGAAAGCCCTTGCCATAACAAAATCAGATAGAGACACATACGAATATGAATTATGCCATTCAGAGAAGGCTCTATCTGTCGTCCTTGACAGTGTTGATGACGTTAAATTTATTGGTGCAAAAATAACCACAGCCGCGAGAGAAAAGGGATGCGCCGATAGGGTAGAGGCTGTGTATCAAAGAATAAAGGACTACAAATGAGCGAAGTCCAAGACATCAGGGAATCAGTACAGCGAATGGAAGTACACGCGGAAAGGATCAAAACTCTTGTTGAGTATCATATGGACGATAAAACAATCCATCATGTACCGCCATGTATTGCAAGCGAGAGATTAAACAATCGAGTATGGGGTGCAATGGTGGCGGCTTTAGGCGCGATGGTAGCGAGCGCGTGGGCTGCACTGAAATGAAAATACTCGTAGTCATCCTTTGTATTTGCCTTATGTGTTATCTCTCGCATGTGATAACAGGATGTAAAAAATGAGTAAGCACTGTTGCGAAGAGTGCCGAGAAGAATCCAGTAGCGTGAGGAGCTACAGTCGAGATATATATAAACCTCATGTGCCTGGGATTGAATCGAAAGATATCAGGCTTTGCGTACGGTGCTTCGTAAAACTAAATAAAAGGAATGCGCGAAAATGAAATATGATATTCAATTCTTAAATGGCGCGTACTGCGGGTCTCAGGAGAGTGCTTCAGCGCGGTGGGGTTTGACTGACGTAGATGGTTGTCACGATGGAATAAACACGTTTCATATTGAATATGGCGTTGAAGTGCAGCCGTCAACCAATCCAGATTCGACCATTACTATCTATGGTATTGAGATTCGGTTAGAAAGAATTTCACATAGCTTAATTGTGGAGGAATCCAATGTCAGTAACTAGGATAGTCGGCACGCCATATGGAGCAACTGTTGCTGGTGAATTGGTGACAATCGCTGCACGTCAATACAATCCAGTTACATACGCTGACTTCACAGACGCTAGTTTTTTGTGGAACATAACGCAAAACGAAGTATCCGCAATCGACACAGGCGGCGTTACAGGGGTGTATGGAGTTCAATCTGACGGTACTTTTGATATTCTTGGTGTTAGTGTTTCGAGTCAGGGATGGACAACTGGTGACTATATTTGTTTAGCAATTAATAACACAATCGATCAGCATGCAACATTTGTTGCAGCAGAGGCGGCGGGTGATGCTTCGAATTCTGGCGATCTAATTGACGTGTACTACAATTTCCCAACAACGGGCAATAGCAGATATAGCGTAGAGACATATACGCCAGCGCACGGAAACATTTCAGTCCGTTCCGGGTTGCCTAATAGCAAGGTTGAGATTATGTTTTGTAACCGTAGGCTATTCTACGGAACGCAAACTTCCGCAATGACATCGGTTGATTATTCGGATTTAACTTTTGTTGTCGGGCAATACGAGATTGTGTATGTTGCTAGTGCTTACGCAAAGGCTACATTTAGTCGATGCACTTTTTATAATAGCGGAAATCAAGGTTCTTTGAATCTAGCTGCAAGTCATACCATACAGTTTAATTTCTGCGCATTTTTAACAACGTTTGATGGTATAAATATTACAGGAGCATCGATTACTCCGTATGAGTTTAATAACTGCATATTTACAGAGCCTAATAGTGTTGTCCTTATGGACTTCAATTCATATCCGGGAGTCTTAAATAATTGTGTTTTGATATATTCACCGACAGCAGAGCTTCGGGATATGACAAACGTGGTTGCTACTAATTGTATATTTAGTGGCAATCCATCGCTACATGCGTCAAGCAGCGGGAACATTATAAACGCTGATGAACAGACGTTAGGCTTCTTGGCAGGCATCGCGGGGATGCAGATGAATTATAGAACTACACCTGATAGTTCTTTACTTGCGGCGGGAGTGGATGTAGCAGGACAAGAGTTTGATATTGACGGCAATGCTTTGGTGTCTGGTTCTGTCCCAATTGGTATTAGCGCAAACAGTACGCTCACATATGGAGTTGGTGTTGATTACATACTTGATTCTATCTCAGGCGGGAACTACACAGGAGCGACCGTAGACAAGGTATTGCTTAATTGGCAGTATGGCGTTAGCGGTACCAGCCTTACAGGTACGCTTGATCCCGGCTCCGATCCTACCGCGCCGACGCTATCGATAGTTGATAACGGAGATGGAACTGTGACGGCTACCGTTGCTGGATCTGATACAGGTAGCACTAATACTCTCTACTATGCAGAGTTGACACCGAACGGAACTATAGGCAGCACGGTAACAGGTGACGACAGAAGCGAAGACGGCACGATAGCGCAAACGGTTACAGGCGCGCCTGGTTATTTTCTATTCTGGATATGCTCGGACGTATCAACCTTGATGACAGAGAGTAATCACGTTGTGAGTTCCGCGACTACTTCCGGGACGATCATGGAGATTGAGGAAGCGGTATACAAGATGCTTTCTGATAGCGCGACAGTAACGGCAATAACTACGCGCATTCAATCGGGATCTGCGAGACAAAAAGCCAAGATGCCTTACATAGTATATACGCGCATTACAGGGACGCACTCGCACGAAATGCAAGCAGCGGCGGGCTTTGTCCGAGTGACGATACAGATTGATTCGTTCGCAAAGACATACGCGGCGGTCAAGGAATTAGCGGAAGCGGTGCGGACTACGCTTGACGGGTTTAGGGGTAATGTTGTCGGATCACAAGGGACGATTGACATTGAGGGGATGAGTTTGAAGGGGCACAACGACTCAGAAAATGAACCGGGGGCGCAAGGATTCAACCGGGTAAGTATGGATTTCGATATATGGGCAAGAGAGACGATACCAACTTTTTAAGAAAGGGTATGATATGAGTACAGGATTAGGAAACGGAACAACCGTTACGTTTGCAACTTCAGGTCTGAGCGTTACGCTAATGAGTATTTCGCGCTCTGGTCGATCAGTGGAAGATGTAGAGACCTCTAGTATGAGCACAACAGGAACAAAGACGTACATTGCGGCGGCTCTTGAAGAGGGCGGTACGTTACAAATGGAATGCCAGTATGATCCGAATACTACTGTCACGCTTGGCGGTGATGTTGAGACAATCACTGTTGATTATGCAGGTAGTGGAGACACGGATTCATTTAGTGGGTACGCAAATGCAGAAGATAACGCGGCTGAAATTGACGGCCTGATGACGCAAACTATCACTGTCAAGATTGCAGGCTAACAGGAGGGTATTGAAATGTCATTTACAGGAACGGTATCAAGCACGGTGGTTATCGCCGGGACTTCATTCAACACGAAAATACAACGTACAGCGGACGGTAATATCAACTTACAGCCAACTCTACCCGCCGCAAAAACTGGATCGTTATCAACTCGGACGAGTGACACGGCTGGAGAGATTACCGGGCAAGTTGCGCACGGGATTACTACGGGCGCGACTGTAGATATTTATTGGAGCGGTGGTAGTCGTTACGGTTGTGAAGTTGGTACGGTTTCGACGTTGGCTATCCCGATTACTGCAAGCGGTACGGGTGACGTATTCCCGGATCAAGATACGGACGTAACTATTACAACTCAGACGCAAGTGGATACAGACTTTGACGGCGATAATGTAAAGATGATCGTTGTTAGTAGCGACCAGAAAGGCAGTGTCGATATGGAAGATTCTGCTAGCGCGACAATCAATCGCGTCGAGCTTGCTGGTAGTGATGAACCGTGGTCTTGGTCGTATGATACCGGGGTTACTAATCCAATGACAGGCAATCCGATTGACGATATGTTTTGCAGTAATGGGAGTACAACGGCGAGTACGTTGAAGATCAGTTTGATCTACGATTCTACGCCGTAAAAACTAACTAGGGAGAGAGAAAATGGAGAGCGAAAAAGAAGAACAGAAATGCGTTAGCGTGATGGCTACGAGTTCTAAGCCGATTGATGAAGAGCCGGTAGTCGTTAACGATACAGAGATAGAAGGTATGAGGTATCCAGAGTTTTCAAAAGCTGATATTCTTGGCGTTCAGGATATTACAGTCAAGGCAATTGATGTTCCAGCGTGGAAATGTAGTTTACATATTCGCGTAATGCGCGGGTGGGAACGTGACAAATGGGAGCAAGGAATCACTTCTAATTCTGGTGTAAGTCAATTTAATTTCAGAGCAAAGCTTTGCGCTATGGTTATATGTGACAGCGAAGGCGAGAGGCTTTTCACTGATGCAGAAGTTCAGGCGTTGGGGCTGAAGAGTTCTATCGCTTTGGATACTGTTTTTATGGCAGGTGTAGAGATGAATGCGGTGTCAGAAGAGGATATAGATTTACTTGAAAAAAACTCCTAGAGCATCCTGAACAACTTTTCTGGTTTACCTTAGCCAGTAAATTAGGTATGAGCGTGAAGGGTGCAAAAAACAAGATTGACTCTAGGGAGTTCGCTGGATGGATGGCTTTTGATCGTATCCATCCGATAGGCGATGGACACATAGACAATAGAGAAGCTGTTATAGCTGATGCATTGATACATATACAAGGTGGGAAGACAACGCCAAAGCAAATAATAGAGGCGTTTAAGCCTAGTAAACCAACGATTCAAACGCAAGCTGAAATGCAAGCGGTTATTCGAGGAGTAATATAGATGGCTATTGCTACACTAGCAGTTGATTTGGTTGCGAATACGTCTAAATTTCGTAGCGGGTTTGCTAAATCATCAAAGCGAATGCGTAAGTTTGCTAAGAACGCAAAACGAACGATGAAAAACGTCGGCGGCGTATTCAAGAAACTTGGCTTTGCTGTTGCTGGTGTTGGTATTGCGTTGGCTGCATTGACTCGCAAGGGTTTACAGCATGGCGATATGCTTGACAAAATGAGCAAAAGAACGGGGCTTTCAGTTAAGTTCTTAGATCAAATGTCTTTCGTTGCGCAACAGTCCGGCACGTCTTTGGAGACTGTAGAAAAAGCAAGTAGAAAACTAGCTCAATCGGCTGTTGATTCGACAGATGGAACGAATATATATACAAAAGCATTCAAAGATTTAGGTGTATCTGTCAAAGATTCAACAGGTGAATTTAAAGGTGCTGAGCAGTTATTTTTAGAATCAACCTCAGCACTGAGTAAGATGAAAGATGTGACTAATAAAACAGCCATTTCTCAAAAACTGTTTGGTCGTTCTGGTACTGCCATGTTACCGATGCTGTCCGATGGAGTAAAAGGTTTCGACGCGCTCCGAAAAGAGAGCGAGAAATGTGGCTTTCAGTGGGACGCTATGAGCGCGGGGGCAGCGGCTAGAGCAACGGACGCAATAGGAAGAGTGTCAAGATCCTTCTCAAAGGTTAGCAATACGCTTGCGGTAAAACTTGCCCCGTCTATTGAGATAGTATCCAATTTACTTGTCAATGCTTTCGAGAAAGTTGATATAGGTCAAGCGATTCAAGATGGAGTAAACATAGGGATTATGTCTTTAGGTAATTTGTATGATTCGTATCTTACAGTAAAGAAAGTAGCTATTGATGTTGCTGGAGTAATGTATAAAGTATTAGATTTTGTATTTATACAGGGGATTCGTAGATATCAAAAACTAGGAGAGATATTAGGGTTAATTGGTCTTGGAATTTCTAAACTTTTTTTGAAAACAAAAAGTACAGTAATGTCAGTGATTGAGTCAATTAGGCTTGCTGCTGCTATGGCGTCAAACGCTACTCCTTTTGGTATGAGTGATTCAGATTTAGCCGATTTCAAAGCTGCTCAAAAAGTGAGGGAAAAGTTAACAGACGAATCAAACAAAAGGCAACTAAAATCTTTTGAAAGGATGTCTAGATCTCTAAAGCAAGCAGGAACTGTAAGAAAAGGCGCAGATAGTCTTATAGCTAAGATGTTCGACACGTCGGGGATTGACACAGAAGCAGGAACAAAACTAGCAAGAAAGATGATGGAAAAAATCGCAGCGGCTAAACAAAAGGCTCTTGTTGCAGCTCAACAGAAAAAGAAAGGGGGAGCAGAAGGGGGAGCAGAAGGGGGAGCAGAAGGAGGATCAGAAGGGGGATCAGAAGGGGGAGCAAAAGGTGGAGCAAAAGGTGGAGCAAAAGAGGGAGCGTTTAGAATTATTGACACGTCGAGAATAAACATTTCGGCACTTGGTGGAAAAAATAGAGCAAAAAAGGGAGCAAAAAAGGGAGCGTTTAGAACTACTGACACGTCGAGAATAAACATTTCGGAACCTGGTGGAGAAGGTGGTACAGTACAAATGAAACAGCTCGCCGCACTCAAAGAGCTTGTATTACTCACGCGCAATCGTAGAGAGACAACCGTACTAAGTTAGGGGGAATATAATGGCGTTAGTCGTCACAACAGATAGAGGAAAAACGTTAGGCGGCGTCGAAGATTTTGGCGCGTTGACTCAGATGCGGCGTGAGTATTTAGTATCCGGTCTAACGTCAACCGATCCAGACGCGATTATGGAAGCCTTTGACGCGGCGGGCGTTCCGATATGGGGCGACTTTTTTACTGGCAGCACGTCACCCATGTACGATAAT
>Ga0208771_1000920_pt1 | contig 16513 bp, 7 predicted proteins | sample AntAceMetag02UKX_FD_184775 | JGI IMG/M metagenome (GOLD analysis project Ga0208771, IMG submission 184775) | Saline lake microbial communities from Ace Lake, Antarctica - Antarctic Ace Lake Metagenome 02UKX (SPAdes) (version 2) | ecosystem: Environmental > Aquatic > Non-marine Saline and Alkaline...
GTGGTGATGGCCTGTTGCGGCGACGTGCCCACACTGGAAGTCCTGGCCGCTGTTTCCATTCTGAGAGAGCATCTGCCCAACCTGAAAATCCGGGTGGTCAATGTTGTCGATCTCATGAAGCTGGAGCCGAACACTGAACACCCGCATGGACTAAGCGACCAAGATTTCGATGCGCTATTCACTAGAGACAAACCAATCGTCTTTGCCTTCCACGGATACCCATGGCTGATTCACCGGCTAACGTACCGCCGAACCAACCATGAGAATATGCATGTCCGGGGCTACAAGGAAGAGGGCACGATTACGACGACCTTCGACATGACAGTATTGAACGACCTTGATAGGTTCCACCTGGTGCAGGACGTGATCGATCGTGTACCACGGTTGGGTCCCAAGGGGGCCGCTCTGAAACAGATGGTCGGGGACAAGCTCGTAGAGCACAAGCTGTACATCGACAAGCACGGCCAAGACATGCCGGAAATCTGCAATTGGAAATGGAATCAAAAATTACCATCTTAAAGTTAAGGAAGCTTTAATATGAAAAAAGAATCTTATACTGATATAAAAGATGATATTTCCATAAAAGACCTTGTATTAAAATTGGGAGTGTCACCAGAAAACGGACTTACTGATTCCGAAGCCAGTGACCGCATAAGCAAGTATGGATACAACGAGTTACCTGAAGAGAAGGCTAATCCGCTTCTGAAGTTCCTCTCCTACTTCTGGGGGCCGATTCCATGGATGATTGAGGCGGCGGTGATACTCTCGGCAATCGTACGTGACTGGACCGATTTCACCATTATTCTGATTCTTCTGATAATGAATGCAGTGGTGGGTTTCTGGGAAGAGTACCAGGCTGGCAATGCCATTGAAGCGCTGAAGAAGAAACTGGCGATAGGAGCCCGTGTGCGACGAAGCGGCAAATGGAAGAGCATTCCTGCACGGCAGCTGGTTCCCGGGGACATCGTTCGTCTGCGTTTTGGGGATATTGTACCCGCCGATGTCAAGCTTCTGGAAGGCGACCCAATAGAGGTAGATCAATCCGCGCTGACAGGAGAATCGCTGCCTGTTGAGCTTAAAACAGAAGATAGCGTTTATTCCGGCTCTATCGTAAATCAAGGCGAAACCGAAGCAATTGTTTATACTACCGGAGCTAACACTTATTTCGGTAAAACAGCACAAATGATCGAAGGAGCCAAGACCGTCAGCCATTTCCAAAAGGCGGTCCTAAAAATTGGAGATTACCTTATAATCATTGCAGTAGCACTTGTTGTTTTGATACTGATAACAGCCTTGTTCCGCCATGAAAGCATGTTGACAACATTACGATTTGCACTGGTACTAACCGTGGCAGCGATTCCCGTGGCCATGCCGACAGTTCTGTCGGTGACCATGGCAGTAGGTGCCAAGCTGCTGGCGGCTAAACAAGCAATAGTAAGGAGGCTGGCTTCTATCGAAGAACTTGCAGGCATTGACATTCTCTGTTCGGATAAAACAGGAACATTGACTCAGAACAAACTGACCCTCGGCGAACCGGTTGCCTTGGCGAAGACTTCGAGTGAGGAAATTATTCTTGCGGGTGCATTGGCTTCACGAGCAGAGGACAAAGATGTGATTGACCTCACTGTGATTAGCGGTTTGAAAGATCCACAGGTAATGAATACTTATCAAGTTGTGCATTTTCAGCCTTTTGACCCGGTGCACAAACGCACTGAAGCCACCGTCAAGGACTCCAGCGGAAAAACTTTTAAGGTCAGCAAAGGTGCTCCACAGGCAATTTTTGAACTTGCAACAAATAAATCGGATATACAAAATAACCTGGAAAAAACTGTAAATGAATTTGCTGGTAAAGGCTATCGTTCTTTGGGAGTTGCCAGAACTGACGAAAAAGATCAGTGGCAGTATCTGGGTATACTTCCGCTTTTTGACATCCCCCGAGAAGATTCCAAAGCCACTATTGACGCAGCAAGGCAAATGGGGGTAGACGTGAAAATGGTTACCGGAGACCAGGTGGCCATCGGCAAAGAAATCGCTCGCCAGATAGGATTGGGCAAAAATATCCTCGACGCTCAAATGTTTGGTGATGCAAAACATCATGAAGCAGGTCGATTGGCAGAGTCTATTGAGCAAGCTGATGGCTTCGCTCAAGTATTCCCTGAACATAAGTACCACATAGTCGAGGTGTTACAACAGCGTGGTCACATCGTTGGAATGACCGGAGATGGAGTTAACGATGCACCGGCCCTGAAAAAAGCCGATGCCGGAATAGCTGTATCTGGTGCCACCGATGCCGCTCGTGCGGCATCTGATATAGTCTTGATGACCTCAGGCCTGTCTGTGATTATTGATGCTATTAAGGAAAGCCGCAAGATATTCCAGAGGATGAATAGCTATGCTACTTATAGAATTGCCGAGACAATTCGTGTTTTGCTGTTCATGACTTTGAGCATACTTGTTTTCAGGTTTTATCCTTTAACCGCCGTAATGATTGTCCTGCTGGCGTTGCTTAACGACGGTGCTATCCTTTCTATAGCTTATGACAGAACCCATATCTCAAACGAACCTGAAGCTTGGAACATGCATCGTGTACTCGGTATAGCCACAGTCTTAGGTATTGCTGGAGTGATTGCCTCATTCGGTCTTTTCTATCTCGGAGAGCATGTCTTCAAACTAAATCGTGAAACAGTTCAAACTCTTATATATCTGAAGCTTTCTGTAGCAGGTCATCTTACGATATTTCTTACTCGTACTCGGGGACATTTCTGGTCCAACCGACCTTCCAATATTTTGTTGGCGGCGGTTTTGAGTACACAGATAATTGCAACCCTTGTCGCTGTGTATGGCTTATTTATGAATCCCATTGGCTGGAAGTGGGCTTTGCTGGTTTGGGGATATGCTGTGGCATGGTTTTTGGTCAATGATTGGATTAAACTTGCTGCATATCGAATATTTGACATTCAGCAACCTGCTTTATTGTTTCCCTTCGGCAGAAATGGCACAGGTTGACGAAAAACACTTTTTAGCAAGGTCTTCAATGCTGATAATGATACAGCTATATTAATTACGCAAAATGTGCTATATTCAAAAACAACATTTCATCAACTATTATAAGAACTTTCCCACTCCAAATTGCTAAGGTACCTGTTTCCGCTTAAGTCACATCAAGTGCCATGCGGTTTGTACTGCAGTTATATCTGCGATGAGTTGTAGAGTGACGACAAAACCTTGTCTCTGTTTTGTCACCACAGAGGTTAAATTCTCTGGGTTTTGTAGTCAGCAAACATCATATTCTTGCCGAAAAATACACATTTGAAAATTTTTCGGCCAAAATAGTATATTGAATCTGGGTGTCTTTGAGAAGTATAGCTGCTGCACAAGGACACATGAAGTCAACGTATGTTTAAAACGTTCGCCGTTTTCTGAGAATTTTCTAAGTCTTTGATATTACAAATGTTATGGTTTTGATTCTTTTGTGGTTTTATGAGATATTTGGTGTTTGGGTTGTAGGTTGGTTGTAGGGACATTTTCACTTTTTACAGTCGCAAGTCACCACGCAGAGTCAACTAAGAAAGCTTGAGTTTTCAGGACAGATTTGATATTCTTTTGGAAAATTAGACTCAGTGGCTACAAGGCAGGTACTCTCATGAAACAGAATTATACTGATATAAACAGACAATTAACTCGTAGGAAATCCCAGGTAATTGTTGCCTTGATCTTTTTGTTCTTGTGTTCGCCGACAAGGGGCGTTGACTGGGAAGATCCGGCCGTTATCGGCAGAAACAGGGAAGAGGCACATTGTACATTGATGCCTTATTCTGACATAAGCTCGGCAAAGAAAGGACGGCCTCAGGAATCTCCATGGTTTATGAACCTCAATGGCACCTGGAAGTTCAAGTGGGTCGGCAGGCCCGAGGAAAGGCCGGTCGAGTTCTTCAAGGCCGATTATGATGTCAGCGGCTGGGATAAAATCACCGTGCCGGCCAACTGGCAACTGGAAGGCTACGGCACGCCCATTTATACCAATGTTCCGTATCCTTTCCAGCCGGATCCGCCAAGGGTAAGCAGTACGCCACCGGAGAATTTCACCAATTATGAAAATAGAAATCCGGTCGGTTCCTACCGCAGGGACTTTGTGCTGCCGAATGGGTGGGCAGATAGAGAAGTGTTTATACATTTCGATGGAGTGGAATCGGCGTTCTATATCTGGGTCAATGGGCGCCAGGTCGGGTACGCCCAGGGAAGCAGGACACCGGCCGAATTTAATATAACCAAGCACCTGGGCCCGGGCCGTAATACTGTGGCGGTGCAGGTTTTCCGCTGGAGTGACGGCTCGTACATGGAGGACCAGGACTTCTGGCGACTCAGTGGGATATATCGCGATGTTTATCTTTTCGCAACGCCCAAGACGCACATCCGGGATTTCTTCGTCAAAACAGATCTGGATGAAAACTACCAGAATGCGGTCCTTACCATAGACGCAGAGCTGATAAACTATAGTAAATCCAAAACGGCAAAGTCAGTCTTACGAGCGATTCTATTTGATGATGCGGAAAATGAGATTGCGAGCTTCAAGAATCATAAAAACCCAATCACGCTATCGCCCCGGGCAGAAGCAGATTGGCATCTCTCTGCAACAATAAAGAATCCCGATAAGTGGTCGGCTGAGCAACCCTGTCTTTACACGCTTGTGCTGGTGCTGGAGAATCCGGCAGGTCACATCGTCGAGACGTTGTCAAGCCGGGTGGGCTTTCGCAAGGTCGAGCTGCGCGACGGACTTTTACAGGTCAATGGAAAACCGATCTATATAAAGGGCGTGAATCGTCACGAGCACGACCCTTACACCGGGCATTACGTGACACGCGAAACAATGATAAAAGATATTACGCTTATGAAGCGTCACAATATCAACGCGGTCCGCACCAGCCATTATCCAACTGCACCTCTGTGGTATTCTCTTTGTGACAAATACGGCATTTATGTAGTGGACGAAGCCAATATCGAATCCGGCGGGCTCGGTTATGGTGGTCGGTCACCGGCCAGGTTGCCCGAATGGACAAAAACGCACATGGCTCGGGCAAAGCGGATGTTGGAGCGGGACAAAAACCATCCATCGGTAATTATATGGTCTCTCGGCAATGAGGCAGGCAGAGGATTGAACTTCGAGATCATCGGGACATGGATAAACAAACGTGATCCGACTCGACTGGTTCAATACGAGAAAGAAAAGATCGAGCCTTATACGCACATTTTCTGTCCCATGTACTGGGGTGTGGACTATGTGATTGAATACGGCAAGAACGGCGGGCCGTCGCCGCTGCCTTCCTGGGACGAGCAGAGAAAGCGAGAGTTTTTCGAATCGTTGCGAGACAATTCCGAGCCGCTCATACTCAGTGAGTACGCCCATGCAATGGGCAACGCCGTGGGCAATCTCAAGGAGTATTGGGAGGCATTCAGAAAATATCGCAATTGCCAGGGCGGATTTATCTGGGATTGGGTCGATCAGGGCCTTGCCAAGAAAGACGAGCAGGGCAATTCGTACTGGGCCTATGGTGGTGACTTCGGCGACGTACCCAATGACGGCGACTTCTGCTGTAACGGGCTCGTACTGCCGGACCGCCGTGTACCGCCTAAGCTTCTGGAGGTAAAGAAGGTACAGCAGGATGTCCATTTCAAAGCTCTGGATTTGCTGGCCGGAAGAATCAGAGTAGAAAACGAGTTTTTCTTCCGCAATCTTTCTGATTTTGAGCTTAACTGGACATTGGGCGACGGCTGTGAAACTCTGCAGTCCGGGCGGATCGAAAAGCTCGACATTGCACCACAACAAAGCAGGCCGGTAAAGATTGGCTTCCGTGAGCCACAGTTAAGGCCCGGTGCTGAGTACTGGCTGCGGGTAAGCTTCAATCTCAAAGCCGATACACTCTGGGCAAAGAAGGGTCATGAGATCGCCTGGCAGCAATTTAAGATACCCTTCGATGTACCGAAAGCCGCGTCAGCGGTAGTGGATGGTTCTCTGAAACTGACTATCTCACAGAATGACGATGAGATTACTTTTCGTTCCGAGGTATTCGAGGCATCTTTGAGCAAGTCGTCCGGCCAGATGAGTTCGCTTCGTTATTTCTCCAAGCAGATACTGGCCACCGGCACGGCTCAATGCGGACCTGTTTTGAATGTATACCGAGCACCAACCAGTAATGACAGGTGGTTTGCACCCCGTGTGCGAAAAGCCGGCCTGGATAAGCTTGACTACCGCCTCGATGACTTCAGACTTATCGAACAGGGTGAAAAACGGGCCGAACTTTTGACTACAATAAATTGCCGTGCCAAAGAGGGAATCGGCTTTATTCATACCTGTAAGTACACGATATTTCCGGATGGAACGATCAAGGTGGCAAACGCTGTTATGCCATACGGCCAGATAGATAATCTGCCTAAAGTCGGGCTTACCGCCAGAATCGATGGAACTTTCGACATGTTCCATTGGTACGGAGCGGGGCCTCATGAAAGCTATGTTGATCGGGCCGAATCCTGTGATATAGGCCTTTACCGCGGAAAGGTCAGTGAGCAATATTTTCCCTATGTTGTGCCGCAGGAGACCGGCAATAAGACACAGGTCAGATACGCAGCGCTTACCGACAGCGACGGCCAGGGCCTTATCATTGTATGCGAACAGCCCTATAGTGTTAGTGCGTTGCATTTTACCGAGCAGCAGTTGGACCAGGCCAAACACATCAATGAGCTTAAACATCAAGACAGGATTGTGCTGGATATTGATTATGCCCACATGGGCATTGGAAACGCCAGTTGCGGCACGATACCGTTGGATGAATACAACTTAAAACCGGTTCCGTGCAGTTTCACTTTCCAGATTCGACCCTACAGCGAGAAAGACGGCCCGCTTGACAAGTTTGTCCGTCAGAAGCTTTAGAGGAAGACAAGCTGTTCTGAATAACCTATGGGCACAGCTTCACTGCTGTCTTTGATCGGAATATTAACCGGACAGCCTCAGGATTACACCCGGTATACTAAAGGCAAACACAATTTTTTAGACATCCATAGAAAGTTTGAAAAACGGTCATTGAATCGGGGCGCCCAAAACTGGCTCGGGTATGTGTTGGTATACGTATTCGGATTCAAGAAGACTTATAACTAACAAAGGATAATTCAGAGACTTGGATACCAAACACCTCGCAGGCTGGAAGAAACGCTTGCACAACTCTGAAAAAGGCAGCATAATTATGACTAATGCAGTGTCCAAAGACTCTGAGGAGATACAGTATATGTTTATTAAATGCACTATTCTGATGGCAGTCCTGACGGCATTTGTAACCACCGGTGCGGGTGCCATGGAAGATGATCTCATACTATGGTATGACAAGCCGTCAAACGAATGGGTAGAGGCTCTGCCCATTGGCAACGGGCGATTGGGAGCAATGGTGTTCGGCGGTGTGGAAACCGAGAAATTACAACTCAATGAAGATACTGTGTGGGCCGGTGGGCCTTATGATCCGAGTAACGCCCAAGCATTTGATGCCATGCCGAAGGCAAGGAAATTGATTTTTTCGGGCAAATACAAAGAAGCCCACGAATGGATCAAGAAGAAGATGATGGCCAGGCCGATTCGCCAGATGCCGTATCAACCAGTGGGCAACCTGTGGCTCAAGTTCTTCGATGACCGGCAGCAGATTTCGGACTACAAAAGACAATTGGACCTGGAAACGGCTATAACCAGTGTCAGTTATGTTGTCGACGGCGTTACATATAAACGAGAAGTCTTTTCCAGTGCTCCAGATCAGGTTATCGTGATGCGACTGACAGCCGACAAGCCCGGCAAAATCTCCTTTGCAGCAAGGATGGACAGCCCTCAGAAGGTGACAGTTGTAGCAAGACCGGCAGGGTTGGTCATGGACGGCGTCAGTGGCGACGCCCAGGGAATAAAGGGCTCGATCAAGTTCCGATCCGAGGTAATGGTGCGGGCTGAAGGGGGTACGATAACGCTCCGTGAACATCAATTGTCTGTGGCCGGTGCGGATTCGGTAACACTTATAGTTGCTGCCGCAACCAATTATGTTAATTATAAGGACATCAGTGCTTCGTGCGAAAAGCGGGTCAGTCAGTACCTTGATAGGGTCGAGAAGAAAAGCTATGAGCAAATTCGACAGGCCCATATTGTCGATTATCAGAATCTGTTCAAGCGGGTCGATCTGCATGTAGGTTCTACTGAGGCAGCGAAAAAATCTACCGACAAGCGAATCAGGGATTTTAACGAGGGTAAGGATCTGCAACTGGCCGAGCTTTTCTTTCAGTTTGGCAGATATCTGCTGATATCAAGTTCACGACCGGGAAGTCAGCCAGCGAACCTGCAGGGCCTCTGGAACCAAAGCATGAAACCGCCCTGGGATAGCAAATATACCATCAACATCAATGCCGAGATGAACTACTGGCCTGCCGAGATATGTAACCTCTCTGAATGTCACGAGCCACTGCTGCGGATGGTGACCGAACTGGTCGAGCCGGGCAGCCGAACGGCGAAGGTTCATTACGGTGCCAGCGGCTGGGTATGTCACCATAATACGGACCTTTGGCGGGCGACGGCTCCGATTGACGGACCGCAATGGGGGATGTGGCCAACCGGCGGAGCGTGGCTAGCTACGCATCTTTGGCAGCATTACGAGTTTGGCGGCGACAAGGAGTTTCTTGGCAAGGCGTACCCGGTCATGCGTGGTGCCGCTGAGTTCTTTGTCGATACGCTTGTTGAGGAGCCGAACAGCGGGTACCTGGTAACGAGCCCGTCGGTATCCCCGGAGAACAGGATTAAGGGACATGGCACGAGTATCTGCGCAGGGCCGACCATGGATATGCAGATTCTGAGGGATCTGTTCGGGATGTGTATTGAGGCTTCTGAGATTCTGGATGTTGACGTCCAGTTTCGCACGATTCTGAAAAGAAAGCGACAGCGGCTTGCGCCGATGCGGATCGGAAAGTACGGTCAGCTTCAGGAATGGCTCTATGACTGGGACGATCCGAACGATAATCACAGGCACATATCACATTTGTACGGGCTTCATCCGAGCAATCAGATTACAAAACGCGGTACGCCTGAATTGTTCGAGGCGGCCAGGCAATCACTTATGTTCAGAGGTGACGGCGGGACCGGCTGGTCGATGGCCTGGAAGGTTAACTTCTGGGCCCGGTTCGGGGATGGTGATCATGCATACAGGATGCTGAGCAATCTTCTGAGCCTTGCGGGAACACGCAAGAACCAGGGTGGCGGACTGTATCCGAATATGTTCGATGCACACCCACCTTTTCAAATTGACGGCAATTTCGGTGCGACCAGCGGGATCGCTGAGATGCTGCTGCAGAGCCATACAGGGGAGATTCATCTTCTGCCCGCGCTGCCGAATTCCTGGCCGAATGGGTATGTAAAGGGGCTTCGTGCGCGCGGTGGTTTTGAAGTTGACATAACGTGGAAAGACGGTAACTTGACCGCAGTGTGGATAAGCTCTAAATCAGGTGGAGTTTGCAAAATACGCTACGGCGAAACAGTTAAGAAGTTGTTGACAAAAGCGGATCGCACGTACAGGCTGGATAGTAAGCTTGGACTAAGAGACACGCAGTCTTCATGCGTGAAACCTTAATACAGCCTACAGAGCAGGGGCCGCAAATGGATCTTCTATTCTGGCGGCAATAGGATGTTTCATCCGGTTGCTAACGTATGTTCAATACGTTCATTATTTTTTGCAAGTCTCCTAAGTCTTTGATACTACTAATTATATGGATTTAGGATTTTTGCGATTTTATGAGCTATTTTGGCTTATGGTTGTATAACGGTTGTAAGGATTTTCCATTGCTTTTAACAGCAGCAAGTCACACAGAGTCAACTAATGAAGTTTGAGTTTTCAAAACAGATTTGATATTCTGTTGGACGATAAGACTCATAGGCTACAATGCAGTTACTCTTATGAAACAGAATTATACCAATATAAACAGACAATTAACTCATAGGGAAATCCCAGGTTAAGAGGATCTCGAATATGGTCCGGATAACCAGACGATGCTTTGTAAAAAACGTCGGCTTTGGCTTCGCCGCCGTAGCCCTCGGCGCTGCCACCCCAGCTGCGCAACCCAGCCAGCGGAGTAGAACCTGGCAGACCTCCAGGCCAAATATTGTTGTAATTCTCGCCGACGATCTGGGCTATGGCGATTTGGGTTGCTACGGCAATCTCGTCATCAAGACACCAAACCTCGACCGCCTCGCAGAACAGGGCGTGCGACTGACCGACTGCTACGCCGCCTCACCCAACTGTTCGCCCGCCCGAGCAGGCTTGCTCACTGGCCGATCACCGTACCGAGTCGGGATTTACGATTTCAAGAACGAAAAATGGCCCGATATGCATCTGCCGGCAGAAGAAACCACCGTCCCAAAATTACTCCGCAAAGCAGGCTACAACACAATGTTCGCAGGTAAATGGCATCTGGGCAAACTCGGCACCGGCTCCGATCCCACGCCTGGCGACCATGGTTTCGACTACTGGCTCGCATGCGAAAAGAATTTTAAGAAGAATCCCAAAACCCTCTACCGCAACGGAGAACCAGCAGGCAAACTATCCGGCTACCAGTGTGACATCCTCGCAGAGGAAACTATATCATGGCTCGAAAATTCATGGGACCGTAGACGGCCGTTTTGCATCTTTTTCTGGGCCAACGAACCACACACTCCCGTCACCAGCCCGCCCGAAAGAATGAAGCCTTACGAGACTCCTCAGGCCCGCGCAAAGGCCGAGGCTATTCCCTATGGCGGTCCTCAAGTTGCACGCGCAAAGGCAAATCCACGGCTTCGATCAAAATATTTCGGCTGTGTTTCGAACCTCGACGCCGCAATAGGCCGAGTCATGAAAACACTCGACGACCTCGGCATCACAGAGAACACATTTGTATGGTTCACCAGCGACAACGGCCCTGAACACAGGGCATCGACTTCCTGGGGTTCGCCGGGTCTGCTAAGAGGCGCCAAAGGACACATGCACGACGGAGGTATTCGCGTTCCCGGCATCATCCGATGGCCTGGGCGAATCGCCCCAAACTCAGTAAGCGATGAACCCGTCAACGGCACTGACCTGCTTCCCAGCCTCTGCGCAGCCGCCGGCGCTGATATCGCCGTGGACAAACGCCTCGACGGCACAAATATCCTGCCTGCACTGACAGGTCAAGGCACCGTCAAGAGAAATGTCCCGATGATGTGGTGGCTCTACCACGCCCGCGGCGGTTGGCAGGTAGCCATGAGAGACGGTGACTGGAAAATGCTCGCCAGGATGCTGCCGCAGTCGAAGAAATTAGGCGACCCATCGGACGCCAAACCGCCCAGAGGCCAGTCCTTCCAGGATTTCATCAAAAAGGCCGACCTGGGCGACTTCGAACTCTACAACATAAAAGAGGATCCACCTGAGAGCGACGAACTATCGGCAAAAGCACCGACGCAGTTCGCCGTTCTCAAGAAGAAGATAATAGCCCTTCACGCAGAAATCCGCGATGAAGGCCCCATCTGGCCCCGGGCCGTACCACCAACGCCCGCGCCGGCGGGTAAATTGCGCTGATATAAATCACATATCTGGGAAGGGGGACATCAGTTTCCGTTTGTCGCTCGCTGACCTGGCAGGATAAAGGCTGATACCACTTGTGATGAATTAATCTGTTTAACGAATTTGATAGCAACCTGTGCCGCTGTTGTTGGTACGGTACTTCTGGATGATGCCGGTTGATATTAACCATTCGGCTGAAAGGATATATATGTCAAAGCTAATCTAACCAACTCAGATAAACCTCCAGTGACTACTAATGTTAAAGCAGTGGAAGCAGTATATAAATATTGTAAGAAGAATTCTAAAGCTGAAGTAATAATTGGGAAAGGCTGTGGAAGTGGCGTTACTGCTGATGCCTTCAGGAAAAACGGTTATAATAAGCTGTCTGAGAAATATAATTTTAATATTCTATTAAAAATAGCTTAATTCTGGTCACACCCAGTCGGAAAAATAGCTGAGTAGGGATATACAATGTTGTAAGGACAATCGCAGATAATAATTAGGGTCACTAGCTTTTTCAATAGTGTAAAATATGTGCATCGAAATTTATCCAAAGCAACGTGACGACTTCGGGAAGGAAAGCAAAAATGCAACAGAAATTGATTATTTTAATGATGATTTCATTTACATCAACTCCGTATGTCATGCACTCAAACGCATACGCAGAAGAGGAACCTGAACAATTCGACAAAACAGGAACGCAATGGACCCCACTAGAATGGAGTTTTGAAAATCCAACTTTCAAGGGCAATCCTTATGATTTGATTGCTACTGTTACGTTCGTTCATTCGAAAAGTGTTAAAAAAAACACCACTGAAATGTTTTATGATGGTGAAAATACATGGAAGTTCCGATTTACTGGCACTCGTCCTGGTCGCTGGACATTTACTACATCCAGTAAGGATGGTGACTTGGACTCAAAGCAGGGTACAGTTATGATTAAGCCTAATCCCGGAGTCAACGGCTTTGTAACTAACTTCGGTAATAAGTGGGGATGGACGGGGACAAACAGAGCATTTGTGCCACAACTGGTGATGTATGCTTCGCCCAAATATTTCTACGCAAACGCAGACAAAATCGATGGAGACATCAAAAAGTTTTTAGTTGAGCACGGCTTCAACGGCTTTCACGTGATGGGAAGCTGCCACTGGTTTGATATCGACAAGAAGTCTTCGAGCCAGATTGATAGCCCCGACCCAAATCCTGACCGTCGCACTTTCGAGGCGATGGAATTGCTCATCACAAAGGTGCATAAGGCAGGTGGCATGGTGCATATCTGGGCATGGGGCGACGATTCGCGAAAATGGAGTCCCACACGGTGGGGTAAGAACGGCACTGTAGACCAGCGACTTCAGCGATACATCGCCGCCAGACTCGGACCACTGCCTGGCTGGACGATGGGTTACGGATTTGACAACTGGGAATGGGTGAGTAAAGATGACCTGAAGCGATGGCATACCTACATGCATAAACATTTTGGCTGGCCGCATCTACTTGGAGCACGCGCCCATAATAATAGTCTTACACAGATTTATGAGGGACTGGACTATTCGGGTTACGAACAGCATCGTCCGGATTACGAAACGTATGTTGAGACAATGGAGAAGCGACCCAACAAACCCTCATTCTCCGAAGACCGTTTTCGTATCCGGCAAAGGAGCGGATATGAACACAAAGATTACGACATGGAGATGACTCGCCGAGGATTGTGGCACTCGACCATGGCTGGGGGTGTAGCCAATATCTGGGGATGCCTCAATGGACAGGAAAGCGAACTCGGTTCAAAGCCATATCCCCACCCTGAACAACTCAAGGCATATTCGAAATTCTTCAGAAATCGTTTTTTTAAAGATATGATTCGCGATAATACCCTCACAGATGGTGTTTGCCTGAAAGATTCCCGGACGATGCATTATATCTTCTACAAGGAAAATGCAACATCGATAGAGATGGATCTGTCTGCAATGTCCGAGGCTCAGAAAGCTATTGCGGTGGATACAAAGAAACCATACAGCGAGATATTGATCGGGCAGTTCACTCTAAAGAAGCACACTTGGAATGCGAAATATCGATCTGATTGGATAATTGCGATCGGGGATTTTGCTTCATCGGACACACAGCAGAATCCATAACTCATAATAAGCGTTTCCAACTCAGCGTTTGCGAACTAGTGAACAGCGAAGGTAGCAATCGTATATAAAACTATGGTCTTGGAGGCAGTACAGAGGACATTGAAAATGTTTACTCTTTCTGTAAATTTCTTAAGTCCTTGATATTACGATTGTCATGGTTTTAGTTTTTTCGCAAATTCACACAGTAATAGGCTCTTTGCTTGTAGTGAGGTTGTACGGTTTACCAACTGTCTTCATGAAATCGTTCAGTAAACTCCCACCGGCAGCAAATACATCAACGAAGTCTCCTGTTTCACCGTCAAAACGAAACCACCGGACTTGCCCATCTCTGTTTTCTTTGCTGAAAAAACTACTGTCTAAGCTCTTAACGTTACTCGCCCACACTCGAAATTACAATCTCAACCGGCTTTACCGATTCGGTCTTGACCCACATAACCAGGTCCGTTGTATCGATTCGGTGGCGATGGCCAAAGCGAAAATTCTTGCCTCGGTTGATGCTATTGCCGTTTATTTTCAAAATCGCGTCCGCCTGGCCCCAGTTTTTGATTACAAAAGCTGGATTTACTATCGGATTTGCCATGCTCGCATTTAGTGTGATCTCAAGAGTATCGCTTTTTTCCTGCTTCTTCTCCAAATGATATGCCCGCTCGTCGATATTATATCCTTCGCTTCTAAAGGCGTCCGAACTAATCTTCAACTCCGCCGGCCGTACCCACGACCGCGCTAATACAAGCAAGTCATCCACTTTGCCCCGCGTCATTCCGCAAAGCTGTAGTACCGAATAATCTATTCCCTCTCCGATTAGTGGTGCTGTTTTCTTTTTGAATGTGTAACTGCTTACCAGGTTCGGATTGGCGCCGGTTTTTCGCCGTATTACCGGGGTACTAATCGTTATCGAACTATGCGAAGGTCTGTCCGGTCCCGTAGCGCATCTGCCGTCGTTGGCAATCTGTGCGACCGGCCAGTGATTCCACCATGGAAAATTCGACAATTCCTTGTTTGCGCGATAAGGAAAGGGGCCTATTACACCGCCGGGTTCGAATATTAAAAAAGGTCTGTAAAGCGATTTCATATTCGTAATCTGAATGTTCGCGTTCGTCGGTTCGGGATATGCTTTCGGAGTGCCCTTGGCCCAACTGTAAGTTTTGCTTTGGCCTTGCATGTTCGCCAGAGTTAAGGCTTCGATTTCGACGTTATCTTCCGGGCGCGTACCCGGCTGATTGAAAAATATCGTTTCCTGATACTGATGCCAGGGTTTGTTGAAGCTCGTAGTCCACAAGGTCTGCTTGCGTACTCCGATTGCATCCGGATAAATGTAATAATACTCGTCCGCCCAGTCGCCCCAACCTGTGTCGTCGTTGGCATTGGCAACTACACCACGAATGTCACTCAGTGCATAACGCCAATGGATCACTATCCTTGCGTCATTCGATTCGAGCAGGCGGACATTGCTCATCTCGCATCGCTTGTCACCCATGTGCTCGGCACAATCACCATAAACCGAGTCTGTCTCCAGGCTCTGATCGGCCATCCATTTTCCGTTCTCCGTCACCCAGCATGCGCCGTAATTCGTACCATGCCAGAAAACAAGCCTGACCGGACTTTCGTCGAACATCACAAGAATATCCGGATTGTCACCTATCCGCCAAAGACGGTCCCAGCTTTTAGCATAGTTCAGCCTGCAGTAATAGGCGCCGAACCTCTTTGCCTGTCCCGCTGGGCCGCTGGGTAGTACGCGCCGTTTCAAAGCCGTCATCGTTACCGGTTTGTTCTTCTCAAATTTCTCCTTTATCTGTACATCGCTGAGTACAACGTCATGCATCCCGACTTCATCGATCAGGCCATCCCATACCATATTCGATAATATCTTCTTGCTCTGATCCCGCTCGGAATATCTGGGGTAATTTCGCCTGCCTGCTCGACCTATCAATACCGAGCCTTTGCTCGCTGAAAACGTTCCCTTCGTTTCACTGCTGCATACTTTCTTGCCATTGATATAAACCTTCAATCCGCTCACAGGATCATAAACACCAACCAGGTAACTCCATTTCAGAAGTTCGAGTTTCTCCCTGCTCACACACTTGACAAACTTACCCCCTATTGCCGCTTTCAATCCGACATATCCCCGGGCCTCGATTCCCAAGCTGAATCCTTTCTTCTTACCCTGTTGCCGCTCGACTATTCCGCACCAGTTCCACGGATAAACCTGCGGCGCGACCCATGCTTCAATCGTAAAACCTTTGGCAAGATCGATATTGTCACCGACCTTGACGGCGACTTTCGTGGTGTACCCGTCAAACTCCAGGCCCTTACCAGAGACACCCTCGACATAACTGTAATAGCCGCCAGTCTCAATCGAGCCATTTTTCTTTTCTTCGAATCCGCAGTGAAATATCTCACCGCAAAACCCCAGCGATGCCGCTGTACCACAAAAAACCATCAGCATAATAAAGACTATCTTCTTCATTTTCCTGCCCATTAAATATTCCGTAATTGTTCGATATCAATAACTCATCAAGGATTCTTCAGAACAACAGTGTAAACTTCAGCACGGGATTCGGCAACTCCCTTTTTATAGAACCAACACAGAAAAGGATTTTCAGTTACTTTACCTTTGCATTTGGATGCTGCAACGAGTACCTTCTTTTTAGCCAGCTATCATATGGATCTTTAATCGATACGGGAAATCCAATAGGAATTATACGAAGTACGAATAATTAATGCGCTTAGCATATAAGTGCCGATATAGTTCATAGTAGTCATATAACAATAATCTTTAAGCATGGAGGCTATTATGAATGT
>Ga0208771_1000922_pt1 | contig 16498 bp, 5 predicted proteins | sample AntAceMetag02UKX_FD_184775 | JGI IMG/M metagenome (GOLD analysis project Ga0208771, IMG submission 184775) | Saline lake microbial communities from Ace Lake, Antarctica - Antarctic Ace Lake Metagenome 02UKX (SPAdes) (version 2) | ecosystem: Environmental > Aquatic > Non-marine Saline and Alkaline...
TAAAGCAAAGATAGGCATTATATTTCTGATATTATGTAAATTACACAACAAATTTACAAATTATCACAACTACAAAATTTGATGTGTATTTTCTCCTAATACCTTTTTAGACTGGACTCATATATATGTCAAAAATTAAAAAAGGTTACCCTATAAAATCAATTATTTTTTAACAATTTTTCAACAATTCTTTTATATGGTTTATTTTTAGCATATTGCATCATCAAATATTTAAATAATTCAGCTTTATTTATTATAGTTATTGTGTAAAAAAATTGATTCGCTTTATCCAGACGAATTTGCTTCACTTCACTAACAATGAGGTTTGGTATTTCTTACTCGTTCTCGTTATTAATTCCTAAATAACGTTAACCATTTTCAAGTAAGTTACAACAACCTGCCTACACACCTGAGTACTTTAGCAATTCAGTACTTAAACAAATAGGCATTTCGGCAAAGGCAATTTTAACAATCTCTCACACTCTTCTTTCCACCTTATTTTTAATTCTTTATAATACATAAGATTACTAATTTTATTATTTTAAAGTTCGTTTATAAAATTTCCCTTAATTTTACAAAAAGACAAAACCATTTTATTATGAAGTTAAATACCATTTTGAAAAACAAAATATTTCTTAATTTTTCAATATCACTATTGTTTTTTCTAACAGCAATAATTGTTACTAATTTTTCAAAAACCAATAACAATTCAGAACTTGTTAAAAATTTTGAGAACACACTTCGTCAGAAAGAAAAAAAATTAAACAACATCCTTGAAGATGTTAGAGAAAATGTTGAAGACGGATTTCAAAAACAAACCCTCGATTCATATTATATTAATAATTTGTTTGATGATGAAGGAATTTTAATTCTTGTCTATAAAAACGATTCTCTTAAGTATTGGTCAAACAATAGTGTTCCTGTTGAATCTATTTACAATAAAAACATTTATGAAAAAAAGTTTAATTATTTTCAGAACGGATTTTTTGTTGTGGAAAACAAAAAAATTAAGAACTACAATATTGTTGGTTTAATATTAATCAAGAATGATTATCCATATCAAAATGATTATTTGCTTAACAAATTTCAGGATGATTTCAATGTGCCTGACAACGCTAAAATCTCTTTAAACAAAGACACATTAAACATTTTTTCTTTATCAAAAGATTTTTTATTTTCAATAGATTTAGACAAAACTTCACCAACAAAACAAAATCATATTTTCTTAATATTTATTCTTTATTTACTCGGATTTCTGTTTTTTATCTCATTCTTTTATAACTCATATAAAAAGATAAATCCTTTTCCCAAGAAAAAATTATTCTTTGTTATCTCTTTTTCTTTCGACATTTTGCTAATACGTTTTATCTTGTATTATTTTAAGATTCCAAATATTCTCTATGAATCCGACCTTTTCAGCACAACGTTTTACGCTACATCTCAAATTCTGTCATCTCTCGGAGACCTGCTAATAAATTCAATTTTAATCCTGATAATTATTTGTGTTGTTTGCAAAGACCTGAATTTAACACATCCCAATAAGAGCAAAAACCCTGTGGTAAAATATTTCACAATTTTTACTTTGCTTTTCCATGTGTTCATATTTTTTGTAATTTCTGAAAGAGTTATTCGTGGATTAGTTCTTAATTCAAATATTTCTTTAAACCTGAGCAATATTCTGGAGATTTCCATTTATAGCGTGATTGGTTATTTTATTATAGCAAGTATTTTGTTTTCGTTTTTTCTGATTTCTGTAAAACTTTTTGAGAGAGTTTATGCCTTATGTTCCAGATTTAAACAATACTTGTTTTTGTCTGTTTTTATAACTGCAATCTATGCTGTTTATACTTATTATTTCAAAGATTTCAATTTATTTTATTTAATTTTTATTTTCGTTTTCTTGATTTCTTTATGGGTATTTAAAAAACGTTTTAATACTTTATTTTCGTTTTCAGCTTTAATATTTTACTTATTATTCTTTTCATTGCTTTCAACTTATATTCTCAAAAAATATAATAATTATAAAGAAAAAGAAGAAAGACAATTGCTGGCAATAAATTTGGCAAGAGAACAAGACCCAATTGCAGAATATCTTTTCCAAAACATTGAAAAGCAAATTTATGCCGACAATAAAATCAGTGCATTGATTCAAAAAGATACCGTTAATGATGATGAAGTTATCGATAACATTCTTAAATATTTTTCTAACAAATATTGGAATAAATACAAATTTACTATTACCATTTGTTCCGAAAACGACAGTTTAATAATTAAACCAAATAATGTTAAAACAAACTGTTATCAATTTTTTAATAATATTATTTTTGATGTCGGGAAATATTCTTTCAGCAAAAACATGTTTTATCTTGATAATAACTCATGGGAAAATAATTATATCGCCATCCTAAAATTCAAGAAAAATATTAATGCACATCAAATTCCTTTTAATGTCTTTATTGAAATAAATTCTAAATACATACCCAACGCCCTTGGATATCCCGAGCTGCTGATTGATAAATCAATTAACACAAACAAAAATTTGAATAAATATTCCTATGCAAGATTCAACAAAGGTGATTTGATTTATAATTACGGGAAATATCTCTACAGTTTAAATCTTTCAAACTATGGAGAATTCAACGACTCTCTGGTGTTTTTCGATAAAAGAAGCTACAACCATCTATTCTACAAAATTGACAATGAAAACGAACTTATTATAAGCAAAAAGAAGGTTAATTATTTTGATATAATCGCTCCATTTTCCTATCTTTTTATCTTTTTTGCAATCTTCATTTTTATAATTTATCTTATTCTACACTTTCCCTTTAAGATAAAAAAATTAGAGTTTAACTTCAAATATCGCCTTCAGCTTTTAATAACATTAATTATTCTTGTCTCATTTTTATTTATTGGAATTTTTACATTTTACTATATCTATAATCTTAACAACAATAAAAATTATGATAATTTAAGTGAAAAATCTCATTCCGTTCTAATAGAAGTTGAACACAAATTATCGAATATTGAAGCATTTACACCCGACATTGTAGAATATCTAAAAGAAATTTTAATAAAATTTTCAAATGTTTTTTTCTCAGATATTAATCTCTATGATTTGAACGGAAAGCTGTTGGCATCATCTCGCCCCGAAATATTTGAAGAAAAATTAATTTCCGACAAAATGAATGCTATTGCCTTCAATCAATTAACAGTGAATGAAAAAATGCTCTTTATCCACCGCGAAAAAATTGGAAATTTAAAATATCTTTCAGCCTACGTTCCTTTTCGAAATAACCAAAACAAAATTGTTGCCTATTTGAATCTCCCGTATTTTGCAAAAGAAAATGAATTAATAAATGAAATTTCTGCTTTTTTGGTAGCATTCATAAATATTTATGTAATAATTATTGTGATTGCAATTTTTATGATTTTATTAATTGCCAATTATGTTTCAAGACCTTTGATATTGATAAAAAACAAAATCAGGGAAATTAATCTTAGCAAAATTAACGAGAAAATTTATTGGAAAAGTAAAGACGAAATCGGCGATTTAATAAATGAATACAATCGAATGATTGACGAGCTGGAAAATAGCGCCGAATTGCTTGCCCGCTCCGAACGCGAAAGTGCATGGAGAGAAATGGCTAAGCAAGTGGCACACGAAATAAAAAATCCTCTAACACCCATGAAACTTAGTGTTCAATATCTGGAAAAAGCCTGGAACGACAATGCACCGGATTGGGAACAACGACTCGAAAAATTTTCTCATACTATCGTCGAACAAATTGATTCTCTTTCTGCTATTGCTACCGAATTTTCGGATTTCGCAAAAATGCCACAATCTAAAGATGAAAAAATTGAGCTGATTACAAAAATCTATAACTCTGTTGAGCTTTATAAAGATTTTGATAATATTAAAATTAATATCGACCCCAAAAGTCAAGGACCTTATTATGTAAAAGCTGATAAAAAACAACTGCTCAGGGTTTTTAATAATTTAATTAAAAATTCAAGACAAGCAATAGGAGATTTCAAAAAAGGCAAAATTGATATTGGAATAAACGTTGAAGATGATAATTATGTTATTTCTTTCAAAGACAATGGATCCGGAATTCCAAAAGACAAACAAGATAATATTTTCTCTCCCAACTTCACTACAAAAACCAGCGGAATGGGATTAGGGCTGTCAATGGTAAAAAATATTATAAATAATGCAAAAGGAAAAATTTGGTTCGAATCCAAAGAAGGAACCGGAACAACATTTTTTATCTCTTTGCCAAAATATGATTAATAATAATTTAAAAACATGGAACTACAAGAAGCAATATTAAAACGCAGGTCGGTTCGAAAATTCACCGACTATTATGTTGCAGACGATGAAATTCTTCAAATCCTTGAAGCTGCAAGATGGGCACCATCATGGTCAAACACTCAGGCATGGGAATTTATTGTTGTCAGAGATAAGAATTTGATAGAACAAATCACAGCCACTTATTCCGAAACAAACCCCGCAAGGAAATGTTCTCTTGCTGCATCAGCATTAATAATTGGGTGTGCAAAAAATGGTTTGGCGGGATGCAAAGAAGGTGAAGAAAGAACAAAATTCAACAATTGGTTTATGTACGATTTAGGCTCTGCCGTTCAGAATCTTTGCTTAAAAGCTCATGAGCTTGGATTGGGAACTGTAATTGTCGGATTGTTGGAACATGACAAATGCAGTAGAATTCTTGAGCTACCCGAAGATTACGAAACCGTAGTTTCTATCCCTATCGGCAAAGCTCTCAACCCTGATAAACCGGGACCACAAAGAAAAGAATTAAAAGATTTCGTTCATTTTAATAAATTTAAAATACCGTTTATTAAATAAAGTATTACTATCAATTTTGAAAAAGAATCCATTATAATAATATCTTCTGCTAAACTTGATAATAGGTACAAACAAGTCTGTATTAATAAAAAACCGTTATATATTTTTCTTAGGTTTGGAATTTCGCTTATTGTAATTTGGATATTATTTGTTATTTGATGCTTGTTTTTTGAAATTTTCTACTAAAAAAATAAGAACATTAGAATTCATATTTAAAATAATAACTACTTTTAGCGTTTATATTCTGTTTTGAACCAAATAAAAAAATTAGCCGGACAAACTGCCCTTTATGGCTTGCCAAGCATTATAGGAAGATCGCTTAATTACTTTTTAGTGCCTCTTTACACCTACAAGCTTAGCACTGGCGCCTATGGCGTCGTAACCGAAATGTATGCCTATGTTGCTTTCTTGCTGGTGATTTTAATGTATGGAATGGAAACTGCTTTCTTCCGCTATTCTGAACTGGAAGAGAATAAAAACAAAGTTTACAGCACCAATTTAATTTCAATACTTTTCACTTCGGTGGTTTTTATTTTTCTGATAAGCATTTTTTCTCAGGATGTGGCAAACCTTATTAAGCATCCTAATAATAACGAATATATTATTTGGTTTGGACTAATTTTAGGACTCGATGCAATTTCAAGCATTCCCTTTGCTAAACTTCGTATTGAAAATAAAGTCAAGAGATTTGTGTCTATTAAATTGGTAAATATTTCTGCCAATATTGGTTTTAATTTATTTTTTATTCTGCTCTGCCCTTGGCTGCTAAAAAACGATATTTTGCCCGGCTTCGTAAATCTTGTTTTTGATGGTGAAATTGGTGTAAAATATATTTTCATTTCAAACCTGCTTGCAAGCTCAATTGCAGTTGTTTTGCTTTTCCCTGAAATATTTCAAATAAAAGAAAAAATTGATTTTCGTCTATTAAAAAAACTTCTAATTTATGCCTTACCGCTTATGGTGCTTGGAATAGCAGGCATTGTTAACGAAACACTCGACAGAGTTCTTTTAAAATATTTATTGCCCGAAAATATTGCATTATCTCAACTTGGAATTTATGGAGCATGTTATAAAGTATCGATTTTGATAACAATTTTTATTCAAGCATATAGATATGCCGCCGAACCCTTCTTTTTCAAACAGGCAAATTCAAAGGATGCAAAACAGATTTATGCCGATGTTATGAATTATTTTGTAATAATTGTTTCTTTTATTTTTCTTGGTACATTATTGTATTTGGATGATATAATTATCTATTTTATTGGTCCTGATTTTCGTGAAGGAGCTAATGTTATTCCAATTTTATTATTAGCAAATCTTTTCCTTGGAATATTTTATAATCTTTCAATTTGGTATAAATTAACAAATAAAACTCTTTTGGGAGCTTATATTGCTATAATCGGAGCAGGAATTACGATTGCTCTTAACATTTATTGGATTCCGCGAATCGGTTATATTGGTTCAGCTTGGGCAACTTTGATTTGCTATGCCGCAATGATGCTTATTTCATTTATTCTCGGACAGAAATATTATCCCGTGAAATATAATTTCAAGAAAATAATCGGATATCTTGGATTAGCAATTCTGCTTTATGCTTTTAGCAAATTTTTAAATTTTTCTACGCCTGCCTTAAGATTAAGCGTCAATACCGCTATAATATTCTTTTATTTAATTATTGTTTATTTTATTGAAAAGCCGGATTTTAAAAAGGTTTAAACTTGTTTAAATTTCTTTTTTATTCTCCTTTCGAAAACGTAAACCTTTGTGTAATTTATTTAATAACACAATTTCTACATTCGAATTTGAATATCTCCCTAATTCATTCAAGCAATGTTTCATATCTATGAATATATTGAAATATACGAATGTAATATATTGTTTGAATTTTTTTTTAAAGAATTAAACCTTTACAATTTCATATAGTCTAATTAATTATCTTTAATTAAATAAATAAAATCATGAAAAAACAATTCCTCTTTTCAGTATTGATTTTAACGTTTTTTTCCTTCCAATCCAAAGCCCAACTCAGCGGCACTTATACAATCGGACCATCAGGAAATCACACAAGTTTTACTGCAGCTGTTTCTGCTTTAACAACAAGCGGTATTAGTGGTCCAGTGGTTTTTAATATTACCCCGGGAACTTATAACGAGCAAATTACTATTCCGTCAATAACTGGTTCCTCATCTACAAATACTATTACTTTTCAGTCAGCAAATGGCGATAGTTCAAGTGTAATATTGAATTATTCACCCACTTCAACTACCAATAATTTTACTGTTAAAATTAATGCAGGCACTTACATTACTTTTAATAAAATTACTATTAAATCATCAGGAAGTAGTTTTGCAAGTGTTATAGAAATGAGTGGCACAAATATTTCATTAACGAATAACATTATTATTGGAAAACAAAATGGTGGATTATCTTCTAATTATCTTGAAGGAATTGTAGCTGGTGGAATTAATATTGTTATTATTAATAATAACATAAAGTTTTCTTCTTATGGTATTAATATAGTAGGTAGCAATACTACGGGCTGTCAAATTACGAATAATAGTTTTTATAATCAAACTCATGGAGCAATTTTATTAGAATATATTACTGCACCAGTTATTAGCAACAATTTTATTTTGGTGGATAGTTTATGCATTGTTGGAGGTACTTATGTGAGTATTAGTTGCGATAATTGTTCTGGTAAGATTATAATTCGAAATAATAATATAATAATATCCAAAACTAATGGCACAACAAAAGGTATAACTATTGGTATTTGTAATGGGATATCATCAAATAAATCTTTAGTTGCTAACAATTTCATAAGCTTCGAGCAAGTAAATAGTAATGTTGGAATTAGACTCTGGCATTCATCACATATTAATGTGTTTCACAATAGTATTTTTATGAATTCATATAATATTACTTCCTCAATAGGAATTTATGTCTATAGTACCACTTCAAATGCTTATACAATTAAAAATAACATTGTTGTAAACAATAATTTTGGCAAAGTATTTTATGTTGATGGTAGCTCTTCAGCTTTTACAAGCGATTACAATAATTTTACTAGCAATGGTATTTATCTTGCCGAAATATACAGTAGTGGTGCAGTAACTAATTTGGCAGGTTGGAAAAGTATATCACAAGGAGATTCAAATTCCGTTTCTATTGCACCTAATTTTTATTCAAGTACTGATTTGCATGTTGGAAATCCGGCAATGGATAATCTTGGAACTCCATTGTCAGAGGTTACTGATGATATTGATGGAGAGCCAAGAAGTGTTTTAACTCCAGATATAGGCGCAGATGAATTTACAGTACCATCAATTGATATTGGGGCATTAAGCTTAATACATAGTATGGCCGGTATTTGTTATTCTGCTAATGAAACACTAACTGTTAGAATAAAAAATTATGGGTTTTCAACAATTCATTTTGCTGTTGATACAGCAATAATTAATCTCACGGTTTCAGGAACAAATCCACATACATTTCCGGCAGTTATTCTTTCAACTGATAGCTTGCAAGCTGATTCAACAATAGATGTGCTTATTAGTTCAAATTATAATATGTCAGCCTCCGGTTCATATGTTTTTAACGCTTCGGCAACTTCAAGTGGTGATGGTAATATTGTAAATGACGCAATGCCAGCTTTAGTTATTGAAAATGCATCCCTAAATACTTATCCATATTCGGAAGATATGGAATCTTTTACTTATAATTCATCAGGACCAGGTAGTGTTGCTAATGGATGGACAACTCAATCTTCTTCAGGTTTTAAGTGGTATGTAAATCATGGATTAACAAATACTTCAAATACCGGACCTTTGATTGATCATACATTAAATACGTCATTAGGTAAATATATATATACAGAAGCCAGCCATGGCATAGTTAGTAATAACGCAAGTTTTATTAGCCCATGTATTGATTTAAATTCATTAAGCAATCCGGGAATAAGCTTTTGGTATCATATGTATGGTTCAGGAATTGGCTCATTGAATATTGATGTTTTCAATGGTAGTAATTGGGTATATAATGTTTTTTCTATAGTAGGGTCGCAACAAACAACTATCTCGTCAAACTGGTTGCAGGCAAATGTGAATTTATCAGCTTTTTCAGGAATAGTAAAAATTGGATTCAGGGCCGTAAGAGGTAATAACGAATTTGGAGATATTGCAATAGATGATATAAAAATTGGCGGAGCACCCTATGTAAATCTTGGTCCAGATACAAATATTTGTGCAGGCAGCACCATAACCCTTGATGCCGGAGCAGGAACAAATTTAAACTATACATGGGAAAAAGTCCCTTCACCCATAATAATTGGCACTAACCAAACAATAACAGTTAATCAGGCAGGGACATACTATGTTATTGTAACTAATCAAAATGGCTTGGGCGGAACAGATTCAATTACAATAACTATTAGTCAACCGCCAACAGTAAATGCCGGAGTTAATTCAAGTGTGTGTGCTGGAAGCACTTTTGCCATTTTAGGAGATACCGCAACAAATTATACAAATTTGTTATGGACAACTTCAGGAACAGGAACATTTTCAAGCAACACATCATTTAGCCCGACATATACACCAAGTTTGGCAGATATTTCAAACGCTTCGATTTATTTAACCTTAAGTGCTTATGGAATTCCGCCTTGTGCAAATGTTTCAGATAGTTTGCTTTTAACAATTAATCCTTTGCCGGTTCTAAGCATAAACGGATTAGCATCGTCTTATTGCGTAAATGCTGCTCCTGTAACAATAACAGGAAATCCTTCAGGTGGCACTTTTACAGGAAGCGGAATAACAGGAAACACCTTCAATCCGCAACTTGCTAATCTTGGAACTAATATTATTACTTATTCTTATACAGATGGAAATGGCTGTTCTAATTCAACAACTCTGATTGTAACGGTAAATCCATTGCCAATAGTTAGCTTTAGTGGTTTAGCAGCTTCCTATTGTATAAATTCATCAACAGCCAATCTAATAGGAAGTCCGTCAGGAGGAACATTTACAGGAAATGGAATTTCAGGAAATACTTTTTACCCCAATGTTGCAGGAGTTGGAACACATAGCATAATTTATACTTGCCCACCCGATGCAAATGGCTGTAGTAATTCTGATACACAATCGGTGGTTGTAAATGCTTTGCCTGTGGTTTCATTTACAGGCTTGCCAACAAATTGTTGTTTACATGATTCTGCTTTTCTTTTGTATGGAAATCCTTCCGGTGGTAGTTTTTCAGGTTCTGGAATAGTACAAAATGTTTTTAATCCCTTTTTAGCTAGCACAGGTTTCCATAACATCACTTATACATTTACCGATGCAAATTCCTGTACAAACAGTACAAGTCAGAATATTACAGTATATCCAAATCCGATAGCCAATGCAGGAACAGATAAAACAATTGTATGCGGAGGACCTGGAACAATGATTGGTAGTGGTACTACAAGTGGTTTTAGTTATCTGTGGTCTCCAACTAATAGTTTGAATGATTCGACAATTTCAAATCCAATAGCAACACCGACAATTACAACTATTTATACACTTACAATAACAAATAATACAACCGGATGTACACAAACCGATGAAGTTTTTGTAATTTTAATGGGTCCCACTGCATTTGCATGGCCTGACACTACAATCTGTGAAGGACAAAGTGTGACCTTATTTTCTACAGGTGGTACGACATTTTTGTGGAGCAATAATGCTACTACTTCATCAATTACAGTTAGTCCAACAATCACTACTGAATACAGTGTAACTGTTACGAATAGTGGTTGTTCGGCTGCTGATACCGTTTTAGTTACAGTAAATCCATTGCCACTTCAGGCATCTATTCCAACAGGACCAACTGATGTATGTATGCATACACTTGGTTCTTATTATACTACAGTTGGAGCAACCTATGCTTTAACACATCAATGGTTTATTAAACCATCAAATGCTGGGCAAATAGTTAATAATAATTTAGGTGCAATTGTAAATTGGGATTACTTCTTTTATGGCAATGCAAAATTGTCAGTTCTTGGAGTAAACCAATGTGGGATTGGAGATACATCCCAATATTTAAATATTGATATTCATCATCATCCAATCGTTAATTTAGGAAATGACACAACTATCTGCAATAACAAAAGTATAACACTTGATGCTGGTAATGTTTTAGCATCATATTTATGGTCAACGGGTGATACAACTCAATACATAACAGTTGATTCGATAATGGGTAGTGGAACATATTCCGTAATAGTTACTGATAGTTTTAATTGTGTAAACTCTGACAATATAATAATCACATTTGATCCTTGTGCAGGACTTGCAGAATGGTCAAAAGAACAAGATATCAAAATCTATCCAAATCCTACAAAAGGAATATTTACAATAGAAACATCGGGCATCAAAGATTATATTAATGTTTCTGTTTTCAGTATTCAAGGTAAAGAAATCATAAAAGAGTATTCTTTTAGTGATAATAAAATCAAACTTGATTTAAGCAATCACCCGAAAGGAGTTTATTTTATTAAACTGTGGAATAATGATTTTATTGGAGTTGAGAAGGTGGTTGTGCAGTGAGATTGTTTATGTATTTTAATCTTTGATTACACATAAAATATTATTATATTTGTAATTCATCATAAATCCTTAATAAAATGAAAAAGATTATACTAATTTTTATTCTAATGCTTCCCTTAGCATTATTTGCTCAACTTACCGGTACATATACAATTGGTCCTTCAGGAAATTACTCAAGTTTTACAGCAGCAGTTTCTGCCCTAACCACAAGCGGTATAAGTGGCCCAGTAGTATTTAATATTGACACTGGAACTTATAACGAACAAATAACAATCCCTGCAATTACAGGAGTAGATTCTATTAAAACTATTACATTTCAATCAGCAAGCGGTGATAGTACAAGTGTGGTCTTAACTTATGCACCAACAACTTACACAAATAACTTCACAGTTAAACTAAACCAAACAAATTATGTTATTTTCAAAGGTATTACTTTGCAATCAGCTGGTACAGGAACTTTCGGGCGTGTTTTATGGATAAGGCGCTCTACAAATAATAAATTTTTAAACAATGTCCTAATAGGAAATTTAACAACTTCAAATTCTGATGGTTTGGCTCTTGTGTATAGTGATGGAAATTCTATTTATCAAGCTAATTATAATAAATTTTTCTTTAATAATTTTATAAATGGATCATTAGCATATAGAGACGGATTAGGACAAACTTATGGAACAGAATTTAGGAATAATAATTTCAATAATCAAAGTTATCGAAGCATATCATTACAAGGACAAATTCAGCCGATAATAAAGTCTAATAAATTTACTAATACTGCTGTTGAAATAAGCAATTGTATTCGATGTGATATGATAATTGATTTAGTATTTGAAAAAAACATAATAGATATGCCTTATGGAGTTTTATGCGGAATTGAAATATCTAACTCTAATAGCTCTAATAACAACACAGGAATAATAAAGAATAATTTCATTTCTATTAATGGTGTTGCAAATAATTGTAAAGGATTGAGAGTATTTGGTTCACATGATATTAAAGTGTATAATAACACAATATTACTTTATGGAACTAATACTAATAGCAGAGGGTTCGAAATTGATTGGACTCAGGATACTATTTATGTTAAAAATAATCTAATTGTTAATAATGCTGGAGGTTACGCAATTAAAATTAACGATGGTTATCAAACACCAATACTTATTAGTAATTATAATAATTTTATATCTAATGGTAATTTTTTAGGTTATTTAGAAACTGTCGGTTCAACTACAAACATTGTAGGTTGGAAAGCTATAACAAGTCAAGATTCAAACTCCGTTTCGATAAACCCTATTTTTTATACAAATACTAATCTTCATGTATCAAATCCACTTTTTAATAATCTCGGAACTCCATTAGCTCAAGTTACTGATGATATTGATGGAGACATACGAAACCTTATAGCTCCTGATATAGGAGCAGATGAATTTACAATACCTGCAAAAGATATTGGAGTTATAACATTAATTCACTCACTAAGCGGAGAATGTTATTCCACTAATGAAACTATTAAAGTAAGGATTAAAAACTATGGAATATCAACAATTCATTTTTCTATTGATACTGCAATTATAAGTGCAAATGCTATTGGAGTAAACCCCCTTACTTTTATACCAATAGTAATTTCTTCGGATAGCTTAAAACCAGATTCAACTATGGATGTGCTTATTTCAACAAACTATAATATGTCTGGAATTGGTTCTTATATTTTTAATGCATCTACAACATTAAATGGTGATGGAAATTCAAATAATGATGCAATGCCAGCAAAAACAATAACAAATTATCTAATAGTTAATTATCCCTATAGTGAAACAATGGAATCATTTTCAATATTAAATCCGGAAACTTTTGAAAATGGATGGACATCTAGTAATACAACGGATTTTAAATGGAAAGTCAATTCAGGTTCAACTCCAACTTCCAATACAGGACCTATAGTTGATCATTCCACTTATAGTACATTTGGGAAATATGTTGTTGTTGAAGCAGATAGTGGTTCACTTGGTGATATGGCATTATTTGTAAGTCCATGTATTAATCTAGACTCTTTAAGCAATCCCGGTTTAACATTTTGGTATCATATGTATGGCTCAGGAATTGGCTCATTAAATGTTGATATTTACAACGGAAGCACATGGATTAACAATGTATATTCATTAATAGGGCAACAGCAAACAAGTAGTACGGCTGATTGGTTACAAGGAAGTATGTATTTAACATCTTTTTCGGGAATAATAAAACTTAGGTTCAGAGCTGTAAGAGGGAATAATCAATATGGAGATATTGCTTTAGATGATATTAAAATTGGTGAAGCACCTTATGTTAATCTGGGACCGGATACCACAATATGTTTAGGGTGTAGCCTAATTTTAGATGCCGGAGCAGGTACTGGATTAAGCTATACATGGAAGAAGGTTCCTTCTTCACAAATAATTGCCACCAATCAAACATTCACAGTTAATCAGGCAGGAACATATCATGTTATAGTAACAAATCAAAATGGTTTGGGCGGAACAGACTCAATTAATGTAATAGTTGGTTATCCACCCACTGTAAATGTAGGAGTAAACACAAGTATATGTGCCGGAAGTCCTTTAATTATTTCGGGAGTTACAGCAACACATTACTCAAGTTTGTTATGGTCAACATCAGGAACAGGAACATTTTCTAGTATTACTTCTTTAAACCCAATATATACTCCTAGCCAGGCAGATATAACCAATGGTTCTGTATATTTAACTTTGTTAGCTTACGGAATACCACCTTTTGGAAATGATTCGGATAACTTGCTTTTAACAATAAATCCTCTTCCGGTAGTAAGTATAAACGGATTAGCCTCTTCATACTGTATTAATTCTACTTCTTTAACAATTACAGGGATTCCATCCGGAGGAACTTTCACTGGAAACGGCATCGTAGGAAATACTTTTAATCCTGTTTTTGCTGGTCTTGGAACACATAGTATTATTTACTCATTTACAGATGTAAATGGATGTAGTAATTCTGACACACAATCAGTTGTTGTTAATACTTTACCTATTGTTTCATTTACAGGATTACCCACAACTTGTTGCTTAAACGATTCAGCATACTTATTAATTGGAAATCCTTCAGGTGGTAGTTTTTCAGGTTCGGGAATTGTTCAAAATGTTTTTAATCCCTTTTTAGCAAGTACAGGTTTTCATAATATCACATACACATTTACCGATGCAAATTCCTGCACAAACAGCACAAGTCAGAATATTACGGTATATCCAAATCCTATAGCAAATGCAGGAACAGACAAAATAATTGCATGCGGAGGAGCCGGAGTTATGATTGGAAGCGGAACAACAAGTGGTTTTAGTTATCAATGGTATCCAACAAACAGTTTGAGTAGTTCAACAATTTCAAATCCAATAGCAACACCGACAATTACAACTATTTATACACTTACAATAACAAATAATACAACCGGATGTACACAAACCGATGAAGTTTTTGTAATTTTAATTGGTCCCACTGCATTTGCATGGCCTGACACTACAATCTGTGAAGGACAAAGTGTAACATTATATGCAACAGGTGGTACTTCATATTTGTGGAATACAAACGCCACAACACCATCAATCACAGTTAACCCTATAGTAACAAAAGAATATACTGTAACTGTTACTACAGGAGGATGTTCTGCAGCAGATACAGTTACTGTTGTGGTTAATCCTTTACCACTTAAACCATCAATTCCAGCAGGACCTACAGAATTGTGTCTCAATAGTCCTAATTCTTATTATACAACAGTATCCACACACGCTACAACTTGTCAATGGTTTATAAAGCCGACAAATGCAGGACAAATAACAAGCAATAATAATACAGCAACAATTGATTGGAATAATAGTTTTTACGGTAACGTAGAATTGTCAGTGCTTGGATTAAATCTCTGCGGACATGGAGACACATCAAATTCTCTAAATATTGAAATTCATTTGCTGCCATTTGTGGATTTAGGAAAGGATACAACAATTTGTAATAATCAGACAATAACAATAGATGGAGGTTCAGGATTTGCATCTTATCTCTGGTCAACAGGCGATACAACACAGAGCATAACAGTTGATTCGATTATGGGTTCGGGAACTTATTCTGTAACCGTTACCGATAGTTTTAGTTGCACTAACATCGATAATATTGTAATAACTTTTGACCCCTGTATTGGTTTTCCTGAATTAACACAAAAGCATGAAATCAAAATCTATCCTAATCCTTCAGAAGGAATATTTATAATTGAAACATCGGACATCAAAGATTATATTAATGTTTCTGTTTTCAGTATTCAGGGAAAAGAAATAATTAAAGAAAATGTTTTCAGCGATAATATAACCAGACTGGATTTAAGCATGCAACCAAAAGGAATTTATTTTATAAAACTGTGGAATAATGATTTTGTTGGAGTTGAGAAGGTGGTTTTGCAATAAATATATTAACAACTTTTAATAGTCTAAATATACATTCTTTATTAAAACAAATAATTATGAAAAAACTTTTAATCTTTTTTGTATTTGTTTTTATAACAATGCAATATACCATAGCCCAGAAAACCATTATTTACGGTTTAACATATACATTTTCTACAGCTTATCTTCATTCATTCGACTATGTGAACCAAAACTATGATACATTATTTCAATTGCCATTTTCTGTAACATCGAGTACTCGTCTAACAATTAATCCATTTAAAAACACAATTTATATATGCTATCATCCCGGAATTATCTATGCTTTAAATATTGATAGTACTTATTCCTATTTTGTTGCAGATCTTTCAAGCCAGATTAATGGCAGTATTAGTGAACTACAATATGATTATTTTACAAATTGTCTTGTATTTGAAGACAATAGTACTGTTAGAAAGTATAATTTGAATACTCATAATTTAGATTTAATTACAAATGTATATCAAATTGGAGCAACAAGTAGTGCCCAGCCAACTAGTGCGTTTAATCAAAAATTTCAAAATTTTTATGCTCTCAATATTATAGATTATGGAGGGTATAATTTTCAATATTAT
>Ga0208771_1000927_pt1 | contig 16429 bp, 8 predicted proteins | sample AntAceMetag02UKX_FD_184775 | JGI IMG/M metagenome (GOLD analysis project Ga0208771, IMG submission 184775) | Saline lake microbial communities from Ace Lake, Antarctica - Antarctic Ace Lake Metagenome 02UKX (SPAdes) (version 2) | ecosystem: Environmental > Aquatic > Non-marine Saline and Alkaline...
CATCCCCTTGGTCTTTGAGAGAACGAGAAGCGGACATTGCATGACAAGGCGATGTCCAGGTCTGTGAGAAAGGGCGTGGGTGCGCCCGAGCGGAGCCGTGAAAGGTACGAAAACTTCACCTTTTGGAATTGGGCTTCGGTGAGGGAGGTGGTAGAATCATTAGGACCGTGAGTGTTTCTACGCTTTTGGAAGGAGGCCAGCGAGGGTTGAACCTCGAAATGAATACGCAAGCGAGATTTGGAACTCGAAAAGGAGGTAAGACGTTGAAAAAGCGACTAGGTGTTGTGAGTGTCGTGACGGTTCTTGTCATGACGCTCTTCGCCCTGTCTGCGTGGGCGTCCAGCGCTGAACTCTACTTCGCGGTGGACAGCAACGGAGCAAACAGGGTCACGAGCATTCAAGAGGGTGACTCTATCTGGATTTGTGTGTACGACCCGGACGAGAACATCGACTGCGATGTGCTGGACAAGATTTGGACCGACATCAAGGTGATGGACCCGAAGACCGGTGCGTACATCGTCTGGATCAGTTACCCAGCGGTGGGACCGGCAGCCGGCTTCGAGTACGGAGCCGCCGGCTACATCCCGTTCCGCGGCCACTTGCCGGGCAACAACCCCGGCCATCTGCAGTACGACTACCTCGAGGAGACGGGGGCCGACACGGGCCTGTTCATCTCCAGCCGGTCGTTCCAGGTCGGAACGCGCGAGAACTTCGCGCAGCAGGTGCTGCACACGCACGTGGTCGACAACAACATACATCCCGACCCGGGACTATTCGGTGTCGTGGGTCTGCAGGACTTCCAGTTCGGCCACTACCAGTACTACACCGCCGGTAAGGTCGGCGTTGTTGGAGGCGCTGCGATGGCGCGCGGCTGGTGGGACGCCGTTGCTCCGATCGTGGCCGTGGGTCCGGGTGGTGGTCCAGCGCACATCGTGGGTCCTCCGGGGATGCCGTGGATCAACCTCCCAGTGTGGCAGCTTCCGAACCCGGCGCTCACCGTCGGACTCGCCGCCTCGCATCTGGTCGGCCGGTTCGAGAACAACGACACGCTGACCGCGATGTACATCGACCAGAACGACAACCGCGACATCGCCGTGACGATGGCGAAGATCATCGACACCGAGGCGACGATCACCTGGGACATGGACATCTACCCAGACTGCATCGCCTCGGCCAAGATCACGGTCTTCGATCCGGACGAGAACCTCGATTGCAACCGGGTCGAGAGCGTGCCGGTGTTCATCATCGTCAACCCTGGTTCGTGGAACCCGGTCGATGACGCGATTCTGGGCGACAGCATCAGCGGCGCCAGCCCGACGAACTTCTGTTCGCTGAAGGCGTCCGGCGGCGTCACTCCACTCATTGCTGGAGCAAACGCTGCTGCCTTTAACGTTGTCAACGCTCGGCCGATCAACTGGTTCAACATCTACAACAGTGGAATGGTGGCCCCGACAGCGGCGGAAATCGCCAACAACCAGATCCTCGTCGCGGGTAGCTACTACATCGAGTACCCGAACGCGATCGACGTGATTGCGAACGTGACCACGTTCGACACGATGGACGCGAACGGGGTCGTGCGCTGCATGTTCTGGGCGCGGGAGACGGGCGTCAGCACGGGAGTGTTCGATCTGAACCTCAATGAGATCTGCGACGACCTGGGCTTCAACAGCCTGGACGTCAACGACGTGCTGGTGGCCTACTACCTCGACCCGAACGACGAAGACGACTTTACGCTGGGCACCGCCTACATCGGCGAGCGCAGCGTCCACAGCATCACCAGCTTCACCGACGCGAACCGCGCCGATCAGAACCTGTTGTGGATCGGGCGCGATCCGATCTACGTCCAGGTGATCGACTCGAACGCCAACGTCGATCCGTGCTGTCCGGAGCAGGTCGTGGTGCACATCTGCGACCCGCATCAGGCGGACGACTCGGAGTGGTTGGTCCTCGACGAGACGTCGAGCAACAGCCCCGTCTTCTTCACCAGCGCCGGGATGAAGCTTCTCGGCGTGTGGGACGCGCTGGGCATCGGTTGGTTCAGGACGGGCGATCAGCTCGTGCTCGACAACTGGAAGCTCGAGGCGTACAACGAGGACGACGTGATGGTGCGGTACAACGACCAGGTCTACGTGGCGGCCGACCTCGGCCTCCTCGGCGATCTCGTCCCGTACGATCCTGGGGCAGCGTTGGTCAACGCGTTCCCGCCGGAGATCCGCGCCACCCGCGTCGACAACGACGTCTCGTTCGACATGTTTGAAGTTGCGTCGACCGAGGTGTTCGACTTCGACGGATCGGTGGACATGTGGTTCCTCGATCGACAGGGCAACCAAGTGACCGGCTACGTCAACAGCGACTGCATCTTTGTCGAGGTGCTCGATCCGGATCAGGACGAGGACCAGCTGCGACGCGAGCGGATCGACGCCTACTGGGCGAAGGATCCCGCCGGTCTTCCGGGCCCGAACGGGGGAGACAACTTCCCGTTCGGTCCGAGTAACGACGCTTTACTCGGTCATCTGATTCCGGACGTGTTCGGCGTGACCGTCGCTGTTCTGCCGAACTGGGCGCGGATGCTCGGTAACACGAACATCTTCAACGCGGGCGCCGGACCTGGTGTCGATGACTTCGCGAAGCTGTACGTCCTCAACCCGCGTACGGGTGCGTGGGCGGCGGTGGACCTGCTGGAAACCGGCGTGGCCACCGGCGACTTCGTGAGCACGATTTGCATCGACCTGGTCAGCCAGTACGTGAACGTGCCGACGCTGGGCGTCATTCCTGGAGACACCATCATGGCCGTCTATCAGGATCCGACGAACCACAGCGACTCGGCTTGGATTTCGATCAAGGTTGGCTCCGGTGGTGGCGGAACGCCTCCGACGCAAGCGTCGTCGACGATGTTCGTCGACAGTGCGGGCGTTGAGGTCACCAACTACACCGACGCTGACATGGTCTACGTGAAGGCCGTCGATCCCTCGCACGCCGGTGGACCCTTGCTGGCGAACGCGCTGGATATCGGTGGAACGACGTACGATCTGGCCCCGCTTGCCGGTGCGCAGAACGATACGTTCATCACCACGGGTCTGAGCCTGGCGCTGGTTGCCGGTTCGCAGATCACAGCGACTTACACCGATCCGACCGACCCGACGGACACCAGTTCCGACACGATCACGATCATCGCGAGCGTGCTTGACGTAGTGGGCTTCTACGCCGGTCCGAGTCCTTTTGACGGCGATACGGCGTTCAGCTACACGGGCAGCGGCATCGCGAGCGTGATGTCGGTCACGGTGTACGACCGGTCAACGAAGATCGTTTGGTCCGAAGAGCTGGCCAACGTAACGGAGATTGCGTGGGATGGAACGAACGAAGCCGGCGCCATGCTGGCCAACGGCGGATACATCTACGTGATCACGGCGACGGACGGGACGAACACCTTCAACGGTAAGGGCACGGTGTTCATCAATAGATAAGGGAGCACAAGGGGATCGCCGGGACGCGCCCGGCGGTCCCCACCCTGAACCCATACGAAGGGGGTACAAACGACGATGAAAAGAGTGATGGTCGTAAGTCTAGCGCTCGTCATGGTCCTGTCCGCGGTCGCGTTTGCTGACGGGATTGGAGCGTTCAGCGCGTTCAAGAACGGTATTGGCGCGCGAGCGTTGGCCATGGGTGGAGCGTTTGTCGCCGTTGCGAACGACGCGACGGCGATGCTGTGGAACCCGGCGGGGCTCGCACAGCTTGAGGACACGCGCCTGTCGGGGATGTCGACCGACCTTTACGGACTGGGCATTACGCATCAGTTCATCGGCGCAGTGACGACGTTCGCCAACCTCGGGATCGGACTCGGATGGGAGCGAGTTTCCCAGACGGATCAGATCGTTGACGAGGACGGCGTGATTGAAGGAACGTTCACGTGGGTCGAGCAGGCGATCGTTGGATCGCTGGCGACGAACGTGTTGGACGTTGCGATGGCCGGGGCGAACGTGAAGTACTACCTGGCCAACAACGGACTGGGCGACGACGCATCGGGCTTCGGGTTTGACCTGGGCCTGCTCGTCAGCCTCGGTGACATGTTCGTGATCGGTGTGAACGCGATGGATCTCGCCGGTTCCTCGATTGCGTGGGACGGCGGGTCAACGGACGTTATCTCCGGTCTCTACAAGGCGGGGCTTGCAATGAAGCTCGCCGACGACCGACTGATCCTGGCGACGGACATCGATTTCGACGGAACCGACCTCGGCAACACACACGTCGGTGTTGAGTTCCAGGTGATCGACGAGCTGGCGCTGCGCGGTGGCGTGGTGCTGACCGATAACTTCCAGGACTACTACTTCACCGTCGGTGCAGGGATCAACGTTGCGGGTCTGTATGTGGACGCTGCGTACATCCTTGAGGAGACGTTGGGCAACACATTGGTTCTTTCGGCCGAGTTCTCGCTGGGTGGCCTCCTAGGCGAGGACGAAGAAGTACCAGCAGCCGTAGGGACTGAGTAGGGCACGGGTTCTAAATTTCCGCTTGTGGCGGGGTGGAAGGCTTCGGCCTTTCACCCCGCTTGCCTTTTTCGGCCGGTGTTCCTTGTCGGTCTCTTCCGTCCGCGATCGCCCGTGACGACACGTCTGTCACGCGCCGCGGGGACACGTGTCGTTTTCGCGGGTTCCCGATACGGATTGACGTAGGCAGGGATTGAAGCTACCTTACCCTACGGGGGAGATGTACTTGATTCCCATGGCCATTCGAAGGAGGCCCAAGGTGATCGCTATGAGGAGAGGAAGAGTCTGGTGGAGCAGGGGACTGGGGATAGCGCTCCTCGTTCCGTTCCTCCTTTGGCTCGGCGGCTGTTGGCTGTTCAACGTGGCGCCGACCGCATCGTTCACGGTGAGTGCCGTGGTGATCGTAGAGGGCGACTCGATCCAGTTCAGCGCGATTCGATCGTCCGACGAAGACGGAACGATCGTCGGCTACGACTGGGATTTCGGTGACGGCGCCGACGGCAACGGTCAGACGGTCGCGCACACCTACACGACGGCGGGGACCTACACGGTCTTCCTGCGCGTCACGGACGATCGTGGAGAGACCGGATCGACCCAGAAGATGATCTACGTAGAGATCGGAGCGCCGGCGGGCCCGAGGGCGAGCTTCACCTCGTCGCCGACGTCGGGGACCTCCCCGCTCGGCGTCACGTTCAACGCGTCGGCGTCGACGTCTCCGGTGGGGACGCTGACCTACGCGTGGACCTTCGGTGACGGCGGGGTCGGCACCGGGCAGATCACGTCTCACACCTACTTCTCCGGAACCGCGCGGACGTACACGGTGACGCTGACCGTGACCGCGTCGGACGGTCGCACGGCGACGTCCTCGGCTTCGATTGCGGTCACCGTGCCGGGCGGCGGCGGAACGCCGGCGGCCGGTGCGCCGACCGCCCGGTTCGTGATCGTCGATGATCCGCTGGCCCTGCTCGGACCGGCGGGGACCACCGGCGTGGCACCGTTCAACGCGCTGTTCGACCCGGTGGACACCAAGGCCGCCATCGGTAAGACGCTGGCGCAGCTGATCTGGTCGTTCGGGGACCTGGCCTCCGCCACGACGCCGAACGTCGTGACGCAGTGGCACACCTACGTCACCGACGATCCGACCAAGGTCTTCTCGGTGATGCTGCTCGTGCTCGACAACGAGAACGTCTCCAACACGATCACCAAGACGGTCAAGGTCTACAACCACCCGCCGGTCGCCGGGTTCGAGGTCTGCAATCCGGCCGGCGGGCACGTAGCGGGGCCTGGTGGCGACGAGGATTACGCCAACGAGGCGCTCGCCGATGCCGCCAACCGTTGGGACGACGACGACGACAACGACGGCGTGATCCTCGGCGACCTGCAAGAGCTCCTCGTTGCCACCGTCAACGTGTTCCTCCGCTCGCGGCTGACGACGGACGCCGGTTGGCTCGGGCTCGTCGACACGGGGAAGCAGGACACGCTGGCGATGGCCAACGGCACGCTCGCTGCGCCGGGGACGACCAAGCCCATCCCCGCCGATTACATCGGTGCGGTGGCGAGCGCCAACCAATTCTCCTACGATCCGGAGGGCCAGTACTGGCCGGCCCCCGGCGAGCCGCTCTGGTTCCCGAACCAGGCGTGGGGGATCCGGTGGATCTACGTCGACTGGGACGACGGCGGCCCGGAGGAGCAGTTCAACTACGAAGAGGAATGCTCGTCCTTGTGGCCCGTTCTGCCTCTGTACGACCAGGACGCCATCATGATGCACCCCTATGCTTATCCAGGCGGGAACATGACGAAGACGATCACGATCCGCGTCGTCGACTTCCTCGGCGGTCAAGCGACCCTGTCGCGCAAGGTTTACTTTGTCTTCGGCACGGAAGGGACGGACGACCTGTAGGGCCGAAGAGAACGGAAGAACGCCGACTGCGCGGCGTCACCCCGACGGACGGTGGTGACGCCGCGCGGCGGACGAGGAGAGATCATGTCGAAACGAGCGATGCGTCGGATCCTCTGGGCGGTCAGTGTTCTCGGTCTCCTGGCCCTGATCGTGGTGCAGGGCTGCATGTTCTTCAATCGATCGCCGATCGCTCGGATCACGGCCAGCGCCTTCTCCGGCGAGAGCCCGCTGACGGTGGCGTTCGACGCCGGATCGTCGAGCGATCCGGACGGCGCGATCACGCGCTACGCGTGGGATTTCGGCGACGGGGGAACGGCGAGCACTGAGACGGTGAACCACGTGTTCGTCGTGGCGACCGACACCAAGACGTTCAAAGTGACGCTCACCGTGTTCGACGACAACGACGGCGAGGGGCGGGCGACGCAGAGCATCGAAGTCCGTCCGCAAGGGACCGGCGACGCGATCGCCGGAGACGCGCCGGTCGCTCGGCTGCGCGTCGATCGGCTGGTCGGCGTGGCCCCGGTCACGGTGATGTTCGACGCGTCCGCGTCGACGGGCGGCGGCGGGGTCATCACCACGTACAACTGGGACTTCGGCGACGGGACGACGCTCGTCGGATCGGCCGTGGTTTCTCACGTGTTCCAGCCGGCGGAGACGGAGACGTATCTCGTGACCCTGCGCGTCTGGAACGAGCTCGATCTCAACAACGCCGGGCAAGTGGAGATCGTCGCCATCGTGCCGGCCGCGGTGGGCGCGGGCGACGCCCCGATCGCGGAGCTGACGGCGAGCGACCCGCTGCTTCTGTTCGAGTCCGGCTCCGTGCCGGCGATTCCTTCGATCTTCCAGGTGACCTTCGATCCGCGCGGCTCGTCGGCGGACGCGGGACAACGGATCGAGTACTACGAGTGGAACTACGGGGACGGAACCCTGGATCTCGAGACGAGCGATTGGACCATGACGCACGTTTACGACCTGAGCTCGGAGACGCGCACGTTCCTCGTCACGCTCACCGTCTACGACGATCAGGGATACGAAGACGCCGCGCTTCTGAACATCACGCTGACCCAACCGTAACACGGGACCGCCGCAAGAACGTGATCCTGCAGCATCTTGCGCTTGCGTGAGTTGCTCACGCGAGCGGCGGGGACAAGCGCTCGGCCCGGCGTCGGGTTCAACGATACCTCGACCAGGATCGACCACGGCGAATGCATCGGGACAAACGAACACGACTCGCCAGTGCGGGAAGTTCGAGATCGTGAGCACACGAGATGCCGTAGGATCGCCAAGGGGGCACGAGCACTGCGCAACGTTGACTAGGGGTGAGTTCCCTGATACTGTTGCTCCCATCATGTTGGCTAGAAGCAGACGAACGACGTGGATTGGGCTGATTCTAGGAGTGGCTTTTGGGCTGGCCGCGTGCGATTGGCTGGGCGACAACGTCCCGCCTGTGGCGGGATTCACGTGCACTCCGGATGGAGGATACGCGCCACTTTCGATCTTGTTCGACGCGGGCACGTCCTTCGATCCCGACGGAAGCATCCGCAAGTTCAGTTGGGATCTTGGAGACGGAACGACGGTGAGCGGCGAGCGGTGCGAACACGGATATGAGGACAATGGTACATTCACCGTCGCGCTCACAATCAAGGACAACGGGGGCGAGAGAAGCTCGACGAGCAAGACCATTACCATCTTGAATCCTCCGCCGGTTGCTCGTGTGATTGCGAGTGCCCATAGCGGGATGTCGCCCCTCACGATCGAATTCGATGCGGGCGGATCCACGGATGCGAGCGGGAACATCGTCGGTTACGACTGGGACTTCGGAGACGGCTCGACCGGAGCCGGCGTGACGGCAACCCACACGTACACGGTGACGGCCGCGGAGGACTTCGTCGTAGGGCTTACAGCGACGGATGATGATGGAGCGGCGTCAACGATAAGTGTGAGCGTCCACGTCGGGGTAGCGCACGTGGCGAATGAGGCGCCGATTGCTCGGTTCACGGCGGACCCGACATACGGGACGGCACCGGTCGATGTCGCGTTTGATGCGTCAGGGTCGACCGACGCCGACGGATCCATCGCATCCTATGAGTGGGACTTCGGAGATGGGGGGACGGGCAACGGACAGGTTGTTGTCCATACGTATACGTTGCCCGGGAAGTTCAACGTGCGGCTCACCGTGGCCGACGACGACGCGAGTAGAAGCAGCGCCGAAACTTCCGTGGAAGTAGGGTCAATCATTCCCACGCCTCCGCCTCCGCCGGGATGAGCTCCCTGCACTCCTGAGATGAAGAGGTTGCTTGCCTGATGAGGATGGCTCGTAGGTTCCTTCGAGTTCAGTCAATCGACGGGAGGCAGAGAATGCATAGGGCTCGTGCGGCAGTAGCTGGAGTGCTGAGTCTCGCGATGGGTATCGTGTCTGCGGTGACCCTGGCTGATGGAGTGGACGCGGGGAGCTTCGTCAGAGACGGCATTGGGGCTCGGGCGCTGGGCATGGGCAGTGCTGCGGTCGCCGTTGCTGAGGGCCCGTCCGCTGCGTTCTGGAACCCGGCTTCGCTGGCAGGGCTTGACGGGTTGGCGGTGAGCAGTATGTATGCCGACAAGTTCGGGCTTGACATCGGCTATCAGTCCCTTGGTGTTGCCGGAGCTGTCACTGAGAACCTCGGGGCCGGCCTACTGATGATTCGATCGTCGATCGATGACATCCCTTTCACTGGCGACGAAGGCGACGGCGTCTTCTCGGAAACGCAGACGCTCTACGTCTTGGCTGGCGGCTACGATCTCTCAGGTCTGCTGTTCTCGCCGGAACAGACGAGATCGACCGTCGCAGTCGGAACAAGCCTCAAGGCCTACACACACAGCCTGTTGGAGGGCCGCGGGACCGGCGTGGGGCTTGATGCAGGAGTGAACGTCGGGTTTCCCATGGAGTGGGGACGGCTCAAGATGAGCCTGTCTGCCGTCGACATCGGTGAGACGGCGATTCGTTGGGAAGGGACCGAGCACAACCCGACCAACCACGTGCCTTGGATCAACAGAGTGGGGGCAGCACTGTGGCTGCTTGGCGATTCGCTGTGTCTTTCAGGCCAGGCAGACGTTGCCGTAGGGCGAGGGCACCTCAACCGAATGCGGGTCGGAGTCGAGTACTGGCCCATCGCTCAGGTGTGCGGCCGGGCTGGCGGCACGTTCGCTCCCGATGGCACGACGAGGTTCACAGCAGGTGGAAGCATTTCATGGCACGGCCTGCGCATCGACTACGCGTTCCTGCCTAATGCCGTGCTGGGGGACACGCACGTCTTCTCGCTCGGAATGGGCTTCAAGCTGCCTGCGCGTGACGGTGACGGCACGTAACACGACTGAGTCCTGCACAACGCCCTTGGGGACGGCCACATACCCCTTTCGATCTGCGACCTGAGCCACGGCCGCGTGTGAGTAGGACGAGCGGCGAGGCCTAGCAGGAAGGCGTTTCTGCCTTGGCGCGAGACGTTGCGTCTTATCAGTGCCAGGGAACACAAGAGACGCCGCGGAGGCGTATCTGTTCTGGTTTGCTGTGGCGAACAACTGCATGGTGGACGGAACGGATAGAAATAAGTACATACAACCCGTAATTCCTCGGAAGCGAACTGTGGAATTAAGGAATCGCAGGACAAATCCGCAAACGCACAGAGGAACGAGTTGCAGTGCGGTGTGTCGAGGGTTTATAATGATAACACAGTGTGTAATCGGTGTCGTGCAGGGCCGCTGGTGAACTGTGGCGTGAATGACGAGGGAAGGTCTGTTGGCAGGTTTGTCGACGGACTGAACAAGGGGCGTCTCGGCTGAGGCGCTGTTTTTTTTGCGGTGAGCAGCATGCGGGGCTATCAGCTACGAGGAGGGAGATCGGCATGTGGGGCGAGGGCGGAAGACGCGCAAGAGCCGTTGCTATAAGCATCGTGCTGTTGTGCACTGACGGCAGTAGCGTAGGCGAAGACGATCAATGTGACCAAGTTTGGCGATGACCGTGGGGCCGGCGAGCAATGGAGCCCGTATCTGACGATCCAGAAGGCGATCGATGTGGCCGCTACGGGCGATCTGATCAGGATCGGGACCGGCGTGTACGCGCAGGACCTCTCGATCACCACGAACGAGCTGGATATCGGGCCGTGGGACACGGCGCACGGGCGAGCGTCAACTGGCACGGAATATGTACTGACCACGCCTTCGTATCGCAGCAGGCATTTGGGGCGAGTCATTTCCTCTGCGCGGAGTTTCAGTTTTCAACGTGATGGGAGCAGGAAACTGAGGATGCTAACGCGCTCCAGTGATAGTTTCGAGGGAGTTGGTTCGTCTGCAACTCTTGAGGCGGTCGAGAAAGATCTTCAACTACAGCATGGGCGATAGGACAAAACAGAACAAGGAGGAGCAATGAGAATAAGTGAGAGATCCAAATGGCCTACGCTCGTGTTTGCGGTGCTTCTTATCGCGCTGATCGGGGCTGGCGTTCAGGTCTGGGGTACTCCGACTGTTGAGCTTGAGCTTCCAGCAAACGTGTATCGAGCGAGTGAGTTCGACGTATGGAGTCAAGTGTCCAACGTGGGCGATGGTATTTCCTACGGTGCCGTGCTGTTCGTAATCACAGTGAATGGCCCTGAGGACTTCACTGGTGATCGAGCAGACACGTTTACTATCACCGACGTCAAACTAGATGGAAGCTCAGTAGGCACTCAGGGTATCAATGATACGTTCCAGCTAGTGGGCGGCGACTGGGTTGGCCACTGGGGTCCGTCCGGCGGATTTCCACTGCCTGATACCACCGTTACTGCCAACACGTTTACTGTTCAAATGGACGATACGGCTACCGCGCCCCTTGGCACCTACACGGTGAAGGTGGAGCTGATGAACCTTCCGCCTGATGTTGTTCTCGCCAGCAGCGAAAGGAGCTTCGTTCTTAGCGCCAACAGTCTCCATGTCGGGACAGTCCAGTATCAATACCAGTTTAACACGATCCAAGCGGCGATCGACGAAGCCGTTGCAGGAGACACAGTCAACGTGGCGGCGGGGACGTATGTGGAGGATTTGAGAATTGGTATTGATGGTATTGTTGCCGCTAGCGCTGCCAAAGTAGAACAAACTGGTCTGGAGCTTGCGGGGGCTGACGGAGCTATCATCAAAGGGATTACGACGACTCTTACAACCGAATTCCCGAAAGGCTTCTACAATATCTTGGTCTGGGCTGATGGCGTCAAGATTCACGGTTTTACTATCCAGAGCCCTGATGGTACAACCGATGCGTGGTCTTCTGGCATAGTCATTTGTGGTACAGATGTCGAGATTTATGACAATGATTTTCAGATAGCCGCCGATACCATTGGACCTCCCTGTGTGGGTATTCAGACCAACAATACAGTGACTCTCCCATTAGCCGCTAACATGCGAATCGCAAGAAATGAAGTCAATGTTTCCGGTCTTTCTATCCGCGACAACACCTTTACCCACCTTGGAGCGGGAGGGGGAACCACAGGCTACGACGGAATCTATATCAACCTTGACGACGATACCGCAGTAGGTAACGTTACCATTGCCCGCAACACGTTCACCGGTCACTCACAACGCGGCATCACCACTGAGCGCTCCAATACTATTATCACTGACAATAGTCTTGAAACCGATGTAGGTGCCGCTTGGTCAGGCATCAATGTCAATGAATGGACTCTAACGGCGCAACATACAGTCACAATTACCGGTAACACGATTACCGGCTTTGGCGAGGGCATAAGGGTTGGAGTCGCCGGCCAAACCATGACGGATATCACCATCACCGGTAACACGATACAGGCGAATGACACCGGTGTTCTGGTACGCTCTTCCGCCGACGGCGTGACGGTAAACTACAACAATATTAGTGGCAATACTACGTACGGTGTGGAGAATATCGACACTGGTGTCTCCCTTGATGCTGAGGACAACTGGTGGGGCGATGCCAGCGGGCCAGAACACGCAGGGAATAAGTTCAACGTCAGTTCTCAAGGCAATGCGGTCAGCGACGACGTCGACTGTCTCCCCTGGCACGACACCGATAAGACCGGGACCAGCTTCGCTCCGGTCACCAAGAACAGCGTGCCGACCTACTACGCTTCGATTCAGGCGGCGCTCGGCGCAGCGGTAGACGGCGACACGATCACGTGCGCCGCGGGGACGTTCACCGAGGACATCGCCCTCAACGCGCCGAACGTTGAGCTGGCAGGCGCGGGAGCCACGACGATCATCCAAGGAGTGGCCCAAAGCACCGTATGGCCGAATGCCATCGCCAATATAGATGTCCGTGGTGCAGGTTGTGTATTGCACGACTTCACCGCGCGGAACCCCGCCTGGGTCAACGGCTTCTACTCCAGCGGGATGATCGTCGGCGCGCAGAACGTCGAGGTGCACCACGTAACGTTTGACGGACCGACGTCTGATGATCTGGACGACCTCTCACAGACGTTCCAGAACTGGCGAACGATCGACATCTCCGGCCTGAACCTCCACGACTGCACCTTCACGACATCGGGTGGAGAGCTGTACGGCTACGAGGCGATCTACATCAACCCCGAGAGCGGGGCGGGCCCGGTGACGATCGCCAACAACACGTTGGGCGAGAACCTGTTCCGGGGGATCACTACGGAACGGGAGAATGTAACCATTTCTGGCAACACGATCGTGACGATTGCCGATCCAGCCAACGCTTGGGCCGGGATCAACGTCGATGCGGACAACGTCACCGTGACGGGCAACGATGTTCATGGAACGTCGGGATTTGACGTGGGCGTCGACATCGGGGCACCCGCAGCGACGACGCAAGATGTCACCGTCAACAACAACACCATCGGTCCGGGCAATGACACCGGAATTCGCGTTCGCGGCAACGTTGTCGGAACGGGCGTTGACGCACAGCACAACGACATTGAGGGCAACCTTACCTGGGGCATCGATGCGTCGACGACCACCGGCCTTGACGTCAATGCGATCGAATGCTGGTGGGGCGACGTCAACGGCCCCTCCGATCAAGGCACCGGCGGTGGCGATGCAGTCTCCGTCAACGTCGACTTCGCGCCTTGGCTGAACGGGCCGGGAGGCACGGCCGTCGATCGGCCTGAGGTCACTGCGCTCGACGCCGTCCAGTCACGGGACAAGACGGATTGGTACGACACCGAGGGCGACTGGGCCGGCGGGTTCTGGATGACGCTCGACCCGGACCAGGAGTATCACTACCTGGACGTTCGCGATCTGGCGACGACGGCCCCGCTCAAGGATGGCTATCACGAGTTCTTCCTCGATCAGTCAGCGTTGCCGGGCGACTTCCTCACCTACTGGGATGCCAAAGGTGTTAACGCTGCGGCGGCTGGAGGAACCTGGCAAGCGCAGATGTATCAGATCATCACGGGCGCTGCCCCGATGTTCTACCTGCGGACGGGTACCGGGAATGAGATGCTCGTTGATGGGCTTCAGAAGCTGACCGGTCAGCCGGACGATTTCCTGCGGGTCAATGGCGAGTACCCCAACGGGGCGTACACGTTCACCGGCACGGTCACCGAGACGAGCGGGATCGAGTCGGCTCCGTTCAACGTGGTGATGACGTTCTACCGAGCGCCTGATCTCTCGTTTGACGGATTCGCTGCCGATCCCGACTTCGTTGCTGGGGGTGCGTATGGCGGATTCGATCTGACGATCGATAACACCACGACCGGTGCGGACTATGGCAGCGTAGAGTACGAACTGCGTATCGAGGGGCCGGCTGGCGAGACGTTGACGCCGGATATGTTCCGGCTGCAGAAGGACGGCATCTGGAGCGATGTGACCCTGACGCAGGACGGCGATGCGCTGGTTGCCGATATCGGGCCGTTCGCATTGGGCCCCGCAGACGCTCCCACGGACAGCTTCCGGATGAAGGCACAACTCGGAGTGCCCGTCGGTGCGTACACGCTGCGAGCTGCTGTCGAGTACGAGGATCCGTCTCCCGAGTGGCTGCTTCGGGAAGCCGACCAGCCGTTTGCGGTGGGGACGCAAGGCGCCTCGTTGTCCGTGGATGTTGATACGGGTTGGACGATGATCTCGGTGCCGATCGTCGGCGACGACGCGGTGCCGGAGACGGTCTTCGCGGATGTCGTGGCCTCCGGTCAACCGCTCGTGATCTACGAGTGGGTCGCGGGTGGCTCGTATCACATCCCGACGGAGATCGATCCGGGCAACGGCTACTGGCTCTACCTGTTCTCGCCGGTAACGCTTTTGCTGACCGGCGATCTTCCGACCGCGGATCACACCGTGGCGCTGGGGCTTAACGGCTGGCACCAAATCTCGACGCCGAAGTGGCCCGTCGCCTGGCAGGACGTACTGTTCACTGACGGTGCAGACACATACACGTTTGACGAAGCGGACACCAACGGCTGGATTCTGCCGCTCGTCTACTGGTACAACACCGACGACGACCAGTACTACCTAGCGGACATCGTCGATGGGGCCGCCGATCCGTGGACGGGGTACTGGCTGTACACGTGGGTGCCGAACCTTTCGATGATCCTCCCGATGGACCAGCCGTACATTCCCGTCGGTCCGACGACATCGGCGCTGCGGGCGATGTCTTCGACTGCGGCTGTCAGGCCGCCTGCGCCGCCGAGGCTTCCGATGAATGCAGCGGCGCTCGGCATCGAATTCGGCAACAGCCCGAACCCGATCCGCGACGTGCACACCACCACGTTCTACGTGAAAGGGGCCGCCGCGGAGCTGGTGGAGGCGATCAAGGTCCAGATCTTCGACCAGAACGGGCGCCTTGTCTACGACCGAGTTGAAGAGGGCGCGCAGCTCGACTGGCATACAGACAATGACTACGGGGAGTACCTGTCCAACGGGGTTTACCTGTACAAGCTGTATGCAAGGGTCGAAGGGTATTGGGTCGTCAGCGAAGTGAGGAAGCTGGCGATCCTTCGCTAGAACGCGAGGCGAGCCCGGCTGATAGCCGGGCTCGCCCTCTTCCCTGGATAGCGCGCGAGGAGGATCATGAAACGCACAGGAGTCATCGCGGGGATCGTACTGACACTGCTCATGGGAGTGAGTGTTTCCACCTTCGCGCAGCCAGGATTTCCCCAGCTGTACGTCGTATCGCTTGAGATCACTTGCCAAGGCTCAGTGACGCCGATACCCGATCAGGAGTACGGCGCCGGAACGTACACGGCAAACGCGGCTTTGTTCTACGGTGATCCGAACCAAGAGGGAATCGACATTTCTTGTGAGGCTACACCAGAGCCGGGATGGTACTTCGACCACTGGGAATTGGGGCGAACGGGCGCAGAGACGACGACATCGGCCAATCCTGCGGTCCTCTCTCTCATCCCGGGCAGCGGGAATCCTTCACTCTGGACGCTTCGTGCAGTCTTCGACAACGTCACTTACGACTTGACGATTGAGAAGACGGGTCAAGGGACGGTAGCTCCTGCGGTCGGCGTCCATCCGTACGCATCGGGGACGGTTGTGCCGGTCGAGGCGACACCGGCTGCGGGCTGGAGTTTCTCTCATTGGGAAGGAGCTTTGGGGGGAAGCACCAACCCGGACTCGGTGACGATGGACGCGGACAAGACGGTCCGCGCGGTGTTCACGCAGATCACGTATGACTTGACGATCGAGAAGACGGGGCAAGGGACGGTCGATCCCGCGGTCGGCGTTCACACGTACCCGACAGGAACGGTCGTGCCGGTTGAGGCGACGCCGGCGGCGGGCTGGAGCTTCTCGCATTGGGAAGTGGATCTTGGCGGGAGCACCAACCCGGAGTCAGTGACGATGGACGCGGACAAGACGGTTCGCGCGGTGTTCACGCAGATTACGTATGACTTGACGATCGAGAAGACGGGGCAGGGGACGGTCGATCCCGCGGTCGGCGTCCATCCGTACGCATTGGGGACGGTTGTGCCGGTCGAGGCGACGCCGGCGGCGGGCTGGAGCTTCTCGCATTGGGAAGTGGATCTTGGCGGGAGCACCAACCCGGAGTCAGTGACGATGGACGCGGACAAGACGGTTCGCGCGGTGTTCACGCAGATTACGT
>Ga0208771_1000928_pt1 | contig 16423 bp, 14 predicted proteins | sample AntAceMetag02UKX_FD_184775 | JGI IMG/M metagenome (GOLD analysis project Ga0208771, IMG submission 184775) | Saline lake microbial communities from Ace Lake, Antarctica - Antarctic Ace Lake Metagenome 02UKX (SPAdes) (version 2) | ecosystem: Environmental > Aquatic > Non-marine Saline and...
CCCGTCCGCCATAACCTGGGGAAAGTCAAAACCGGATAATCCGTATGTCCGATAGGCAGTGGGGAGTAAGGAGTGGGGGGTAAAAGATGAACATCGAACCAGCCTCTGCCAAGGCTACGGCGGGCAGGCATCGAACCAGCCTTCGCTAAAGCTTCGGCGGGCACTGCGCTCAACTTCGAACTTCGAACGCACTAGGCAAAGGTGACAACTTTTAACTTTAGGCACTTTAGCGCACTTTAGGCACTTATTTTACTTTAGGCACTTATTTTCAAAAGGGAAATTATTCATGAAACAGATTTATATGACGGTATCTCTAATTTTATTATCGGCGGTAATTATCTCCTGCGGATCAACTCTGCCGACTCATTTCTATCGGATTGCTACTGACCCCGATATGAATAAAGTCGATCAGGTGATCCCATTGAAGGTAGAAGTAAACTCGGTTCGGGCCCCTGACCGTTACCGGGATCGTATTGTTTATCGCCGGGGGGAATATGAATATGGTTTTTATGAATACAGCCGGTGGATCGCTGCCCCGGGCGAGATGATTCGAAGGTCCCTGATCGATGCTTTGATTGAGGCTGGTATATTTTCCACGGTAGATCCTTTTGGGAATAATTCTGATTCCGATCTGGATATTGACAGCGAGATTATCAGCTTTGATCAAGTGCTGGAAGGGGAAGTGAATTTCGCTGATTTTGGATTGATCCTTAAATTCAGCCGCTCGGATACCGGCGCTCCGGTCTGGAGTTACCGGGCTAAAGAACGGATCGAGCAGCAGGGAGAAGAGAGTTTTGCCGCCGCGATGAGCGAAGCGGTAAAAAAAGTAATAATCCAGGCTATCGTTGAAATGGAAAAGTCGGAAAAACTACGGGGGTTGCCCGCTGAGTTAAGCAACGCTAAGAAGGATATCGGGATATCAGGGAATTAAACTATATACCGATTGGATTAGTTGGCGAGGCGAATCTTTTAACTTTAGGCACTTAAGCGCACTTTAGGCACTTAAGGCACTTAAGAACATTGCGCCGAAGGTGCTATGTTCTTAAAGGAGGTTCTAATGAGTGGATACAATTTTTTAAGTCTGGTCGGAGTAGCTGTTTTACTTTTGATCGCGTTCCTCTGTTCCAATAACCGCAAGAAGATTAGATGGAGGATAGTGGGGATTGGTCTCCTGGCTGAGTTTGTCTTTGCCTATCTGATTCTTCATACCGGCCCGGGGATGGCGTTCTTTAACTTCCTCAGCAATGCCATTATTAGAGTGCTGAGCTTCGCCTATGACGGGATTGACTTTGTCTTTGGATGGCTCTACTCAGGGGATGGAATAAAGAATTTCAAGGCCCAGCATTCGTTTGTTCTGGAGGCCCTAGTGCCGATCGTATTCTGCGGGTCCATTATCAGTGTCCTCTATCACTACAAGATAATGCAGAAGATAGTGAAATGGATCTCGATTGTATTTACCAAGACCCTGGGGATCAGCAGCGCCGAATCACTGGCCACGGTCAGCAATGTATTCCTGGGGCAGACCCAGGCCCCCCTGGTAGTCGCGCCATATGTTTCTAAATTAACCGAGTCCGAGTTTTTTGTTCTGATGGTGAGTGGGATGGCCACGGTGGCCGGCAGCCTCTTTGTCGCCTATGCCGCCATGGGGGCGAAGATGAGCTATGTCCTTGCCGCCAGCATTATGGCCGCTCCCGGATCGATCATCATGGCCAAGATAATGATTCCGGAGATCAGCAGGCCGGAGACGGTAGGGGATAAACCGATTATTGAGGACGAGCCTAAAACCTTGAATTTCCTCGACGCGATCGCCCAGGGAGCGACCGACGGCTGGAAGGTGACGGTTGGTGTGGCCGTGATGCTTCTCTCATTCATCTCGATAATCTATCTCCTTAATTACTGTGTCGGCCTGATCCCCGGCCTCGATCTCTCTCTTAACAAGATTTTGAGCTGGGTTTTTACGCCGATCGCGTTTATCATTGGGGTTCCCGCTAAAGATATCCCGGCGGTTGCGACCATGCTGGGGAAGAAGACGGTCTTTAACGAGTTTATCGCTTATGCTGACCTGAAAGGTTATGTCGCCAATGGCCTCTCTCCCCGTGCCTATCTGATGACCTGTTTCGCGTTGACGGGATTTGCCAACTTCTCTTCCATCGCCATCCAGATCGGAGGAATCGGGGAGATCGCGCCGGACCGGAGAAAGGATGTTGCCAAGCTGGGTTTTAAGGCGGTCCTGGCCGCGGTTCTGGCCAACCTGATGAGTGCCGCTATCGCGGGGATGATGTTTTTTGGATAAGGGAGTAGCAGGGAAGAGGACGGAAGAGCAGGGATTAGGACGGAATAGCAGGGAGAAGCAGGGGTAGTAAACCCCGTGAAACTGGGATCCGGTTATTTAGGAACTGCTATGGAATGGGGGCTTTGGTTTTTTTCGTTTCTCCCCTGGGTGCCATTATACACAATCCCATGCACCCTGAAAGGGTGCAACATCTCAACCCTGGGTTTCACTTGGGGATATGTGCCGTCACACCCAAACCCACCGCCCCGCATTCCGCGGGGCAACATACCTGGCTTCGGTTTGGATGTTGAACCCCGTTGGGGTTCTTTTTTTGGGGGGTGGTGGTGGTTTATGTCTGGGAACCCAGGGTTTCACCCTGGGCTTAAATGTTGAACCCCGTTGGGGTTCATTTGCGTGGGAGGTGATCGGTGTATATCCCGGGGATTCTCCCCGGGTTTAAATGTGATACCCCTTTGGGGTATTTTTTGGGACCCAACGGGGTCCCACGTTTGAGCCACGGGTTTCACCCGTGGATATTCGTACACCACACAAAAAACCCCGCACCCTGAAAGGGTGCAACATTCAAGCCCCGGGTTTCCCCGGGAATATGTTTTGCTCTGAAGATTAGTATATATCTGTGCTCCTGAGTTTTTCCTCTGATCCCTGCTTCTCCATCCTACTCCCTGCTCTTCCCTGCTTCTCCCTGTTCAATGCATTAACACGTGTGCCAGCCACGCTATCCCCATCGCCCCCAGGCAGGCGGCAAACGGGGTGAGGAGCCAGCCGGTAAAGATCTTTAAGAGTTCCCGGATATTACCGATCCCTCCCCGGTCATGGATGCTCACCCCGATCAGTGCTCCCACTATCGCCTGGGAGGAGGAGACCGGAATATTGAAGCGGGTGAAGAAGTCCAGCGCCACCCCGGCGGTCAGGACCACCACCAGGGCGGAGAAGGGGTAGAGCGGGGTGATCTTGACTCCCACCGTGGTCATAACCTTCCGGCTATAGGTGAGCGCGCCGATGGCAATCGCGACTCCTCCCAGAGCGGCGGCGATCCGGGCGGCTTTGAGCATCGATTCGGGTGTGGAAAGAGAGCCGAAGACACCGGCATGGAAGTAGACTGAAGTTGTGACCACCACATTATTGGCACCGAGTGCATAGGCCCCGTAGCAGCCGAAGACGATCAGGCCGATCTTGCAGACCCGGTCTCGTCCCACGGCGCTCTTCACGAAACGGTTGATCAGCCGTCCCAGAACTTTGAGGAGGATGATACAGACCACGGCCGACATGATCGGATTGATGAGCCAGCAGAAGAGCATGCCGAGGAATTTATTCCAATGAACTCCGGAAAAACCGGCTGAGGCGATGGCGATTCCCATCATACCTCCTATCGCTGCCTGTGAGGTGGAGGAGGGAATGGCCAGGTAGGTGATGATGGTGACGGTAATGGCCGCCGCGACCGTGGCGATTAGGGCGGCGGTCTCGGTGGTATCACCGGGAACTCCTGAAAAGTCAATATGTTCAAACTGGCCGGGCCCCTGGACCATAGACCCGATAATGACAAAGATCGCTACCAGGATGGTAGCCAACCGGTAAGGAACAATACGGGTGGCGACCGCAGTGCCGAAGATATTAGCCGAATCATTGGCCCCAATCCCCCAGCCGAGGTAAAGGCCGCCCAGGACTTTCAGATTGGATGATATGCCTACTAACAGCTTCATAATATAAAAAGGAGTGTTGGAGTGGTGGAGTGTTGGAGTGGTGGAGTATTGGAGTGGTGGTAGGCCACGCACTCGCCCTGGCCCCCCATCACTCCATCACTTCATCACTCCATCATTCCATCACTCCATTCCTCCATCACTCCAGTACTCCCTTCCCTTCCCTTCCCTTCCCTTCCCTTCCCTTCCCTTCCCTTCTTTAAAAAGTTTGTTTTATCAACATAAGTTTAAAACGATCCGCGGCATCCTCGGCCAGATCGGCGATTGAGGATATCATCTGGATAATCTCCCGGAGCTGTATCTTGTGGGCCAGATCGGTGATTGACTTAGAGACCAATTTTATGGCATCCCACTCCATCCGGTCAATCTCACTCTCCGCCTGACTCACGAGTGCCGCCTTATCCCGGACCCGGTTGATATCGTGGATGAGCGCTTGAAGGACGGTATTCAATTTCTCGAAAGATTTAAGAGCTGCGCTGGTGAGTTCTCTTATACTGTCTTTCAGGAACCCGGGGATCTCGGGTCGGGTCAGGAGAATCAGATTGCTGATGTGCTGGGCCCGATTAGCGATTTCATCCACAATCCCGGCCAGAATAACGTAATCTTCCCGGTTGGGAGGCATGAAGGCACCCCCATGGAGTTTGGTTAAGATATCTTCCTTGATCTCATCCGCTTCATTCTCAAGCCGGTGGACTTCGCCCCCCTCCGATTTAAACTCACTCTTCTCGGCCAGGTAAAGATTGATTGTTTTTTTCAGGTGGAGCAGGGTTTCACTGACTTTGCTGAAATGTGCTTCCAGCAAAATCACCAGTTCCTTTTCTTTCTTGTCAAATAGCATTTAGTGTTTTCTCCTTATATTTTTTCTGCCCCGATTGACACTTTGGGGAAGACCGAAAAAATAAAAATATGCAAGCATTATAACAACATCATGGTTAAATTATAAAATAAAGCCGAGGTTACTAATCTTATCGGCGAAAGGCACTTAAATAATATTGCAAATATAAATAGAATAAGATATAGCTATTGTAATTTCTTAAAGTAGAAAATTAAACAATTTAATGCTCAGCTCCCTTGGCGAGGCGAATCTTTCAACTTTTTTCATCCTCCATAGTGCTTGTGCTCGCATCCCGATTATTTCGGGGCATCCCGAACTTGATTCGGGGCTTTAGCGACGGCTGGAGGCACTTATTCATCCGCCAAAGTGCTTGCATCCCGAACTTGTTTCGGGGCTTTAGCGACGGAGGAAGCGCACTTTAAGCACTTGAGGCACTTTAGAACGTTGCACCAAAGGCACTATGTTCTTATATGACTCCCAAATATCCCAATCCGTTACTTTCTTCCGGAGAGATTCTCCATGGGTTTTCAATTGCCCGTGTTTCCACGATCCCGGAGATCAGGTCTGTCGCTTATCTGGCGGAACACAATAAGAGTGGTCTCCGTCTGATTCATCTCCATTCATCCGACCCTGAAAATCTCTTCGCGATCGGATTCCGCACCATCCCCCCCGATGATTCCGGATTGCCCCATATCCTGGAACATACCGTTCTCTGCGGTTCGAGGCGCTACCCGGTCAAGGATCCCTTTGTCGAGCTTTTAAAGACCTCTCTGGCCACTTTTCTCAATGCCATGACCTATCCTGACCGCACGATATATCCCTGTGCCAGTCTCAATCATAAGGACTTCTTCAATCTGGCCCGGGTGTATTGCGACGCGGTATTCTATCCCGCGATAACTCCCCGGCATTTCAAGCAGGAAGGTCATCACCTGGAATTTTCTCAACCCGGAAATACCGGTTCTCCACTTATCGTGAAAGGGGTTGTTTTCAATGAGATGAAAGGTGTCTACTCTGATCTGGACGGGATAATAGGCCGGGAGATTCCTCGAAACCTCTTCCCCGATAATGCCTATGGGCGGGACTACGGGGGAAATCCCCGGGCGATCACCGCTTTAACCTATGATCAGTTCAAAGAATATCACCGGCGCTGGTATCATCCTTCCAATGCGCTGATCTTTCTCTACGGAGATATTCCCATCACCCGCCACTTGGAATTTCTCAACTCGGAATACTTAAAAGATTTTGATAGAGATACCACTAATGCCGCAATATCTATTCAGAAAACCTGGATCAGCCCGCGACGGGTCGTGACTACTTACCCGATCAGTCCTTCCGATGATCCCGGGGCCAAGGCGGCGGTGGTGGCGGTATTCCGGGCCGGTGAGAACAGCGATCCGGTTCGTTCGTTGGCCCTTCATATTCTCTCTCATTATCTTCTTTCCAATGCTGCCTCCCCTTTAAGGAAAGCCTTGATTGATTCTCATCTGGGGGAGGAGTTGACGGATTCCGGCTATTATTCTCATCAGCGGGACTGTTATTTTGAAGTAGGACTGAAGGGAACCGAGAGCGATCGGGCGGATCAAATTCTCGATCTGATCCGGGAGACTTGTATCCGGATTGTTACGGAAGGAATGGATGCAGGAAAAATCGAGTCCGCCTTCCATCGCCTGGAGATGTCTTCACTGGAAATTAAAAGTATGTATCCTCTCCGCCTGATGGATCACGCATTTGAGTCATGGTCTTCCACTGGCGATCCCATGGTCTGGTTCCCGGTCCGCCGGTATATCGAGGAAGTCCGTAAATCTTATCAGGCCGATCCGGAATATTTTGCCCGGATGCTCAACGAATTGATAATCGATAATTCGCATCAGTTGCTGCTCTCTTTTATTCCCGATCCGGAGTATATGGCCAAGCTGGATAAAGCCGAGGCATTTCAGATGGAGGAGGTGAAGAAGCTTTTTAATGAAGATGAACTGGAGGCTATCGATAGAGAATCAGCGGAACTGGAGATTATGCAATCTACCCCCAATAGTCCGGAGGCGCTGGCTACCCTGCCCCGTTTATCACTTCCGGATGTCCCAGCGGAACCCAGGGAACTGAAGGTGTCCCATGAAACTCTATCGGGCCAGCCATTTCTGGCGACGGATATGTTTAGCAACGGACTTTCTTATATAGCTATCTCTTTCGACCTTCGGGGATTGGATGAGACAGCGGTCCCGTATTTATCGCTCTTTCCCGATGTTTTGGCCGGAATGGGCGCCGGCAACTATGATTACGCGAAGATGGCGGAGCGAGAAGCGTCCTGCAGCGGAGGTATTGAACCGGATATACTGATCTCCGGCACTGTTGACGATCCCCGACAGGTGCGGCCGACTCTGACCGTCTTTTGCCGGGCTCTTGACCGGAAATTGCCGGAGATGCTGGAGATTTTCAGAGAGCGGTTACTGCTCTGCGATCTGACCGACCGCGAGAGGCTGAAAAATCTGATTCTCCAGGAAAGGATGGAGAGGAAGAGCCGGGTGGTCCAGGCTGGGAACAGTTACGCTGTATGTTTCGCATCCCGGGGATTCAGCGGGAATTGTGCTCTCAACGAAAGATTGAAAGGCATTGCCGGGATCCGCTTCCTCGATTACCTGGTGGAGCGCTTTGATTATGATTACTATCTGACTCTGGAAAAGCTAACTAAGATCCGGTCACTTATTCAGAATCGCCGGAGGGTATCGGTCAGTGTGCTGGGCTCCGACGATTCAATTGAGATAATTCGCCGATGGACGGATGGACTATTATCGGAGATGGATGATTGGATTATTCCGGAGATGAAGGATAGTTCTCTTCCCGGTGCCGGCCGAATGGAGGGGATCTCGGTTCCGGCGGAGATTGCTTTTGTGGCCCGGAGTCAGCCGGCGGTGGCTTACACCGACCCCGCCGCGCCGGCGCTCTTTCTTCTCTCCAAAAACATCAGCTACGGGTATCTATGGGAAGAAGTGCGGGTGAAGGGAGGGGCCTACGGCTGCGGCGCTTCTTACGATCCCGCCCGGGGAACATTTTCTTTATCCAGTTACCGGGATCCTGGCATTGCGGATACTCTTCGGGCTTATTCCGGGATCTTTGATTATATTGAGAAGAAGATGGACCTTTCCCAATCGGGGGTGGAACAGGCGATTATCGGGGCGGTAAAATATCTTGATCGCCCCATCCGTCCAGAACAGGCGGTTGACCTGGCTCTCCACCGACACCTTGCCGGCCGAACCCCGGAGAAGATCAAAGAGTTCCGTCAGCGCCTCTTCAATCTCGACGGAGATGCGATCCGGAAGGCCTCCTCTGAGATTCTCCGTTCCGGTCTGAAAGATTCCTCGGTCTGTGTCATCACCAGCCGGGAGAGACTGGAAGCCGCGAACCGAGTTCGGGATGATAAATTTACCATCTCCGATCTTTAATTTTTACATATGGAATCTAAGATTAACCCCTGAATTCCTCGAGGAATATTAGTAGTAGCCATATCTGTACGATCGTACAGATATGGCTATTACTAAAACCTAAATTGAGCGATTCTATGCGGCTAACTGCATCAATCTTATGGTCTGCAATCGGTTGCAAAAATACTCGTTCGCATTTATTAATGCGTCTGCGTTTTTTGCAACCGATGCAGCCTCATAATCTTAGCACATTTCATCCGCAATAATCGCTCAACTTAGGTAAAAGTAAATTGCTCTTTTCGGAACGGGGAACTATAATAAAGAATATGAATATAGTGCGAAGAACTATTATCATCTTTCTAATTCCGATCTTGTTGCTTCTGAATTCCTGTGCGAGTTATCAGGAATCGGCGTCCCTGGAGAGGATGAGTATCGGTCTCCTGCTGGCGAATACCGATGGAGTCCGGTGGGATCGTGATGAAGGGTATTTTATGGCGAAGGCCGATGAGTTTGGGGTTGAGGTGCTGACCCGGGTCGCCGGAGGTGATCAGGAAGAGCAGAATCGGCAGGCCCGGGAATTGATTGGGGAGGGAGTCGGGGTGCTGGTGGTTTTTCCGGTTAAACCGGAATCAGCTGGGGTGATTGTCGAGCGGGCTCATGAATCAGATATCCCGGTCCTCGCTTACGACAATATGATCCGGGATGTTGAACTTGATCTCTATGCAGCTCCGGACCGCGAACTCTCCGGCTATCTCCAGGCCTGGGCGTTGTTGGATAGGTCCACCGGTGGTGGGAGTATAATCTTTGGTAGCCTCGAAGATCCCTGGTGTGCCCGCCTGATTAATCAGGGGCAGTTGCGCGCGGTAAAAGAGTGGGAAGAGAGGGAAGGGGAGATTATTCCTATACTGCATGACTCGGTCATATCTCCCCCCACAGTTGATTTTATCCGCCGTCTGGTTGAGAAAGCGCTGAAAGTCACTTCCCGCCAGGGAGAAGAGATCGGGACAATCATGGCATCCGATGATCTCATCGCCTTTGAGGTGATAGAGGTATTGAAAGATGAAGGGCTGGTAGGATTGGTCCCGGTCGGTGGCATGGGGGCTACCGTAGCCGGCTGCCGGAGGATTATTCATGGAACCCAGGCGGTTACTCTTTATACCCCCCCCCGGGAGATAGGCGTGGCCGTGTTCCGGGCTGCCGTCCGCCTGGCCGGTGGGGTGGATCCTGAGGAGATTATTGAAGTCCTGAAATATCCGGAGCGGACTGTAAATAATGGATCTGAAGCGGTCCCGGCTCTCCTGGTGGCGCCCGTCATAGTAACCAGGTCCAATATGATTGAGACCGTAGTTATGGACGGTCTTTATACGGTCGAAGAGATTTACGGGGATAAATAAACAAGAAATCCCAAATTTCAAGCCCCAAATAATAAATAAATTCCTCAGCCAAAGGCTGATCAGCCTTCGGCTGAAAATCACTAAACAAATCATCAAAATTCCAAACTAACAACGCCGGCTTCCTCGCTTATTGCCCAAGCTACCGGGGATAGTTGAAGGCCAAAACTAAATCAAGTGGATTGCATCCAAATGCCTGGTGCCGTGTTGTGTTTAGAATTTTGAATTTTGGTCATTGTGATTTATTTGTCATTTGTGATTTGTTATTTGGAATTTATTAAGGATATTCATAATCATTATTTATCCACACCGAATGGCTGAGAACTTTTTGCAATAACTGTAAAGGTTACAGCACGGGCCGGTGGCTTTCCCTTCTCCCAGGGGCGGAGATATTCCAGCGAGATAGTTGTTTCTACTGCTCCTACTCTCCGGAAGGTCCAGAGCTGTTTCCCCGGGGCTCCCTTTCGGAGATTGTCGGGGGGGATGAATTCATCTTTGACAAGCTGGATCACCTTCTCATCCAGATCGGCCGCGAATTTCCAGCTATAGCCGGTGGTTGGATTTGATTCCAGGATAATGGAGAACTCCATCCCCACCGCTACCCTGATTGTGCTGTCTTTTTCGGTATAGATTGTCTTCTCCGGAGGTTGATCTGTAGAGAGATTACCATTCCCGCATCCCGGTCCGGCGAATAAGGTAATCGCTCCTATTGTCAAAACGAACAAAAGGTTTTCTATAGACTTCATGGCAGAGCCAGTATAATACTCTTCTTTTAAATAGAGATACAATAAAATTGTAATGATCCGATAACCTCGATGATCCGTGCTCGTAGTGGCGACCTTCAGGTCGCCATCGTACGGCAGCCTACCACGGTCCTGGTGGGACTTCCCTCCGTCGGGGTCTCTACCGGGAAAGGCATCTGCTACGAGAGGATGGGTTTCACTGAAATCTTACGATAGAAAAGCCAGGTGAAAGCGAACAACTTCAGGCACTTAAGGCACTTTCAACTTTAGGCACTTAAATAATATGGGTTGGATGGGAAAAATTATTGGCGGATCGGTCGGATTAATGCTGGGCGGTCCTCTTGGAGCGGTCGCCGGGGTAGCACTGGGAGCTATCTTTGATTCCCAGACTTCCGGTTCCCGTAGTCGCTTAAATTCCGGAGAAGAGGATCAGCTTGCCTTTTTTCTGGCAGCTTTCTCCATGCTGGCCAAACTGGCCAAGGCCGACGGAGTCGTCTCCCGGGAGGAGATCGCGGTTGTTTCGCGGTTTATGAAGGATAATTTGGGCCTTGATTCTGAAGGGGAGAAGTTGGCCATTCGGATATTCAATCAGGCTAAAACTTCACCGGATCGGTTTGAAGATTACGCCGCCCAGTTTTATTCTATCTTTTTTGGTCGTCAGGAGATAATCATCAGCATGTTTGATATCCTGATGGCGGTCGCCTTGGCCGATGGGGTGATTCATCCCAACGAAGAACGGATGCTGGACAGTGCCGCCCGGATCTTTCATATCAATTCCGGAGAGTATGGGAATATTAAGGAGAGCCGGAGAGGGGGAGTTAATAAATATTACGCTGTTCTGGGCTGTTCCCGGAGCGACTCGAATGAGACGATAAAAATGAGATACCGAAAGTTGGCCATGGAATTTCACCCGGATAAGATCATCGCCAAGGGGTTGCCGGAAGAGTTTATCACCTTCGCCAAGACCAAGTTCCAGGAGATTCAGGAAGCCTATGAGAAGGTTAAGGAAGAGCGGGGGATGTAAGGAAGTGCCTAGAGTGCCTTAAGTTGGAAGTGCCTAAAGTTATTAACTAGCTCGAACTTGCTCGAAAAGCCTTTTAAACCACGAAGAACACGAAGTTCACGAAGGAATTTGAAGAAAATGGGAAAATTATATAGTTTTATTTGTTTTTCTTCGTGTTCTTCGTGGTTAATATTTAGTTTTTTGCACACCAAAAGTTGAAAATACCTTTTCGAGTATGGTCTAGCTCACCTCATTTCGATTACTGCACCATCAAATTCCAATATCTGCTAATGCATTGCAGAAGGCGTTAACGGTTGAGACCAGGCTGGGATGAGATACTTCAAATATATCGACGGATGATTTTAGATCATCCAGCGCGGAAGAGATCTGATGACCGTCCGACTCCTCTTGAGTCGCGTGTCGCGCCGAAATATGGGTCTTTCGGGCGATATCCAGTGCTCTCTCAGCGTCTGTTTCTGACAATACGGTTATCTCACTCTTGAGCTCCGAAATTAACTTGAGCAATTGAGCTTTTTTCTCCTCGGAGAGGGCCGGCGCTCCCGCCACCGTTTCTTCAATCCTGCTTAGTGTTTTTTCGATCATTATTGCCTCCTGAGTTGAAACTTAATGCTTTACTCTGCTTCCTCCAGATCCTTCGTGATATCAGTATCCAGATCCGCGGTCAGGTAATCAATGGTCAGGGGTAGGCCTACCTCCAATTTAGGGATATGCTGGAGTCCTATTCTAACCTGTTTATACCTGCATTCCAGTAGGTGTCCTCCCCGGGTACGGTATTCGCTTAAAAAGTGAAGATGGTATCCTGGAAAATTAAGGGAAGCCATAAATTGCGGGGTAAAAAACCCTCCCAGCATGCCCTGGATATCCCGGTATTCGAAAGTTGGTTGTTCCCATTGTTCCTTTTTATATAGAGATAATCTAACTGAAAAACTTATCTTCCGCCAGTGCAAATTTTTTTCTTTATACTTACCTCGTTATGACGCTCTGCGTCGTAACGAAAGCTACTTTGGTACGCTCCCATACGGAGCATAGGAACGAGGAGGAGTCGTTCGACGCCCTGCCCGCCATAGCTTTAGCGAAGGCTGGTTCGAAGTTGAGCGCTGTGCCCGCCGTAGCTTTAACGAAGGCTGGTTCGACGTTCCCCCGAAATAATCGGGATGCAAGCAGATGTTCAGCCTTTATAGCAATGAAGTGCTAAAATACCTCTCCGCCCGATCCGGGAGGATAGTAGCGATATTTCCGGATATCTTCTTCGCCATCCTTCTCGCCCCCCAGATATTGGCTCCGGAGGATATTCCGACCAGGAGGCCGAAATCCCGGCCCAACTGTCTTGTGGTCTCGATCGCGTCTTCATCGGTAACCTCGATCACTTCATCCACTATGGAGGGGTCGAGAACAGCGGGGATGAATCCGTCTCCGATTCCCTGAATCTGGTGGAGGCCCGGTTCGTGACCGAGGAGAGCCGCCACATTCTTCGGTTCTACCGCGACCAGTTTAACATCCGGTTTGTGTTCCTTGAGAAATGTTCCCACTCCCTGGAGAGTTCCGCCGCTCCCTACCCCGGCGACGAAGCAGTCGATCTCTCCTCCCATCTGCCGCCAGAGTTCATGGGCGGTCTCGTAATAATGACAGCGGGGATTTTCGGGGTTTTCGAACTGCTGGGGCATGAAGATTCGCGGGTCTTTCTTCGCCATCTCCGACGCCGCATCTATCGCCCCCTGAATACCATCTTCATCCGGCGTCAGGATTAATTCGGCGCCCAGAGCCCGGATAAGTTTTTTGCGCTCCTCGCTCATCCCAGCCGGCATCACGATCTGGACGGTGTAGCCTTTCAGTCGTCCCACCAGGGCAATTCCGATTCCGGTATTGCCGCTGGTCGGCTCGACGATGATAGAGTCGGGTTTTAACTTCCCGTCTCGCTCCGCCCCCTCCAGCATAGCCAGGGCCACCCGGTCTTTGACGGACCCGCCCGGATTTAGAAATTCCGCTTTGGCGTAGATGTTCTCGCCCTTGAGTCGGATCAGGGGAGTATTCCCGATTAGGTCCAGGATGTTGTCAGTCAGCATAATTTATTCTCCTTAATTTTTACTTCGTAAAAATTATTATTTTTTCTTTCCGATTTTTTGTCATTATAAGAATTAGCATAAGAATTGGCCATAAATATTATAACAGGTTGGAAGCAATCATCATTGGAGAGATTTTTAGAAAAAGTAATGTTTTAAAATACAATACAATATATATTATGGGAGATACAGTTAATCAAGGGAGCTGATTTATTATGAAAAAATATTTACTATGTTTCGCCATTTCTCTGGCGGTGTTGATGGGTATAAATTCGGCCGCTCCGGCCGGCAATGTATTTGATATCCAGAGAATAAGACCGATTCCGAACCCGGCTCCCGGCCTGATCCCGGGAGAAGAAGTTCTGGAGGTTACCTTTATTATACACGCCGAAGGATGGGTTCCCGGAGCAGGCTGGACTCTGCGATATTATGATAAGGCTAAACAATGGTTTTCAACCCGGACTACGGCCTATTTCCCCTCTACCCAGAATAATACCTACTTAATCAGAGATGAGTTTTTTAAAGGGGAAACTGTCTTTGTCGCGCTTTTTCCCCTTGACCTGTCTGAGGCCGTTTATCTGGTTCTGGCCATCGGAGATGGATTTAATCGCAATGTCCAACTTGTCCCCTATACCGCCCTTCTCCAGGATTTTAATATCCCGGTCAGTGAGATCGATCGAGAGATATTAAGCTCGGAGTATGTGGTGATTGGGGAATAGGGAATTGAGAATGGTGGTAAAAAAAGTTGCGGAGCTAAGTTCCTTGCTTTGGAATTTCCCGATATCTATCGGGATCCCGATTTGTTTAATAATATTATCGGGACAATAAACTGTCTGTGGGAGGGGCATCTTGCCCCGATAATCGCGGCTGGAAGTCGCTCCCACAGTTGCGAAGCTAAGTTCTATAGTTTTTAGAAGAACAAAATATAATAATTTTTACGAAGTAAAAATTATGAAAAAACAATTATTTATTGAAGCGATAAAAGAACGGGTTTTGATTGGGGATGGAGCGATGGGGACCCTGCTCCTCTCCAAGGGTATCCGCCCTCAGCAGAGCTTTGAGGCTCTCTCTCTGACCGAACCGGCTATCATCAAGGCGATCCATGAAGAATACATTGCCGCCGGGGCTGATCTGATCGAGACCAATACCTTTGGGGCTAACCGGTTCCGCTTGGTCGCGGCTGGTTATGAGCGGCAGGTGGCGAAAATCAATAAGGCGGCCGCCGAACTGGCGCGCGCCGCGGCCGGAGATGATATCTTCGTGGCCGGTTCCGTCGGGATGATCCCCACCCCGGGAGGGGGAGGGGATGATAATCGTTCGGTCGCGGATGATCTTTACGATGCCTATCGCGAGCAGGTAGGGGCCCTGGCGGAGGGAGGGGTTGACGTTATCCTTCTGGAGACTTTTGAAGAGTGGGAAAATCTTGAGATCGCGATCAAGGCCGCCCGTAAAGCGTGCGATCTGCCTGTTGTCGCCCAGATGGCTCTCTCTAACCGGGGGCTCTGTATTTTCGGCCGCACCGCGGAGGAGTATTGCCGCCGGGCCATCGCGGAGGGAGCGGATATCTTTGGGAGTAACTGCGGCGGCGGGTTTTCTTCGGTCCGGGAGGTATTGAAGGGCGCGTCAGCGGTGGAAGAGGCCGTTCTATCCGCTTTCCCAAATGCCGGGATTCCCCAGATGGTTCAGGGGAGGAATATCTATCCGGCTACCCCGGAGTATTTCGCCGGGAAATGCTTGGAACTGCTTCCCTTCGGGGTCCGCCTGATCGGCGGATGTTGCGGGACCACTCCCCGTCATATCAAGGCGCTCCGGCAGGCGATGGAAGAGAGGGAGCCGTCCGATAGCCGTCCCGGAAAGAGAATTGTGGTTCAGCCGAAAGTCGGGCAATCGGTGGAAGGGGGATTTCTGGCAGGCCTTCGTCGGGACCGTCTGACTATCATTGTAGAGATCGATCCACCCTCCTCACCGGATCTGGATAAAGTGGTGGAGGGAGCCCTGGCGGTTAAGAATGCCGGGGCCGACGCGATATCTATGGCGGATAACCCTCTGGCTGCGTTACGGGTCAGCTCCGTCTGCGCCGCCGGTGTAGTCCGGCGTCGGGTCGGCATTCAGGTTGTCTCCCATCTGACTACCAGAGATCATAATGTGCTCGGTCTTCAGTCTATTCTATTGGGGGCCCAGGTGGAGGGGATTGAGGCAATCCTGGCAGTTACCGGCGATCCGGCCGGTCAGGGAGATCAGCCGGGGAATCGAGGGATCTATAATATTAACAGTATTCATCTGGTGGGATTGATCGATCAGCTCAACCGCGGGCATATGCTCTCCGGCAAGGCCATAGCTACTCCGACCAATCTCTCGATCGGGGTCGCTTTCAATGCCAATGCTCCCAATCTGAAGGCTGAAGTCCTGAAACTCCGCAAGAAAGTTGATAGTGGCGCGCGGTTTGCCATGACTCAGCCGGTCTTCACCGCCGAACTGGCCCGGAAGGTTATCGAAGCCTGTTCCGGAATCGATATCAAAATCTTTATCGGGGTTTTCCCGCTGGTCTCCTCCCGGAACGCCGAGTTTATGGAGAACGAGGTTCCGGGGATATCAATCCCGAGTGAGATCCGCGAACGTATCTCCGCCTCTCCGGATAAAGCCGATGCCCTTCGTGTCGGGCTGGAGATAGCCTCCTCTCTGATCGACGAGATCAAGGATGAGATAGACGGACTCTACCTCATCAGCCCCCTCAATCGCTGGTCTCTTCCCCTGGAGCTGGTAAAACGGGTCCGGGGAGGGGAGAGGTAATCCGATTGGGGAACGGGCAATGGATAAAGCCCCCGGTGAGTTTATCTCTATGATAACCAAATCACCTTGAACAATATCGTAATATGTTTGAGGGCATAGAGTTACAATATTCAAGAAAGGTGCTACCATATCATAATTCCTGATTTAGTACAATTTTAATATTTAACTTTATTG
>Ga0208771_1000936_pt1 | contig 16317 bp, 30 predicted proteins | sample AntAceMetag02UKX_FD_184775 | JGI IMG/M metagenome (GOLD analysis project Ga0208771, IMG submission 184775) | Saline lake microbial communities from Ace Lake, Antarctica - Antarctic Ace Lake Metagenome 02UKX (SPAdes) (version 2) | ecosystem: Environmental > Aquatic > Non-marine Saline and...
AAGGTTATTTATAAATGTATGTGTGTGTGTTATGACACACCATTACCCCCCTCGTTACTAGTGCGTTTGTATTAATGTATAATAATAATAATAATTAATACAATCTTCTTTATATATATATATATATGTGTATGACTACATAAATGTATTATGTATTAATCAAAAATGACATTAATACAATGGGACTAGGTACGAGTGCCCCCCTCGTGTGTCATCACACACACACACATATAGAATTAAATTAAAATTCCCCCCCAAATCAAAGAAAAAAGCGAGAGTAGGACTTTTTGGGGGGTTATGAAAAAAGAGTTAAAGAGGTTTGCCTACATTTCGCTATGAATTTCTTAGACAATAACGTTTTTTAAATTTTGCTAAGGTTAAATTTGGATCTTCTGCTAGTTCTCTTAAGATCTTTCCAGTAAAAACTATTGGATCTTCTACCCTACGCTTTTTGATAATTTTTTTAGTCATTCTTCTCCTTTTCCTCTCTATCCGAGTTCGTACAATCTGTATTGTGCGAACCTTTCCCGAAAAATAAAATAAAAAATAAAAAATAAACTTAGTTAATACTTACGCTTACCCATTAGAGCTCCGATGAACAATAAACCAACAGCTAAAGCTATAATCGCTCCAGTCCAACCAGCTAAACCAGACGTCCCTAAATCTGAAATTAGAGAGTTTGTTGTAGTCCATGCCGCATTGGTTGGGTCTATTCCGTCGCCCGTCACGTTCTCACATTTATTACTAGTGACGTTCCATGTATAGTCTGTCGCACATTCGGCTATAGATCCTCCGAACTTAGTTAAAACTACTATACCAACACCGATAGTAATCGCGAAGATTACAATACCCATGGCTAGGCCAGTTAAAACATTAAACATTTTATATTATAATATAAAATGTCTAATATTTCTTCTTACCCATTAGAGCTCCGATGAACAATAAACCAACAGCTAAAGCTATAATCGCTCCAGTCCAACCAGCTAAACCACTAGTTCCTAGATCTGAAATTAGAGAGTTTACTGTGGTGTTAGCACTTCCTCCAACACTTTCACCGAATTTCGTAAGAACAACTACACCAACACCGATAGTAATCGCGAAGATTACAATACCCATAGCTAGCCCAGTTAATACGTTAAACATTTTTTTTTAGTCCTCCCTTACCTTATTAATACCTTTAAATTAGTATATATACATGGATACACCTTTTTACCGAAAAAGGATACTTTTAGGGCCTAAAAACCAAAATTACCAAAAGGCGAGCTACTATTTTTACGTTTCTTCTTAACTACTTTTTTCTTGTTCTTCTTTTCCGCCTCTTTAAGTTTAGTAGCCGCGATCTTTCCATAAGCTAGGGCATTTTTTCCCATGTGTGTAGCTGTAGATTTAGCACTGTATAAAAACTTAATTTTTTTTCTGTGTTTTAATAAAAACAGTTCTTTCTTAATTGCTTTAGCCTCGTTTTCTCTAGCTAAGCCATGATCTTCTTGAGATTTTTTAGCTCTAGCTCTCCTTAATTCTCCTCTTAAATCTTCTAAGTTTATCATTTTTTACCTCCTTTTCTCGGTTTTGAACAGCCCCCCCTCCCTTTATTTTTTCTTACTCCTTGTCCAGAGCCGTCTCTTTTTGGTTTATTTTTTGTCATTGTTTTTTACCTCCTTTAATCTTTTCTAGTGTACGCTATCCAAAGAATCATAAAGATAATAATACCAGCATACATTAACGTCCACGTCCAAGCTACTAGGCCTAAGTATGTTGATAAAATTCCGATCATAAACCCCGCAAAGGCAGCGCCTAATAACGCGGCCTCAAATCCAAAAGGGAGTAAGCTAATTAACATAACCGCCACGATCATAAATAACATAGAAGTCCAAAACCAGCCGCCGCTATTATTATTCGCGATCTGTAGAAAAGTTTCCGGGGTTACTATAGAGCTCCAATTAGTAGCGGACATTTTAAGGGGCAACCTTGAAAAACAATTTAATAATACTCCATAAGATTAAACTTAAAAATAAAATACGTAATACCATAGCAATAGTAAAACCAGCCGCGCCGTCCATTTTTAAGACTTTAGTTACTAGTGTAGAGATCCACGTACCATTAATAAAACTCCAAGCTGTAGAGGATAATCCTTTAAACATTTTCCAGCTAGACGCCAAAGTTAAACCCTCTGCCGTTTGTGTTACCTCTCCAGTCGTCGCGTCATAAGCCGTTTGTGTTGAAGTGTAAAACGTGTCTAGCCCCGAAGTATTTAAACCAGTTTCGTAAGTTTCTCCATACTGTACGTTTAAGTATCCTATAACTCCTCCAGTTAAAACTACAAATAATAAAGCCAGTACAATAGCCTCAGTCATTCCGCTAAAAGATCCCATACTAATTTACGCTCCTTTTCATAAAATGTATAACTATAAATCCCATAGCTGCGATAATTAAGAGAATAGGCAAGGGCATAACCCCAAATATTAAAGCTGGAATAAAGGCCAAGATAGATAATATTACAGTAAGAATAGGAGAAACTACTCCGACGCTAACTAAAAATATCATTAAAATAACAGATAAAAATAACGCGGGAGTTTTACCTAATTTAGGAGTAGCTTGTTGTACTGTTTTAGATATTACCGACGTCTCCGGCGACGCTGTCCTAAATCCTATAGCTCTTAATAATCCAGTATATCCCGAAACATCACACGTTAAAACTCCTGTATAAGAGCTAGCATTATCGCTACAAATTAATAACTCGGACATTCCAGTATCTCGATAAACATTTAAGCCTATTGTGCTTGTGTCTTGAGATGGATCATTATAAACCATAGTAAAAATACTAGTAGTTGTATCAAAATCTAAACTAACTTGTAGATCTTTCCAATTCTCGAAGGAGTTACCAGCGTCCTCCGGTACAGTTAAAGAATAAGTACACGGCGACGCGATACATACTAGTCTAAAAGGAGCTGCTAAATAAATTAAAGTACCGTCCGTTTCATAAACCCCTACTCTATAATCTACGTCCTCGATTTCTACTTTCATAACAGTATTTCCCTCGTCGTCTGTCTTTCCCATTTCTACCACCTTGTACTCGTCCTCCTCCGGATACCAACGATTAAGAGTTAAATAAACTCCATCGTAAACGCTTAAGTCTCCTTTTTGTACAGTAAACAAAAAGCTAGTACTCGATCCCGCGATTAAACTATAGAGTGGGTTAGTTATAGTAACATTACTAATTCTATCCGCGCTAAAAGTATAATACCGTCTGTCTGAATACCCCGCGGGTTTATATTGTATTTCTCCGTAGCCTATACTATAATCATTCCACACTGTGGTATTTATACATAAAGTCATATTTTGGGCCTCTAAACTTCCCGCTGTAGTTCTTAAGGTATTATTAGATATACCATAACGAAAGAGATAGTCAATAGAATTATTTAACTCTGTACTATTCTGCTCGTCTTTAAAATCATAATGTAACGCTGCGGAAAGTCCAGCGGGGCAAGCCGTATCGCCAACTACCGAAATATTTTCTATCTCGGTTACTATATGCGTAGAGTTATAGAATAACTCTGTATCTCCTATAAAATAATCCCAGTAAAAACTAATATTTCCTAAACTATTTGTTTGAACACTACTAGTTAAAACCCCAAGCGTTCCATTATCGCTATAACTTGTAGTCTGCGCTGTGTTGTTATAATAAAATGTACCATTAAACGAATTTAAAACAATGGCGGAGATATTTAGCCCAAAAGTATATGTTTCTTGCTCTAACGCTATCTCTGTATAGCTTGCAGCGGTAGAATACTGATTTATATAAATTGTGCTGGTTATGTATTCCGAGTTTCCGTTAGTGTCGTTAGCATACCAGCCTATAGTATGAGTACCCGCCCCCAAATTAACGCTAGAGTTTAGGCCGCAGGTTACAGTAGTGTTCGCTGTACTATTAAAAAATATACAGGTATCTAAATAGCTATCCGAAATAGTTACCGTTGAAGTTAAATTATAAGGATCGTCCGCCGTTAAAATAGTAGTGCCATTTATTGGGGTATCTATATTTATTGATGGAGCTATAGAATCTATTCTTAAATTTCTTGTACTTGAAATTTTATTAATTCCCGCGTCATCGTTTGCCTCACAACTCCAATTATGTGCCCCCTCCGTAAGTGTTAAATCTACTTGTAAACTTAAATTAGATAATGGCGTAGAGTTAGTTATTGTTAAATTGTCTGCCCCATCTATTTTTAAAGTTAAATCTATAACTCCGTCGCTGCTTGTGGAAGTACAGTTAAAAGTTACTGTTGGGTTTGTAGTATTATAATTATCTGCCGGCTCGTTTTGTGTTATAGTCATATCTGTAAACTCGGCTATATAAATTATTCCGCTACCCTCATTATATAAACTTACTATTTCGGTATCTGTTAAACTTCTATTCCATACTCCAAACTCGTCTATATAACCTACATAATCATCTACAAATGTTTTTCTTGTTCCTATTCTTAGATTAGAAGAAGATGTTGCCATTGCTCCAACAGTCCCACTATCTTTTAAAGTTCCATCAACCCAATAAGTCATATTACTATCTTGTCGCCTTATTGTAAGCATTATCCATTCGTTTGCTGATAAACCTCCAATATTATTATCTCCACTTAACCAAGAAGTAAACCAATAACTACCAGTATCAAATCTTGTATACCATCCTTTTCCTGGAACGCTTCCACCATCATAAGTATCAAATATCGTTTTATAATTTGCTAAACTTGGTGCTTGAACCCATACATTAAAAGTTACATTAGAATTTACAAAATCAGTTATTCTATTTTCTCCTGTTTGAATTTCCCAATTATTTTCAGCAGTTATGGAACCATGTTTTCCTATTAAATTATTTCCATCACTAACATAAGTTGGAGTTCCCTCTAAATTAGTTAGATTATATGTTCCACTTATTTGTTCTTCTTTATCCTCAAAATCATAATATAGTTCTAGATCTGTATTTAAACTTTCAGTCCAAGCCGCCCACTCTTTTATTTCTACTCCGAATAAGGTAGGTATCCACTCCCCCCTTTCTCCAGCCTCCACGTCTATAAATATTCCTAGAGTAACCTCTCCAGCTTTAAGATCTGTATTTTTGTTAAATGCTTTCCAGTTGTATATATTTTCTTTATGAGTTCCGATTAAAACTTTATTACAATTATCCACCATAGAATTATTTTTACTATCTAAATAAGGGCTACAAACTTCTTTATAATCGTTTACAGTTATAACCTCCTCTAAATATTTATACCTATACTTAAAGGTTTTATTCAGTGGAATTAAACTTTTAGATCTCCTATAAAATTCTAGATTATCAAAAGCCCCCTCCTTATAATCTTCGTAAGTTGTTATAGTAAACTCGGCTATCTTTCTATCTTTTCCCCTAATTACATTTACATTTAAATTACTGTCTAGTTTAATTTCTGCTACTTTATCTAAGGGTATTCCTAAAAAACTATTTTCTATAACAATGGTTTTAGTTTCTTTATCATAGGTTTTAATGTTGTCAAATTCAAAAGCTGCGACTAAATTTAAGCTAAGTATTATTATGGTTAACACTACGAACGTTGCTAAGAATGGCTTAAAACGAGCCGTTTTTTTCCGATTTTCCATAGTTTATGATGTATCCCCTCCAAAATACTTAAACTTAGCGTACATAATAATACCTGTTAAAACAAAGATTCCTAATATAATCGCTCCGAAGTTACTTCTTACAAAATCCATAAAGGGCAAATAGGCCGCCACGTCTCCGGCGTAGTGCGCGCTGTTATAGATCTTGTCCGTTGCGTCTAGTATGTTTGGAGCAAAGGCCATAGTAAAAAAGGCGATCATAATAAATACGAGCATAAAGGCCGGGTGCGTATCTATAAAAAAAGCACTGATTAATAGTAGTAAAATATTTAATCCAAATACCAATATCAAAACCCAGTCCCATAATCCTGTATAAGTGTTTGTTATACTATCCACCGCGGCGGCGGCGTTAGCGTCTGTACTATTAATTGCGTCCGCAAATTCTCCGGTAGTTGTTGTTACAACATTTAGAAAGATTGGAGCTAAGAATAACAAAGCTATAACTACTCCAACAAAACTTACTATTCCGACTTGAGCCTTTCTATTCATAACCGCGCCCCCTTTCTTTTTAGTTTCTTCTGTAGATTTAAAGCGTCTAAATAATTTAACTCGATCGGGTTTTTAACAGAGATCTTTAAAACTTTAGTTAAAGGAATTTTCTTTTCTTTCCCAGTTAGTTTTTTAAGTAGGTTAGCAAATTTAAACTGCCTAGTCTCTAGGGCTTTTTTAGTCTCGCTATCTATCTTTATTACATACCTCTTTTTCCCCATTACTCCGCCCTCCCGTTTTTAATCCAGCTAAATATTAAACCAACTAGCGGTAAAAACATATGCGTGAATCCAAATACTCCTAATCCCCAAAGAGAAACTTCTACTAAGAATGTTAAAGGGAGATAAGAAACTAAGAAATAATAAATAGCCATATTTCCAATATACGAGGCCATTCCTAAAAAGACAGTTTTAAATGTAGTTTGTAACGCGGTTAGATCCAATAAGATAAGGTACAACGTCCACAACATAATTAACAACATAGCTAAGGATAAAATACTAAAAACTACTATTACTATTCCCTCCGGTAATTCTAGCCCGTCGTCGGTTACTTGAAAATATCCCGTATGGAATCCCCCAATTTCGGAGGTGTTACAATGTAAAGTATAATGGTAGTTTCCCGTAGTTTGGGCCATTGTGGTATTTAATCCGAAAGTAAAATGATCGTCTAAGACTGTGGCCATTTGCGTCGCCATTACTTTCCCGCGGTTATTAATTAACATACCGTCGCAGCTTACTAAAGGGCTAGACATTATTAACCCGCTACTTGAGTTAAAAGCGTGGACGTGTACAGTTATAGCTGTATTTATTGGAATAGTTATAGGGGTTAAAATTTCTAGAGTTAAACCCATATCCCCCTCGTTTGCTTGAAGTACTGGAGGAATAGCACTAACTAAAGAAAACATAACAATAAACAAAAACATAAACCCAAAGATCTTACGCATTACTTTTTCCCTCCGAATAAACTCCAGCCTTTCTTTTCTGTGCTGTCTTGTCTTAGGTTTTGCTCTTGTATAGTACCCATTAACATTTTTCTAATACCCTCGCCCTCCGGTTGCTTAAGAGTTATAAATGTGTTAGAAAAAACTATTTGGTGTACTAAACCTAATTGATCCGCGCCCGTTATTCCGTACTCTTTCCAATTTTTTATACATAATAACTGGGCCTCTCTCGCAATATTAAAAGTACGCTCTCTGATCTCGTCGTTAGTTAATTTAGAAATACTTACGTTCTGACTAGAAACCGGGAGCATAAGATTAGTAATTTCCTCTGCTCCTTTCTCTGTTAAAGCTCTATCTTGTAGCGCCGCTACTTTAATCCATTTACCATCTATTAATCTCTCCCCTAGTAGTTTATGTCTAATCACTTCTACGATTCTATCCGGGTTAATCCTCTCTAATAAATCTGCTTTATCGGATCTCTGATAACCTAAAGGCGGAGCTAGGCCTTGTCTATCCTCATCTACATAACAAACGGATTCGTCGTCTTGCGCGATTTGCTTACCCTCCTTTTAGATTTAAATTGTTCTGTCCAGCCCTTAGTAATTGGCCTAAACTCTAGCCCGGTATATTTTCCTCCGAATTTTGGAGCTGCTTTTTTTCCAGTGATCCCAAAAGCTAGAGCGGTGTAACTCGGAGTATAACCATATTTAGCCTTAGCCCCAACATTACCATAACCATTTTTACCACCATCAAAACCAAAAGTAGGGAGCTGTAGCCCTCCAAAAACTAGCGGGTTAATAGGCGCGGGTGTAGTTACTCCAATATTTATTAAAGGGGTTGGAGTAAACGGTGTTGTAGTTTGAGTACTAACTAAACTAGGTACAGATTTTATTTTTACTATAGAAATAATTTTCGGTTGTTGTATCTGTTTAACTTTTATTTTATTAGCGGTTACAGTCTTTATTTTGTTTCTATTCATAACCGCGCCTAGAGTTCCGACTGCTAAAACCGAGCCTGTTCCTAATGTCTTTAACGGAAAGAGAGTAGCCTTTACTGCTGGTTTAATTGTTACGGTGTTTATCGTCGGTGTTATGTCTAAATTTGTTTTTAGGAGATTGTTACTTATTGCTTTAGTCTTGCTTACCCCTTTATTTCCAGTAGAGCTAAACCCTGCTGTTTGCTTAGTAGATCCAACAAATTTAAAAGGAGTTTTACTAAAACCTTTAGTTGGCTTAGGTACAAATTTAGAAAAGTCTTGTACTGGAATATTCTTAGTAGCTAAACTTGGCTGGCCTACTCCCTTAACAGAAAATAAATACTCTCCTTTCTTAGCGACGCTGTACGCTCCATAATTTTTATAAAACTGTGCTTGGTTTCTTGTGGCCATACCGCTATTAATATCATAAGTAGATCCTATTTTTCCCCAAAGAGCTTTAGGAGTTTTAGCGCTGTATCCTTGTGGGACTAGTCTAGTTTTAGTTATATAAGAAGATTGTTTTAACCCCTTACCATAATTTACCGACGATACCTTAAAAGATTTAGTTATAAAGGTTGTTAGCATATATCCTTTTCCTTTAGGTGTAGCTTGAGAAGTTAAAGAATATTTCCCGAAATATTGCGTCTTTAAAAAAGTTAAACTTGTAGGTTTACCTCGATAAACTCTAAACGTTCCTCCTATTTGTTGAGTTTTTCCCGCGGTTGTTTGGGACATAGAAATACCCCACTTACCAGAAGTATATGGTTTAACTCCTGTAGGAGATTTAACTTTAAGAGTTTGTCTATAAATAGAGCTCTCTCTTATTGTTGATTGTGAAACTCCAAACTGTTTAGCTAAACCTTTTTGTACCGACGGAGATAAAACTTTACCTTTACCTACTTGTTTATAACCTGTCTTAGCGAATTTAGAATACTGCCCGTATTTTTGTACGTTATCTAAACGCGCGGCTTGTTGTTGTATCTTATAATTTTTAGCTACGCTCTTAGCATTAGATTTTTTAGCTGCGTAAGAGCTGTAAAATAAAGAGCCTATTCCGAACGCTTGGCCTCCGACTTCTGCGTATCTTATGCCTCTATCTTCTTTAGGAGTTTTTATTATAGAGTAAGTAGATCCAGCGCCCCACGCTCCTACCATAGCATAACCTCCAACCTTTAAACCTGTAGTAGATACTTTAGCAACTCTCGGCGCGACAGTCCCTAAACCTTTTAGCGCTCCTCCAGCAAGATAACCAGCGCCTAGTCCAACACCTACAAACTTCGCGGCCTCGGAGGAAAAAGCTCTTGTAGCAACTAGCCCCTTAACTACTGGCCTCCCTTTATTCTTTCTCCAGTCGTAAACATTTTGAGAAGTAGAGGGCGTTAGCGAGGGGGAAAATACTTGTAACTCTCCGTCCTTTTCTTTAGTCATAATTCCAGCCATAGCTAAATCTTTACGTCCCGCTTGATAATAAGTATATTTAACGTCGTCGGGAGCGTTAGAAACTTTAGTATTAAAAGTATTAATTGCTGTTATTTGTCTGTCTCTATTTGCTACCTTAACTCGTTGATCTAATAAACCACTAGCCGCCTCTTTAATTGTTAAAGTGTTAGTCCATTTACTACCACCGCTCTTTCTTAATCTGTGGTATTTGTCCGGGAGTGTTGTAGTCATTCCAAACGGCGAGGCTGCGTAGATAGTAGATAAAGCAAAACCAGTTTTACCCCAAACGGTTTTAGGCGCTACATCTCCCCACGTTGTTTTATTTCCCGTCGAAGATCTAGGTTTATATAGCTCCGTCTCCGCTGCCTTAAAAGTTTTAGGAGAAGTAGGCGTTCCTGTTCCTGTAGATAAATAGGCTTGGGTTACTCCGCTAGCTCCAGCCATTCTTTTAACTTGTCCCTCATTTAAAGAGCCAGTAGATTTTATCGAGGCTGTTACTTGTGTGGTTGTAGCTCCAACTCCTTGATTTACAGTTGTAGTATTTCCCCCTCCACTACCCCAAACATTAGTCCCCCTCATAGTAACCGAGCCCTTGTTAGTATCTATAACTTTTATTTGATCTTGCTTTACTGGAGCCAAAGGTGTTTGTGTTACTGTCCCCCCGCTAGAAGATCCTCCCGAAGATCCTCCCGAAGATCCTCCGCTACTACCTCCAGAAGATCCTCCGCTAGATTGTTGAGAAGGCCCCGCTGGGGAGCTATATTGATTAGGAGTAACTTTAGTTTTAGGACTAGGTGTTTTCTTACGACTTACAAAAGATCTAACTCTACTCCACAGCCCCATTTTTTAATATTCTAAAAAGGATACCCCCGTTTATATAGTTTTCTAAAAAGGATACCCTTTAAAATAAAAAGAATACTTTTTTAAATGTTAATATATTAATAAATTAAAAGAGGATACTTTTTATTAATGGCGTGGAATAATAATTATAGTAAAGGTTTTGGAGGAGATAATGAGGAGGCTGGTTTAGTTTATGATCTAAGACAAACATACGCGCAGATACTAGACGAGGTTTTAAAACGTATTGCGGAGTGTAGAGTAAGGGGAGATTTTACAGAGTGGTTTAATTCTTTAGAACATTTACAAATAGAGATTAACCAAAAACTTTTACCTCCGGAAAGAGTAGAGTATGAAAAAGAATTAACTAACTGTGTTAAAGTTTTAAATTCGGAGAGTGCTGTTTTTAATAAAATTTCTAAGAATAACGACGGAGTGTTTAAAGTTAAATGTGCTTTAAGAGATTTAGAGAAATGGCTTAAAATAAAAATGGAAGAACATAAACTATTCGGAGCTAAGGACACCGAGGACGACGGGTTATAATGATAGTTACAAAATTTAAATATCCTTTAGAGACAAACCTAGTTACTAAATTAAATTTAATGGCGGATCGTTGTAACCAAAAAGGATCTAAAAAAGATACTGTTTTATTATGTGAGGGATCGGAGGGAGAGGGGAAAACTACTTTATCTATAGCAATAGCTTATTATATTTCTGAAAGATTAAATAGAGAGTTCGACGTAAGTAGGGTATTCTTCGACGTTGATAAAATGATCGAGTTCGCGCAGAGTACAGAAAAACAAATAATAATATGGGACGAGCCAGCTCTACAAGCTCTTAGTACAGATTGGGCTAGTAGTGCTGTTAAAAATTTAACTAGGCTTTTAATGATGGCGAGAAAGAAACAACATTTTATTATTATTAATATGACTAAGTTTTATAAGTTTAATGAGTATGTTGTAGTTGATCGTCCTATGGCTTTAATCCATGTTTACTCGAGGAGGAATATACAGAGCGGTAGGTTTATGTATATCCGTAAGAAATGTTTAGAGCCCTTGTGGAGAGACTATCGTTTTCGTAAAGTAAGATCCTATAAAAAATATTCTTCTAAGACAGTGCGCGGTACGTTTCCGGATATACTTAACCCTAAATATAAGAACAATGTTTTAAAAGTATTTGATAACGCAACATATGAAAAAGCAAAAGACGCCGCCATTATGGAGATTGGAAAAGATACTAAAGTAGATAAAAAAGTAGAGTGGAGAGTAGAAAGACTAATCAAATTTAAAGTAAAGTTCCCTAAAATGTTACAAAAAGAGTACGCAGATATCCTAGGCGTCTCTACAGATACTATACGGCGCGATATGAACACCCCCTATTATCGAGCACTCTCACAAGAGGCATTAAATAATACTATGGGTATGGAAATGGATACTAAAAAAATCCCAGCCAGCCAGTAATAAAAAAAAAATGATTAATAATATAACAACCGAGCTAAAAGAATACGGCGCTATGGATTGGGCTAAGCTCCTACTAGTAATAGGGCTCGTCTTTTTAATAGGATTGTTTGCGGTTAATCAATTAGCAATTTTTAAATACAACGCGGAGCTTTTAACAGCCCCGTGTGATCTGTGTTTAGAATTAAATAAAAATATAAAACTGTGTCCTAACTTGGACTTAATAAATATTACTTCTCCTTATTCTCTAGAAGTATCCGGATAGCGTTAACTTCTCCGAGTATAAGATCTAAGTAATTAGGAATCATAGGAATGTCTGTAAGCTCCCTTTCTTCTTCTTCTTTACTTTTAGCTTTTTCTTCTTTAGTATCTCTTATAGCCATTTTATTTATATCCTCCTTTATTTTCTATATTATTATTCCATGCAGCGTTAAAAAATATTTGTAAACTTTCCCCTAAAGTTATTACTTGTTTTTCAGTAGGCGCGAATACCACCCAGTAATCTTTATTTGTACTTAATCTTAAAGCTAGTAGGTTAACATAGCGTGGATAGATATGCCCCTGTCTAGAAGTTACCAAAGTATAAATAATTGTGTCGTCTGTTTCTAGCTCCTTAGTTATTCTTTCTATAGTATTCTCCGAATTTTGGAGAGTAATATAATTTTCTATTTCGTCTTTTCTCATTTTATATTTATTATTCCTATTGTGGATAAACTTAACACACCTATTATAATCGTAGCTACTAAATAAATTAGAGCACAAACACAAAGGGCCATTAATAATCTATTCCAGTCCATTTTAAACGTCCGTTTGATTAGATTTAGTCTTAAGTCGGTTTAACCCCCCCTCTAAACCCTTACCCCTTAATTTATGGATACGTGGCCGTCCTAAAGTCTTGCCTTGCGCCCTAGCCCTCCGTAAACCCGCTATAGTCCTCTCTCTTATAAGATCTCTCTCAAACTCGGCCATTGCCGCTATAATTGTAAACATTAGCTTACCTGTAGGCGTTCCTAGATCTATATTTTCGGAGTAACTAATAAACCGGATATTTCGAGCCTCAAACTCCTTTAAGTGTCCGACTAGCTCGCTAGTAGATCTAGCCCAACGATCAAACTTATAGATTAACACCCCCTCAAACTCTTTTTTTAGTAATCTATTGTATAAATCATATTGTACGGGCCTAGTCTTTCTAGTACTCTCCTTTTCTTTAAAAAGTTCAAAATCCCAGCCCATACGCTTAGCATACTCTAGTAAAGGGTTAATCTGATTTTCTAAGTTTTGATCTTGCGTACTTACTCTAACGTATATAGCAAATTTAGCCATTAATCCGTTTCCTCGGTTACTTTTATCTCTCTAGCGAATATAGCCAGCATATTACTTTTTCCAATACTACCAATTAAACGCCAGCCTCCCCTAAGCATGGTATTAATTTGTTCTGCGTAATCTGATAAACCTTTACCCTCTATCGCAATAATTTTACATTCTTTCATCGTTTAGCCCTCCTTTTTACGTTCTTTAACTCAAATTCCAAACGTTCTAGCTCTTTTTCTCTATTAATCAACAAGAATAAAAAATAAGTACCCACAATAAACCCGCACAAGCTAATAAAATCAGCGTTCATAAGTATCAAAGCTCCAAAAAAGTATAAGTGTGTTAAAATTATATATAAATCTATCGTTTTCATATTTTTCTCTCCTCCTTTATTACATTTTCTCCCTCTTTTAGTAAGCTCTCCATGTCTGTAATCGATCCTTGCTTAAGATCTTTAGGCGGGAGCGTTTTCCAAAGATAATAAAAAAATCCAAATATCGCATAATTAAAGATTAAGCTAGCGGCTGCGGAAAAGGTAGCTGTAGGAATTAACTCTTTATAATTAACTAGTTTAACCGCGAATCCCATAGTATTCATAATAGAAACAACCCCAAAACAAAAAACCCCTATTTTATAGAATTTATACATATCTATATCTATTCTAGGAAATTTCATATTAATTTTCTCCCTATTATCTTAAAAGATACTAAGTTAATCCAAAATCTTAAGGTCATTCTTTCTTCTCCATTTTCTTTAAAATCTTAGGTCCAAATTCTTCGTCTGCGGTTTCTTTAATTTTATTATTATAATATTCCTCCTCTAAAATTTTAAAAGAGATTATAGTAGTCCAATAAATTAAAATACCAAGCCCTATAAGATTTCCAGAGAGGAAATTATACGCCTCTACAAATGTCCCAATAAGAACTGCTACTGTGGAACAAATAATAGACATTAAATCTCTTTTTTTCTCTTTATTCATATCACTTCCTCCTCTCTATTTCTAGTTACAAAATAGCTTATAAAATAAGCTAAAAGACATATCCCCATAACAATCCAAAAACCAAGCATAAACCCGTCCATTATTCAATCCTCCAAGTAATTTCCATTTCTTTTTTAAATTTCTCTTTCATAATTTCCATTTCTTTAACTACATGATCCCTAATTTCTTCTGCTGTTTGATCCTCGAAATATTCTATTAAAATCCCTCTTTTCCAGCTTACCTTTTCCCCTCTTGCTGTTTTCTCTCTCCAAATCTTAAAAGTATCTGACGGATCGTTATGGCGCGTAACCATTTTAAAATCTGTTATAAAAGATATATCTCTAGAGACATTTCCTTTATTGGTTAATTTCGTTAGGTGTATTTTGTAGGTTGTCATTTGTGATTATGAAAGGCCGGAGGCGAGGTTAATCTCCCCCAGCCATAAGGTTAAATTTAGTCAATTCCGCAAATCCTTAAACTTTCTACTTCTTTCTTAGTTTGTGGGTTTGTAGCTAAAACTTTCTTAAGAGTTAATGTTTTACCAATAACTTCTTTAGGCGCGGCTAGTCCATTGTTCTTTAAATATAACTTATTAGTTACATTCAAGGAAAATACATAGCGCTCCGTCCCTTGTTCCAGTTCTAGTTCGATCTCTTTTATTTTTACAGCTACTCCAAGACATACAAATTTTTCTTCTTGTAGTTTTAAGTTCTCTGCTTTCAAATAATTAACTAGGATACCGTCCCAAGAGTCTTTACTCGTTTGTGTTTCTGACATTGTTTTTACCTCCATTTGATTTATTTATCTGAATTTAAGGGGCTACTATTGGCGGAGCTGCGCCCGTTACAATCTGCCCGGCCTCTATTAGTCTAGCCCAACTGTCCGCCTGTGCTCGCGCTACAAATTGATAAGACATAATAATAACAACCAAAGCCAAAATAATAACTCCTCCCATAATAACCCATTGTACTATTTCGGCTGTTCTGTTTCTCGTTTCCTTTTCTGCTTTCTTAATAATATTAACTGCTGCGTCTCGAAGATCTACAGACGCTACAGACGCTAGGAGTACATCGTTTCCTATTTCCATTTTTGTAAGAGCTACTAAAACTTTAGGATCGTCGTCTTTTCTTCTACAGATTAAACCACGTTTACCGTTTATCTCGTGGAAATCTACAGTACTCCCCCCTTGTATTTTATCTACCGGACAACGCCAGCCACCCGTCCTTAATTCCTCCTCCATACCATAATCCCAAAGCCCGCCTAGCATAGAGTTAGTTTTAAACCAGCCAGCTTTCATAGTCTTTAAATCTATTTTACCGTTTCCGGTATTTCTTACAACGATACAAGAATAGCATAACTTTTTTTGTTTTCTCACCCATAAGCTACCAAGTCCAGCAAAAACTAAAAAGAAAATTACAATAATCCATATTAAGGGAGATAAAACCATAGAAGTAATAGCGCCAGTATCTACAGGTACAGCCATTATTCCAATTCCTCCATTTTTTTAATTTCCTTAAGCGCGTTCTTTAAATCCTTAATTATTTTGTTTTTATTCCTATTAAACTTTTTTATTGTATCTAAGTTTTGGCTATAGTCGTCTAGTTTTTCCGCGTCATTTAATCCCTCAATAAACTTTTTAACATAAATAGATCTTTCTTTATTTAATGTAGAAACAGAATAAGGCTCTACCCCTAGATCTGATAAAGAAACACCTAATCCACGCCTAAAAACTTCTGTAGGAGATAAATTATAAAATTCTATTATTTTAGTCATTTCGTTAGAAACACTAACAGAAGTAATTTTAGTAAACCCTTTTCTATTCTTCTGCTCTACCATTTTTTACCCTCTCTTTTAATTCTTCTAATTCTAAAGTTTTTTCGTTTAAGAGCGTAATAACTCTTTTTAACTTATTTTCTAAATTGTTAGTTGGGTATTCTTGAGTGATCCCCCCGGTTTGATCTGCTGCTAAAAATAATATTCCGAACTCTAAAGCGTCGCTCCATTTGTTTTTATTAGCTTGTGCGATCGCATGAATAGACGCTTTTACCGACGTGGTTACTCTAACTTTACCCTCTATATTAAAATCTCTCTCTTTAAACATAATTAGTATAAGAAAAGGTTATTTATAAATGTATGTGTGTGTGTTATGACACACCATTACCCCCCTCGTTACTAGTGCGTTTGTATTAATGTATAATAATAATAATAATTAATACAATCTTCTTTATATATATATATATAT
>Ga0208771_1000937_pt1 | contig 16308 bp, 6 predicted proteins | sample AntAceMetag02UKX_FD_184775 | JGI IMG/M metagenome (GOLD analysis project Ga0208771, IMG submission 184775) | Saline lake microbial communities from Ace Lake, Antarctica - Antarctic Ace Lake Metagenome 02UKX (SPAdes) (version 2) | ecosystem: Environmental > Aquatic > Non-marine Saline and Alkaline...
CTTTTATTAGTGGTGGTGCGGATGGGTCAAAAGTTGAGCGGGATGGAAGTACCTATGTTGCTACTCGGTATTGGATGACTTTTAGTGTTTGGTCGACAATGCCAACAGATCCCAGCTATGAGGGGCCTTTGGCCACTGCACCCGCGTAAGGAGTCCCAATGGCTATAGGCGAAATTGACATTGCAGCACAGGTTAATGCAGCAGTTACCCGGGAACTTGCTCGCATGACCGCCGAGTTACAGGCGTCATCATACGAGAACATTGGGCAGGGAGGCTCTCGGGGGCACTCGGTGGATTGGTTTGATGCGTCAGATGGTGGTGGCGGCGAGGGAGTAGATGAAACCAAAGAATGTTTTGGGTTGGAGGATGGGACAACAAAATCGATAACGGTATGGAATCCGTGTATTCAGCATTCTTCGTTTCGAAGCCTAAATCCGGGTTCTACAGTAGTTCAAGTTCTTGGTGGTACGTCAAGCGTTCCCCATTATGTTTGTTGCAAATATGGTCGGTACTCTTCACTCACAGTTGTCTCTCCGGCAGTTAGTACTATTCCCACAAACTCAGTTCAATTTATGTGGTTTCCTGTTTGTGCAGTATTTCTGGATGCTGAAGGAAAGAGTGAAATAAAGTACAGGACGCTCAGGAGTATGCCGTTCTTCCCTGGTGAGTTATGAAGTTAAAAATTTCATTATTTTTATTATTTGTTTTCTTAACTGGTACTTCCTTTGCTACCGGCTGGGGAAATTATTGGCCTATCACTTCAAATAATATCCAGCAGTACTACACCAACGCAATCTCCGATCTGCTCGCTGCCAATGCAGAACGATATAGAATGTGTATTGCAGACGTGACTTCTGTTAATGTATATTCTTGGAATCCATACTACAGTTATTGGGACGGCAGCAAGTGGGTCTACACTCTCTATATCCAGAGGAATTTCCTTATTCCGTACACCGAAGACCTTGGTGGATATACTGTGACAACTTCAGAAACCAGTTGGGTTACGAATGTGATAGTCACGATGAATCAAACGAATCTCTATGCCACGAACAGTGTGAATGTGCCAAACCAATACAACGCTGGGTCGGATAATCTTCATTATGCCCTCAGTATGTTTGATAAGCAATTCAAAAAGATAATTGAGTATCCGGTCTATAGTTATCCTTACATAGCCAACTATTGGCTCGACTGGACGAAAGCAGATACGAACGGGTTGTACGATACCTATTTCGATACTCCGACCGTAACCAATGCTTGGCATTGGAGCGAGTGGCCTTGGGGATTTTTGGACCCGGAACACGGAACAAATTGGCACATAGTTACGACGACATCTTACCCGAGCCTGTTTCCCAAGTTTGATAGGCTGGGAAATTATATGGCTCTTGTTCCACAAACGAATGACCCACCTATATACAAATTCTTTTATATGAGTTCAGGTGCTCCGAGATTGCAATATGGGTATGAGACCAGTCCTATCCAATATACGAACTTCTATGCACAGCCGACCAATTATGTTCCGAACAGGATAACTAACGATCCTTCACAAGGCGTATTCTGTTCGTTGATCACGGAGAAGGAAAGTTGTACGAATGTATTGATAGCCCAAGCATCGTATGGTCTTAAAAGTTGGAATTGTGTTTTTGATAGAACATATCCATTGGTTATAACTTTTGCCTATACCAACTTGCCGTACTCGCATTTGGCACCAGAAGTGGCATATTACACAAATGGAGTATCAAACAGCTTTGGCGCCTTACCAGTGCCGACTAATAATTCATCTCCTGCAACATTTTTATATCAGGGTAATTGTATGCAGGTTTACAATACTTTATGTGTGCCATATCAGATAACAAATCTTGCACCTTATTACCGTCAAGTTGAGCACATGTCAGGGTATCCAACTAATATAACATTTTCCAATTATACCGATTATATAATGGTTGGTAGGGTTTATCATGCAAGGTTAACCTCTGCACAAGCGCAGAACACTATCGGTTTTTATACACTTGGTAAATGTGCGTCATCTAATATCCCAGATACTTTTAGTGGAACATATTTTCCATATTCAGAAGATAGGTGGTTCATAGGATGTTATCCAACGTGGTATATTGCCTGGAACACATATTATAAGCAATATGGGAAAACCAATGATATGACTTTCTTTTATTACTGCGAAAAAAATACATCACAAGGTGCGGGAACATTAATTGGTGGTTCTTGGCTTGATATTTATTCAGACGCAAGGATTGAAGAAGTGGGTTGGGAATTTACTGTCCCGTTTGGCTCGTCTTTTGTTTCGGGTGCGGATCTCAACGCGATGTGGGTTTGGGCTGCTTCTGCTGGTCCTTTTTACGACGTTGATAAATTGACTAACAGTAGTATTCAATTTCGTTATGTACAGAGTAACACCAACATGCCAATCATATTCGATTCCTTTGATTTCACAGGGTCAGAGTTCTATCCGATCGGGGTTGATAGTAACGGATGGGAGACGCCGTATGGTTACAGAACTGTAACCGCTTCCAATATCTCGGTCAGCACCTCTTGGGATTATTTCACTAATATATTCCTTGATATTCATACGATAGAAAACACAAACTATAATAGGATCTTTACGAATTTTTACACCGAGTCGTTCTATGATGAGACAAACGATTACGACTACTTGGGGGATCAGATTGATTTTTACTTTGATGCTCCAGCAGACGTGTATGGCAGCAGGGCAGATGGCAGTCCAAACTGGAACGAAGCGATCACTCCTGACATGCTCAACGCACGTAAGGACATCTTGGTAGACGCAACGAAGTATTGGCATTCAGTTGCCAATGCGGGTGTGCTTGAAAAGAGAATTCTGGATGCAAGTAATGTGGTGTTCTATACTGGCCAAGCGACATTGCAGGACAGTAACAACCCGACTTTGTTAGACGGTTATTGGAGTGATACATTCGATGATATGTATGTTTATTTTGATGGTGGGGTAAATGCGAGCAATGTATTCGCTGAAGCCCCATCGCTGCATGGTGATATAACCTATTGGAGAACTGATAGCGAAAGAGCTTATTATGTAGGTGAGGCCCCCCAAGGATATAGAGATGTTGCGGAAGGGCACTTTGCTTTTGGGAATATGTATTATGGAACACCGGTGAAGACAAAGATAGACCCGTACTACTGGTATTATTCTGGAGACATTACGGCTGGGGTTGAGAGGGTTGTGACCTACGGAGCCAAGGGAACATTTTCTCACCGCAATTTCGACTGGACAAATTATGTTGCTCATTACGGTGCGGCCGCAACAAATTGGCTTGATTACTTATCTTGGTCCTATCCTGGGAATTATACCTTAGTCAAAGACTACTCCTCTTCAGAACCTTACACCTTTACTAACGGGATCAATTGGATAAGTTCTGGTTACAGTTCATCTACCTTTGATAACGATATCTACAAAGATTTTTACTGGGACGTATCCGGTATTCCTGCATGGAATTATTATCAGAGTTGGATGTACGACCCGCTCTTCCCAGATTATTTGTATGCGGGGTCGTATCGTGGTAGTTGGGGTTTCAATATCTACTGGGGCACACCGACTCTTATAGGATATGCTGAACCACAGTTCGTTTATGATAATGAGGATTGGTAATGCGCAAAGTGGCTTAATAAATACGGGGAACCTAGATGAATGTAAAATTCTACCTCAGCGAAACGCACGCTTGCGGACACATCCGGGGCGAAATACCGGCTCGGGCCCTGAACGCCAATTTTAATAATATCCGGGTGGATTGTAAAACGGACGTGCTCTGCAGTGATTTCTTTAAGACCGATCTCATGGTGTTTCAGCGCAGTCACCAATCCGACATTTTCCAGAAGATGCTGGCGGCTAAGTCCATGGGAATTAAGACCGTATACGAAATCGACGACGACATGCTCAATATGCCCCCGGAATTTGAGGCTCCGTACCAGTTCTACCGGAAACCTGAGGTCCGGAAAATCATGCAGGATTTCATGTGCAACGTCGACGCTGTTACGGTGTCCACGGTTGCCTTGGGGGAGTCCATCCGCAAACTGACGCCCCGGCCGGTTTTTGTCGTGGAGAATGCCATTGACCTGGACCGTTGGCGGGACGCCCAGTTGGGCGGCAAAGTGCGGCTGTCGGCGGAGTCGGATGAGGTTGTCATTGGCTGGATGGCGTCGGGGTCGCACTTGATTGACGTCCCCCTGGTCGACAAGGCGCTGTGCGACGTCTTACGGGCGCATCCGAACGTGAGGGTCTATATCATCGGCACCCTGACCCTGGAGCATTTGGCCAAGTACGAGCTTGCCAAGTTCTCTAAGCAGTTGATATTCTCTAACTGGGTGGAGATCAATGCGCTACCAGGCGTCATGGCGGCGTTCGACATTGCCATAGCGCCCTTGGTGGATTGCCCCTTTAACCGTGGGAAGTCGGGCTTGAAGTGGATGCAGCACAGCGCCCTTGGGATTCCTGGGGTCTATTCGGACTTGCCGATGTACCAGAAACTGTGCACAAACGACGTCGACGGGTTCCTGGTTGCTCCGGGACATTGGCACGAGCCCCTGGAAGCCCTGGTAACAGACGCCGATTTGAGAAAAAGAATTAGCATTAAATGCTTGCAAAATGTGCAGAAACACGACATCCTACACACAGCTGGCGATTGGATGGCGGCCTGGAAAAGCATTATGCAAATATGGACGTAAAATGGTTAAAATAATCCGGATGAGTAGGGTAAAAGGCCGAGTTGATGAACACGGCAGAGAGTGCTCGAAGTGTGGTGGATATCAACCTTGGACGGAGTATTGGAAAACTACTCAAGAGAAAAAGGGGGTTGGCGGAAGATCTTCAGCCTGTAGAAAGTGTTGTCAGATAATTTTGCAAGCACGAAGGTTGAAGGAAAATCCGGGACGGAAGCCGCATAGGAATTGGCGGATTGACACAGGGGGGCGGGAATGTACGGGTTGCGGACAGTATAAAGCTTGGGAAAAGTACGGAAGAATTAAGGATTCGGCACAGGGGTATAGCGCGTTGTGTTCTATCTGTGGCCGGCAGCGAAAATACATACGTTCCTATGGTATAAATTACGCAGAGTTTCAGAGACTTCTAGATTTACAAAAGGGCGTATGTGCGATTTGCGGGGAAGGGGAAACTGTAAGAAATCGAGGAGGCGATATTCGGCCCTTGTCCATTGACCATGACCATGTCACGGGCAAGATTCGTGGGCTGCTTTGCGCTAATTGTAATGTGGCACTTGGGTTGCTGGGAGATAGCATAACCAGATTGTCAAAGGCTCTTGCCTATCTTTCAGGGACAGTTAAATAAAGGTAATTGGCGCCGGGCGTGGCAACAGATCATGCAGATTTGAACAAATGCGCCCGGGCTACCGGGTAAGGAGGATGATATGGCTAAGATGACTAAAGCAGAAGTGCGAAAACGCGCCCTTAAACGAGACGCTGCGAATGTGGACCCGGGTTACGGGGCAGCCCTTGGTCAGGCGTTTAGGGAATCTGGTGCTGATTTAGGCGAGGGTCTTGTTGGCCGAGGCGCCGGGTATCTGAATACTCTGCAGAAACTTTTTACCGGGGTTGACAAGGTGGGGTTAAGAGCTGCGCAGGACAAGGGCACTGCTGCCAATCAACGGGTTTTTGAGGATGTTGAAGCCGCTGGCGGTGGGAAAGCGGCTTGGGCATACACGATTGCCCGAGAAATGGGGATAGGCGCTGCTGAATATGCCGCACTCGGGGGTCTGGGAAAAGGCATATCTGCTTTGTCAAAACTCCGCAAGGGCGCCTCGGCAGCCGAGGCGGCCGCGGCTGCCGCGAAGGCTGGAGTTCCGCCACAGGTCGCAAAGGGGCTTTGGGGCTTAATTAAAAGGCACAAAGCGGCTAGTGCAATTGTGGGGGCAGGTCTTGTCGGCGGGGGAGTTATGGGCGCCCAGAGTATCGCCGAAGACGAGCAAAACCGGTTGGCTACCGCTCAAGCCGAGGCCAACCGACAGGCAAGTCTTCAGGGAAGTGGGAAATCCACCCCCTCGGCCCCGCCAACGGGAGACGGTACCGGGAAGAGGGGCCTCGGTGGAGCCGGGCGTACCTATGAAGATTTCATCAAGGCAGCTTTGACCCAGGCGGGGTTTGGTACTCCCGAGGCCAAGGCGTATCATTATGACCCTTGGGGACAAACCGGCGGGAACGCTCCATACCAGGCGGCCCTGACAGGTGGCCGTCCGGCATTTAACCCTAATATTGTGGGGGGTCGGGCCCCGACGATAAAGGACGCCCAGCGGTTGAACCAGGGCACTCAGCAGTCCCAGAACACTTATGCAGATGCACTTGATGCCCAGGGACAGGCTATGGGTCGGAATGCAATGGCACAGGCTGGACCGGCATATGTCGCCTATCAAAAGGGGCAAGGATTACGGCAGGGATTGGCAATTAAAGATAAAGCGGATCAGGAACGAAACCTAGTTAATTATTACACTCGAACCAATGCGGAGATTACGCGGCGGGAAAAGGCCGATGCGGATAATCCCCAACCGGGGGTAGCCGCGACTCTTGTAGGAGCGAGAGCTGATCTCGAGGCAGAGTTTGAGCAAGGCCGTAAAGCTTTGGGAATGTTCACACCACAGGTATAGGAGGTTGTCCATGGCAAATAAAGCGCGTACACCAAGAACCCATGAGGAAATCGCCAGGGCGAAGGCGGCAAATGAAGCCTATATGAAGACAAAGGGAGTTAGCCCGGGCCCTACAGCTCCGGCAGTTAATCAGGGTGCTGGTTACAGTATGTCGGCTGCCGAGGTCGCGCGGCGACGTGCGGGAGGTCCAGTAATGCGGGGGATTACCCAGTTTGGCCCCGATCGGACTGAGAGTAATGTATATACTGCCTACGATTCCCAACAACGCAAAACGGGTATGTCACCGGAGCAACTTGGGCGAGACGCGTTTGTGGCCCAAGCGATACATGAGGGAGAGGCAAATCGTGGCGTTCCTGATGCCGCTTTGACAATGATTCCCGGCCAAGGATACATTGTGGATCCCCGCCGGCAGGGAGTTAACTCAGTACCAACGTCCGCGGTTTCCGCGCCACCGCCTTTGTCCGCTGAGCTTGCCCCCCCTGTGGGTCTTACTCCGACAGGCCAAAGGCCCGTTTCGCCGAATTACGCAGGAATGGGTTCAGTGCCAAGTACTTTTGGTGGGGACCAGAGGAATGCTATAGCGAATATGGCTTTGCCAAGTCAACCTGCGGCTTCCACATCTTTGCCACAGGCGCCTTGGGAAGTCCGGCCGGATCTGATTCCCCGGTCTTGGGAAGAAGAGAACAAGGCTCTCGGCAAATCTACCTGGGGTTGGCTTCAGAAACAGAAGAGGCGTCTGGACGCCTGGAACCGAAGAGTCAATAAGCGTTCTTTGGGGTACTATCAGGAGCAGCGTACAAAATAACGTCTCGGAAAGGTAGCCCATGGCATATCAACCCGGTTCCTTTGGCGATAGCACTGTAGACCCCCTGACATATGCACCTTCCCAGGGTGATCTTCGTCCGGGGCTGACTCCACGAGTGCTCACGCCGGCTGTGGCGCCTCCACCTTCGCCCCCGGCACCCGCAGCCACCCCGTCCCTGCTCGACCGTGGTATCTCTGCCGTCAGGGACGTTTTTACAGATCCCCAGCCCGGGGATCCGGATTACTCCCAGCCGCTTCGTGAACAGCGTCCACCGGTAACCGACTTGGATAATCGCTCTTTGAGCCGGGAGGAAGTTGGCATTTTGGCCGGCACCCCTGGCGTGTTGCAGACTTTTGGGGAGGAACTCGGGACCCGGCGGGGTTTGATCCAGAAGATACCGGTGTTTGGCCAATTGCCGGACGCCACTCGGGCCATCAGGGCCTGGCAAGCTGTGCGACGGATGAAGAAGGACGAGTACCTCACCGACGAGGACGAGGCCGACGATTTGCGCAGCATCACGCGGTACTTTAACGAGACCCGTGTCCAACAGAAGCGCGACGAGAACCGGTCTTTTATGGGTAAAGCAATAAGCTACCCCCTGCGGTCTATCCCGTTCATCGGCGAGATTATGTTGTCCAACGCGATCTCACGACGCTGGGGCATGAAGTCAAAAACACTTACCGATATGGGAATTGCCAGTACCCGACGGGCAACTATGTCGGGCACACGGCGTGGTATAATTCGTTTTCTTAATAAGTTCATCGGCGAAAACGGTGAGAAGATGATTGCCGACAGGATGAAAGCCTATGCGGAACACCATGGGGGCCTTGCGGTGAAGAACGCTTTAGGGGTCGGTGGTAAGAATTTAATGAAGACCTGGATTAAGGAAGCCCGGGGTGGATTGGCAAAGAACATTTTGGCCCGGAACCCCGGGGTCGGTATGGTCGGGCGCCAACTCGGCTTTGTGGAAACCGATGTGGCCCAGAAACTGATTGAGCGCAATGTTGCCCTGCGGTTGTCGTCCCGGGCCCTGGAGGTTGCGGCACACATGCCCATTGTGGCTTCCGGTCGGCTCCTGGCAGCCGGTCCCAGTAGACAGCTGTCCCGTGGCGGGTTTGTTCAGGCCGAGGACGGCACCATCACTTTCAATGACACCGGGGAGTCCATGCTGGAGTCCACGCTCAAGGGTATGACCAGTGAATACCTGGAGTTCTTGTCGGAGTACTCTGGTGGAGAGATTCAGAACGTCCTGAAAAAGGGAGTGCTTCGACATCTCACCTCACTCAAGCTGGCCGAGCTGGCGGCCAAGTTGCCCGGCGGCTTGCGAGCTGTCAACCGGGTTCGGAAGATTATGAAGAGTGGCATGGTGACCCGGGGTATGCGGGTGTACGGCCGTTTCATGGACAAGGCCGCCCACCAGGCCCTGTATTTTGGCCCCCTGGAAGAGTACGGCGAGGAAGTCGTGAACATGGTGGGGCAGTCCGTACTCAATTTGAACGACGACGGCACACCGTGGGCAACTCGGGTGGTTAAGAGCCTGTTGCATCCCGTATTCCAGCCCCGGGAGGCTCTGACGATGCTTGTCGGGTTCTCCTTGGTGCCGGCCGGAGCGTTTGCCGTGGGTTCGGTGTCTGGGCGCCTGTCTGACGAGGAAGTTGCCGCCAATAAGGAATGGCGGGACAAGCTGGTTGGTGAGCCCAACGGCGACAGGATCCTGTTCCAAAATGCCGCACAGCCCCGGGCCCTGGCAACCCAGCTCCTGGGGGACCTGCGAGAGGAGGCCCGACTTGGGCAGGACAGCTCCTGGGCGGGGCGTTTGTTAAGTAAGGCGTTTCCCAGCACAGATTTTGTACGACCAGGCTCCAAACTCGATTTGTTGATGTCGACAGGTGTCCGGGGAGGCAAGACCGCGCAGGAACTCCGGGACCTGCTCATAAATGCACCCGAGAAGCTGTCGACAGACTTCTTGACCCAGGCGCTCATGGTGCGTTCTGAGATCACTCTTAGCAACAGTATGGCGGGAAAGAACCCCGAAAACCGGGCGGCCTTCCAGGCAATCACTGGGATAACTCAGAGATTTGCGGACATGCTGACCACACTTCGGCGGATTGACCCTATGGGAGTCTTTGCCACGGCACCTGTGACCGAGACACTTCGGGTCAAACGCACCGCCCAGGAAATCAAGGCGTCCGAGATTCCTGGTTTACCGGGTTCCGGATTGGCAACGCGGACCCTTGTCGGTCACCTCAGCATACCCCGCATGGAGACCAAGTTGCGAGAAGCCGAAGAGCTTTTAGGTCGCAAGGATCTCAAGATGTCTGTCGAGGACCGCCAAGAACTTACGGCCCGGACGGCTGATTGGAAGAGCACCATTGCCCAGTTTAAGGGGGGAAGCTTCCTGGACGTTGCTCGGCCGTACCTCCGCATTATTTCCCATGACCCCACTGCCGATGAAGCCGAGGACACCGGGGCCTTTGCCGCTAAACAGCGGATTCTCCCGGGACAGGTTGACGCCCCGGAGAAGCATGAGCACATCCGGATGCTGGCCGAGCGTGGCAACTTGAAGGACATGTCGAAATTGCTCAAGAGCCTAAGTAAAGAGTTGGATGTCTACTATGTCCCCGGCGCCGGCTTTGAGATGTCTGACGAGGAATGGGCGGACTACGGGTACGGCTACAGTAAGGAAGGTCGACGGGTCACCTATGCGATGTGGGGCTCTGCGCGGAAGGGAGAACGCACTCGGATGTATGTCACCAATGACACCCGGGCGGGAGACCTACTCCACGAAGTCGCTCATATGAAAGAGGCCCAGGCCCAAACCATGCGTAAAGCAGACGATCGGAAAGCCGCCAGCCCGGTGCAAGCCGTGGCAGAGGCCCTGCTTAAATTGGGTGTGTCTGAGAGGACCCTTGCCGGCAAGACCCTGCCGGAACCTCTGAGAGGGTATTTGCAGTCCCTCATACCCAAAGCCGCCAAGGGCAAGGTGCAGCTGTCCTTGAAGAATTACCTGCTTGCTGTCTCCGAGGGTGAGCTACCAGCTCCCCGGTTCGAGGAGGACGCCGCCAATTTGTTGATGATGTATATGGATTATTCTGATGAACTCATTGCGATCCGGAAAGAAGCCCGGGGCGCTCAATACATGCAAGCGTTTCTACAGGAGGGCGCGGAGGATAAGCCCAGTCGGTGGTTACGCTTTGGCCTTGAGAGAATTATCCAATCAGACCCCTTCCTTAAAGCCGCGCGGAAAAAGCCGATGTCCCCGAAGGAATGGAAGGATTTGCAAGCTTCGGTGCAACAGGTTCCAGTGAAGCCTGTCCAAGTCGAGAAGAAGCCCGAGGTAAAGCCTGCAGCGAAGCCTGAGGTAAAGCTGGTAGCAAAACCTGAGGTAAAACCTGAGGTGAAGCTGGCAGCGAAGCCCGAGGTAAAGTCTGCAGTAAAGCCCGAGGTAAAGCCTGCAGTAAAGCCGGAAGCAAAGCCGGAAGCAAAGCCGGAGGTAAAGCCGGCAGTGAAGCCCGAGGTAAAGCCGGCAGCGAAGCCAGAAGACAACAAGAAGCGCCGTGACACCCCCATGCCTTTGGACGATGCTCCTCTAGACACCGACCAGAAACTGTCCGCGAGTGTCGAGGACACCCCCCTTGTCGAAGCCGAGCGTAACATCACCGGCATGGCGCGTATCTTGAACCTGATGAACCGTCTCACACGAGCCGGCGAACCCGCGGAGAACCAGCTGTTCCGGGAGACAGCCGCCGGGGAAATAGACTGGAACTACCTGGAGGACCAGTTACAGGCACTCGGGATAAAAGGCACCTTGATGACCGGCCCCCGGCGTATCGCCTACAACACCCTCAAAAGGGAACACGCCGATTTGTTCAAGTCCATCTTACGCGACCCCGCGTATATCTGGAAAGCTAAACTGCTCGACAAGGTCAAAGCGAAAGCTACCTTTGTGGACGACCTCCTGGCTAAAGGGCTTTCTCCCGAAGAGGCTGAAGCCTCTTGGGGCGTTGAGCATCGTGAAGAGGACACCAGCGACGATCCCGACGCTGCCCCAATGGGCGAAGCCGAGTTGTTTAGCGAGAACCGGATGGTGGAGTCTCTTACGAAACGCTCGGACGTGCGCCGGTGGATGGGCAACTTGAACCTGTCTTACGGTGTCGAGGCGATGGCGTCCCAGATTGGCGAACGCACCTTCCTGGGTATCTATCTGGAACTGGCCGAAGGGCGCCGTTTGATGGAAGACCTATTCCTTACCGCAATGTCGTCGGAGCAGGAGTTCAAGGAAGCCGTTACCAATCCCGAAGCTTTCCTGGAGAAAGTGGCCGCGGACTCTAAGGTGTCTGACAAATTTAAGAATTTCTGGCTGAAGCACCTGGCGCCCACGTTACGACAGTTTACCTACGACGAAATGGAGAACCCCAATCAGGAAGTTTCATTGGGCTCTGCGCTGACCTCGGTCTCGCTCCGACTGGCCATGGGATACTCCATAGACGCTAAAGGCCGGGTGCGTTTGGATCCCCTGAACCTCAGCAAAGATGTCGTGCGCAAAGTCACTCGTTTGGGGATGCAACGGGCTCGTGGCATTTTCAATTACAAAGGGCCAATAAGCTCTAAGCAGATGTGGGACAAGTTCGCCGTGAAACTCCTGGCAAAATCCCCCAGGTTCAAGGGGAAATATTGGAGCGCTTTTTACAAGGCGATGAAGTCCCCTAAAAAGGGGGACCTGTTGGAAGGCCTGAAGGTCCTGGAGGATTTTTTCCCCAAGCCCACTGCCGAACTGGGTCTGGGCATTACTTTCGACGACCTCGCCGCTTTGCTGGATGACCCGTTTACCCGGGAACAGGTGCGAGTGGGCCTGCAGAATTTTGCCTTCTGGTTTGGTGAAAATGCCTGGGACCGCACGGACGCCCAACGGGCCTATGTCAATATCCAGACTGCGATCAAAGGCGCCCAGGGACAATTCGGCGTGATCTCAACGATATATGCACCGGCGCTGGCTACGAAGTACCAGAACCTGGACACTTCAATAAAGGCCTACGGAGAAAAACCGGCGGAAGCCCGCACAGGTACCCGGCTAAAGTCCATCCTGAACACCGGCGCCAATGTTGCCACGCTGTCAGATCTCAATATGATTTATGGTGACAACGTCACTTTGCGGAGTCTGACCCACGCGCGGCGGGTCACGGTCCAAGCCGACGGTAAAACTCGGACACTGGTGACCAAGGTGCAGAGTTGGACCCAAGAGGACCGGGAGCTGTTGCTGGACACCTTGTTACGACGGGGTACAGAATCCCAGTCGGAAAAACCAGGCTTCTGGTTTCCTCTGGCGCCTTACGGAAAGAAGGCTGCCCTGAATTTGATCCATGCACCCTTCTTCAAGGCCGCCACCGTTCTGGCAAAGACCTATACGGCCGCGTATGCCTGGCTCCAGGAGAACGGCGGCGTTGACCACGTCCAAACTCCAGAAATGTTCCGTCAGCAGTACGGCAATACCGAGGACCCCCGCGCCATTGAGAGCGGCAATCTGACGCTGTATGCCGCCGTATTGCATCGCATGATCTTTGGGGTCTACACAGATTACGTCGACAAGAAAGGCCTGGGCTTCTTCAACCTGGGCAAACGGAGCGAGGTCCTGGGTGACGGTGCCCAGAAGTACCCCACAGAGACCGGTGTAGGGCCGAATATCGGAGTATTCAGGATAGCCAGCATACCCGTGTCCGTGAACCCTACGAAGTCGGTCCCCTTGATGGATGGTCAATGGCTCCTTACAGAGCGTGGGGCCAAGGACTTCCGAGTGACCGACAAGGCGTCGCTCAAGGGCGTGTTGAATTACGTCACCAAAAAATTCAGTCGTATTGTTATCAAGGGCAACGCTGTCCTGTTGAACTCCGAAACCATGAAGAACATCGACCCCCAGTTACAGGTGATGCTGGATTGGGTGAACGCCTACAACGAGAAGAACCCCAATAAGCCCATCCATTTCATCTCGGTACAGGACAATTCCAAGACATTCTCTCCGGACCTGGCGGCTCCTGCCTCCGTACTGACACGTAATGTCGAGGGTGCTCTGCAGTTTAACAAGAAAACGGCAACCGCTACCGCTGTGGACTACCTGCCAACGTCAGCTTTTGCCACCGTGGCCAACCTGCGTACTTCCACAAAGCCGGCTATGATGACGGTATCAGCCCAGATGATGGATTCCCAGAACCTTAGGGACAAGGATGTCGTCGACGATATCCTGTTTGCCGTGTCCCGGGAACTGTGGGGCGTTTTGCCCACGTTACGGGGTACCACGAAAGAGGCGGTCCCGGGCATGGAGCGCTTTCTCCGGCCGGACGAGGACGCCGTGCTCTCCGAGTTTTGGGCCGGGGATGTTGATATCCGGATGCTTCCCCAATTTGTCCGGCGCTTGTCTCTGTCTGTTTCCTCCAGGATAGCCCGTATCGGCAAAAGCCTGATGCTGGCGGTGCGTAATCAGTCCGTGGATAACACTCTGGCCCCCGAGGTGCAGCCCCTACCGCCAAGGTACACCGACGACCAGGGTAATTTGCTTGAGGGCGAAGATCTCCGACTTATGCCGCCAGATAAAGTGCATGCCGCCACGGCTGACTTGTACGCCAATATTGACGGCGGCCGGTATGAAGCCCCCGACGTGGCGCCCAGTCTGACGGGCAACGCCGAAGAAGACGTGTTGACGTACCTGTGGAACAACCGACAGACGTGGTCAGACCTGTTTGAGTCCACGCTTGTGCGTAATGCCGACGGATCAGCACAGTGGATCCAATTAGAGCGCAAACTTCTCGTAGACGTTGTCCAGCGGCTTGACATTAAACCCGGGAAAACGGAACATCGTTTCACGCTTCCCGGGGAATATGCCATCAGCACCCGTACCCCGAACTCCGGAACAGAAAGCACCACGCTGTTCCGGCTCAAAGATCGCGTAGGCAAAGGCACCGAGACCAATTGGAATATAGCGCACGGCCGTGTGGCGGCTTATGCCGGTGAGGATTTCGACGGTGACTGGCGGTTCACATACCTTGTCGCCCGTGGTGAGAACGGTTTGCCCAAGGGACATGCCATGGATTTGGTGACTCCAGAAGACCGTATAGTGATTACCCCTCCAGGTACCGTGAAGTGGAATGGGATCACCGGCGCGTCCTTGGCATTTCAGGTGTTGGCCCGGGGGATCATGCACCCCGGTGAGAGCGACCGCTACTTTGCCCCGGCGAAACTCATCAATCCCTTGGAACGTAGTTTAGAGGTCGAGCACTACGGGGACGCCGCCGACGCCGGGCAACGCGCAATTCTGGACAATGCCGAAAAGCTGGGCTGGAATGACGCCTCTAACTATCGGGCTATGCTCGGAATGCCCGGGGACATGCAAGCCCTGGGAGTTTCCGTTCGTATCCGTACTACCTTGGCATTTATTCTACAGGCCAAACTGCAGCTTCGCAAAGGTGAACCCGTCCGTTTCCGGATCCCCGGGATTGAGTCAGACTTTACCTTCTTGGGAGCCGGCGGTTTTAATGCGTTCCAGGAAAATCTGATACGGCGGCACAGCGGCGATGTCGTAGGCATGATTGCTGATGTGTTGAAGGACTACTACGCCGTCAGCCTTAACATGAAAACCGATTACCTGGGCCTGATGTTCTCCGCGGTGCTGTCGAATCCGCATCTACGGAGCATGGACAAAGGTACCCAGAAACCGGGAGAGAGTCGGGAAGCCTTCTTGTTGAAGTCCGTTGTCGGCACCATTGAGCTACTGCAGACCACGCTATTCAGCCCGGCCATGGTCAAACGATTACGGCGTTCAGGGTTCCTCGGTAACAAGGTCTCCAGGGACACCAGTTCCCTGTACGGAGAGACCCTGGACCCCGGTAACCTGTGGGTGGACCCCAATACCGGGGGTCTGGTGCGGCTAGCCCATAGTCTTCGTCGCATTGGTGGAATTTTCGACCTATACCGCAGATTCAAACTGGAGAACGCCAATCGGTTCAGGGAAGGTTTTTCTGAGACCGAGCTTGGGGGCACCAAAAATCTATCACCTACTTTTCTCTTTGACTCCGAGGACATATTGAATACCGCAGCCGGCAAGCAGTCCCAGGCCGCTGTCGACAATTTCGACCGTGTTATGTTCCAACAGCCCAAGAGTCTAGAGGGCATTACTGAAAACAAAGAAACCGCGACCCAGATGGCCAACAACCTGTTGGAACAAAACCCTGCTCTCAAGAAAAGTTATAAGAGCATTCTGACCCAGCGGCTCTGGGAAGAGAACAACATCTGGGTCCAGGAAATCCTGGCGCCGGCGAAGTTAGAGGACCTTCGGAACCATTTCAACCGGCGCTCGGAGACCGGGGGAGAGACACTGGCGCCAGCTGTCAAGGGCAAGGTTGCTCCGCTACAAGGCGACCGGGCAAAAGGCGCCCCTGTGGTAGAGTCCCTGTACCCCGGGCTGTCTGACGTGGCAGTGGGGCGCTCCTACACCCCGGACCTTGCCGCCGCCTGGGACCGGCTGCCGGTTGACATGCAACACGCCCTGGTGATCCATGCCGTAGAGTTCTGGGGCCTGGACGCCCAGATGGCCTGGGGTTCCTATGCGTCCCTGCTTCCCCCGAAGGCAATGAAATGGTTTCTAAGCGAAGCGGCAAAATTTGATTCAGAAATTAAAACGGCGCTGGGGGAACAAGAGGCTGCGGCACTCCCGTCCCAGACAGGTATACCTGCTGCGGAACGCGTAAAAACCCCCAGTGCCGTTTCTTCTGTTGCCCCCGTTGCTAAGGCGCCGGTTGCCGAGGCCCAGGTGCAGGATGTCCAAGTCACCGATGTGCCAGACGCTGACATTGAACGTATCACAGGGAAACCTGTGAA